>Ga0160429_1000834_pt1 | contig 19881 bp, 14 predicted proteins | sample SolpanmetagenomR_FD_108199 | JGI IMG/M metagenome (GOLD analysis project Ga0160429, IMG submission 108199) | Solar panel surface microbial communities from Lawrence Berkeley National Laboratory, California, USA - R | ecosystem: Engineered > Built environment > Solar panel > Unclassified ...
CGGGATTGATGCCGCACCGGCTCCGGGTAGGTCAGCCCGAGCCACGCGAGATCGGTTCGAATCCCATCGATGAAGTCAGGTTTCGAGCGTGCAGGGTCGATATCCTCGATCCGGAGGCGACAGATGCCGCCCATGCGGCGAGCGAGGTCTGCATTGAGCAGCGCCGAGTAGGCGTGGCCGAGATGGAGCCGCCCGTTCGGGCTCGGCGCGAAGCGTAGGCGCGGCATGAAGGGACTCATGCTGCGCGCCCCCGGACGCATCGGCTTCGCCATCGTCTGCGCGAATGGTGCGAACGGCGCCAAGCGATCCCGCGTAGTCCTGGCTGGCGCCGTGGTGTCGCCGCGAGGCGCGTCAGTACCGGGTGGCCCAAGCTCACCCGTCGCGGCGGCGGAGGCAGTGCGGCGCCGCGGGCTGGCAGGCGATGCCGGGCAGCGAACAGGCCGGGCCCGCCGCAAGGCGTTGGCAGACCGTGCAGCCGTCGGTCCATTCCAGGCAGGCCGGATCCTCGGCGACCGCGCGAACCGGCGCGCTATGACGCGTCGGCGCCAGTGCTCCGATGAGGACTGTGGCGATCACGAGGGCTGCCGTGCCCCATGCGGCGAGCGCGCCGCTCGAGGAGCGCGGTGCGGGCGACGGGGAGTGGGCTGTCGACATGGACGCTCTGTTGGCGCGGGATGCGCCCCGCTGTCAACGCGGGTCGGATCGGGCGCTTCGGCGAATGCACGGGAGCGCCGCGCCGACCGGCCTCGCGTCACCCGAGATCCCTGTGGTGGCCCCGAGGCTTCGCGCGTGGAGGGCACGAAGCGCCCGGCGGGATCTGGTGCTGGTCACGCATGCCTTCCCAACCCGCTGTGGCGAACCCGTCGCCGCCGCCTTGACGGGTTGCCGGCGCGACCGAGCAAGATCAGGCCGCCTGTGCGGATTGCCGCTCGAGCAAGGGGGGGAGGAGCTTCAGGTTGAGCGGCTTGGCCAGAAACCCGTCGAATCCCGCCTCCCGCGCCGCGATCTCGTCCTCGCGGCCGGCATTCGCCGTGAGCGCGACGAGGCGGAGCCGTCCGGTACCGGTGGACTCGGCCGCCCGGATGCGACGGGCCGTCTCGTGGCCGTCGAGGCGGGGCATGCGGACGTCGATCAGCGCCAGATCGAACGGCCCCTCGACCTGCAGCCGCTCCAGCGCCTCGACCCCGTCCACCGCGTGGACCACCGTGGCGCCCAGGCGCTCCAAGGCCCGGGTCGCCAGCAACGCGTTGATCGGGTTGTCCTCGGCGAGAAGCACCCGCATCCCGCAGCCGGCCCGCGGCGGTGCCGCGGGTGGTGCGGTCGCACTCTCCGGCGTCGCGGCCGGCGCGAGCAGGCGCTCGAACAGTGAGCGGGGGCGGACCGGCTTGATCAGGTAGCCGTCGAAGCCTGCGGCACCCGGGGAGCCGAAGCCGCGCCGATCGAAGGGCGAGAGCAGTACGAGGCTGGTGCGTACCCCGCAGGCATGCGCGGCGTCCGCGATCTGCCGCACCACTCCGTCGCCGAGTGCCCGGTCGGCCAGCACCACGTCGAACGTGGCGCCGGAGAGGGCGTCGAGGCCCGAGTCGAGGCTGTCCACGATCACCGTCGCCGCCCCGGCCCGGGACAGGAGGCGGGCGAGGTAGGGAGCCTGGAAGGGCGAATCGGCCACGATCAGACAGCGCCGGGCGGAGAGCGGCGGCAGCGGAACGCGCCTGTCGTGCGCTGCGCCGTCCCTCTCCGCGAGGGGGAGCACGACCCGAAAGGTCGAGCCGCGCCCGACGCGCGAATCCGCCTCGATCCGGCCGCCCATGCGGGTGACGAGACGCCGGGTGATGGCGAGCCCGAGGCCCGTGCCCTCGTGGCTGCGGCTCGAACTGCCGTCGCCCTGCTCGAACTCCTCGAACAGGATGGGGAGCCGCTCCTCCGGGATTCCCGGTCCGGTATCAGCCACCGCGAGCACGACCTCGCCACCGTCCGCGGTACGGGTGAAGCCCAGGGTGACGCCCACGCCACCGCGGTCGGTGAACTTGATGGCGTTTCCGGCCAAGTTGATCAGGATCTGTCGCACCCGGTCGGCGTCGCCCACCACCGCGGCAGGGAAATCCTCGGCGACGTCGAGGGCGATCTCGATCCCCTTGTCCTGCGCCCGCGGCGCCAGGAGTTCGACCACGCCTTCGGCGAGGACCGGCAGGTCGAACGGCTCGGCCGCGAGGTCGAGGCGCCCGGCCTCGATCCGCGAGAAGTCGAGCACCCCGTCGATCAGGCCGAGCAGCGCCTGGCCGCTGGTACGGACCGCCTCCACGTAGGTGCGCTGCTCCGGGTTGAGGTCGGTCCCAAGCACGAGATCGGCCATGCCGAGGATCCCGTTCAGCGGCGTGCGCATCTCGTGGCTCACCGTCGCTAGGAAGCGGGATTTCGCCACGCTCGCCGACTCGGCACGCTCCAGGGCGGCGTTGCGGCTGCGGATCGCCTCGACCCGGGCGGTCACGTCGCGGCCGGCACGCAGCCAATGCATCGCGTCGCCGTGCGCCACCGGCATCTCCACGAAGGCGAACCAGCGCACGCGACCGTCCGCGGCACGGACCTGCGCCTCCATGCGGCGCACCCCGTCCTGCCCGATCTCGACGGTGTTGCGGTCGAGGATCTCGAGATCCGTCTGGGAGCCAAGCAGGTCGAGGGGCTCGCGGCCGAGGAGGCGGGCAAAATCGTCGTTGGCGTAGGTGATGCGCCCGCGGGCATCGCGCTGGACGATGATCTCGGTGGTGGCGGCCACCAGCGCGCGGTAGCGGTCCTCGCTCTCGCTGATGCGCCAGATGCGGTCCTGCAGCCGCTCGGCCTCGTTCTCGTCGTACAGCGCGCCGCGCGAACGCCAGCGGCCGAGCGCCAGGATCGCCGCTACCAGGAGCGCCAGGACCAGCGCGATATCCTCGATCATGCCTGCCTCCCCGGCGGGGGCCGGTCCAAACAGGATCGCAGCTGAAGCTGAAGGTCGCGTTGGGAAAGGCGCTTAACTGGTGGTTGCGGTCAGCGCGGCGTCGGAGCCTGACAACGGGTGTGCACGAAACGGAGCGGGGGCATGATCCGAACCGCGACTCGCGAGTTGCCTGCCTGGACCGAGACCCGAACGGAGACGGCACATGTCCGGTGAGCACTACGACGTCATCATCGTCGGTTCCGGCCCCGGGGGTGGGACGATGGCGTGGCGTCTCGCGCAGACGGGCAAGCGGATCCTGCTGATCGAGCGCGGGGATTACCTCCTGCGCGAGCCGCGCAATTGGGACAGCCAGGCGGTGATCGTCGATGGCTACTACCAGGCCACGGAGACTTGGTACTCCTCGGACGGCAAGAGCTTTCACCCTGGGCTGCATTACTATGTCGGTGGAAATTCCAAATTCTACGGTTCAATCCTCTTCCGCCTGCGCGAGAAGGATTTCACCGAGATCCGCCACCAGGACGGTATCGCGCCGGCTTGGCCGGTGGGCTACGACACGTTCGAGCCGTACTATCAGGCCGCGGAGGAGCTGTTCCACGTCCACGGCCTGCGCGGTGAGGACCCCACCGAGCCCTGGTCGACGAAGCCCTACGCGCATCCGCCCGTCTCCCACGAGCCGCGGATCCAGGAGCTGTTCGACAACCTGAAGGCGGCCGGACATCACCCGTTCCACCTGCCGGTGGGCGTGCGGCTCGTGGAGAAAGACGGACGGGCCATCTCCACCTCGCCCTGCATCAAGTGCGAATCGTTCGACGGCTTCCCCTGCCCCACCAACGGCAAGTCCGACGCCCAGACCATGGTGGTGGATCCCGCCCTGCGCGACTGCCCGAACCTGACGCTCCTGACCCGGACCTACATCGAGCGGCTCGTGACGGATCCGTCAGGCCGCACCGTCACCGGCGTCGCCGGCAGCCGGGACGGCGCGCCCTTCGAGGCCTCGGCCGACATCGTAGTGGTGGCCTGCGGCGCCCTCTCCTCGGCACTGCTGCTCCTGCGTTCGGCCAGCGACCGGCATCCGAACGGTCTCGCCAACGGTTCGGATCAGGTTGGGCGCAACTACATGCGCCACAACAACTCGACGGTGCTGGCAATCTCCAAGACGCCGAATCCGACGCGCTTCCAGAAGACCCTCGGTCTGAACGACTTCTACTTCGGCGATCCGGATCCGACGGACGATTGGGATTTCCCCCTCGGTCACATCCAGATGGTCGGCAAGTCGGACGGCGTCCAGATCCACGGCGAGGGCCTGCCGGGCTTCCTGCAATGGTTCCCCGACAAACCCTTCGATTGGATCGCCAAGCACTCCGTGGATTTCTGGCTGACCTCGGAGGACGTGCCGCTGGCCCAGAACCGGGTCTACTATAAGGACGGAAAGGTCCATCTCGACCTCACGGAGACGAACGTCGAAGCGCACAAGCGGCTCCGGCAGAAGCTGCGCGCCATCTGCAGCTTCACCGACATCCATCCGCACCTGTTCGACCGATCGCTCTACCTCGGCAAGAACGTCCCGATCGGCGGGACGGCGCACCAGGCGGGGACCCTGCGGTTCGGCGACGATCCGGCCACCTCTGTCCTCGACCGGAATTGCAAGGCGCACGAACTCGACAACCTCTACGTCACCGACGCCAGCTTCTTCCCGTCGATCGGCGCCGTGAACCCGACCCTGACGATCATCGCCAACGCGCTGCGTGTCGCCGATCACCTCGTCGCGCGGATGGGGGCCCGGGACGAGATCCCGCCGCCGCGCCTCTTCGACCATACGGAGCCGCGAGAGCCGCTGCCGGCTTGAGGTCTGTCCGGTCCGGAACCTCCCACCCGCGACCGCATCCCGAGGTCGTGGTTGGATAGGCCCGCTAACGCACGCCGCTGGCCGTGGATGTTGCTATAGCTCGGCGAGCTCAAGCGACAGTGACGCCCGTGGCCATTGACCATATCGATCTCAGCCGGATCGACCTGAACCTGCTGGTCGCCCTGGACGCGCTGCTCGACGAACGCAGCGTCACCCGGGCGGCCGCCCGGGTCGGGATCGGCCAGTCGGCGATGAGTTCGAGCCTCGCCCGCCTGCGCCGCCTGTTCGACGACGAGCTCCTGACCCGGGCGCCGGACGGGATGCGGCCGACGCCCCGGGCCCTCAAGATCGCCGAGCCGTTGCGCGCCACGCTCCGGCAGGTTGAGGCGCTGGTGCATCGGGAGGATCGCTTCGATCCGGCGACCGTGGCGCGGACGTTCACGGTGAGCCTGCCCGACAGCGTCGAGGCGCTCCTCGGGCCGCGACTGATCGCGCAGCTCCGCCAGGAGGCTCCCGGGATCAGGTTGCTGCTGCGCTCGATCGACCGGACCCGGATCCTGGACGAGCTCGATGCCGACCGGGTGGATCTCGCCATCGGGCTGTTCTCCGAGGGTCAGCTGCACCACAAACAGCGGCTTCTCTACCGGGACAGCTACGTCGTGCTGTTCAACGCCGCGCTGATCGGCCTCCATCCGCCGATCGGGCTCGACGACTACCTGCGATTCCCCCATGTCCTGACATCCCTGCGCGAGACCGCTCACGGGGTTGTCGACGACGCGCTCGCCCGTATCGGCCGCTCGCGCACCCTGGCGGTGACGACGCCGCGGTTCCTCGTCGTGCCCTTCATGGTCCGCGCCGCGCCGGTGATCGCCACGATGCATGCGCGGCTCGCCACCGCCTTCGCCAGTGCCCTGGCGCTCAGCGTCAGCCCCGTGCCGGTGCCCCTGGACGACGTGGCCGTGTCGATGCTCTGGCACGCCTCCTACGACCGCGACCCGGCCCATCGCTGGCTGCGCGACCTCCTGGTGCGGCTGGCCGGCGAAGCGCCGGTCCAGGGGGTGATCTGAGGGGTCGCGTCACAGGCACGGATCGTCCGCCGCCGCAAGGCGCCCGTGATCGATCGCCTTGCGGAAGAGCGCGTGATCCGCCGCGTTCCGCTCGGCATAGGCCGCCGCCCAGTCGGCGATCGCGCCGCCGAGGTCGTGATGCTTGCCGCTTCCGCAGTAGCCGGCGATCGCCGCCGCGTCCCCGGTCCGGGCGTGGGCGCGGGCGAGCAGCGCCCCGTAGGCGTACGAGAAGGTCAGCAGCGGCGCGCCGGACATCCGCGCCAGGGGGAGCGCGCCCTTCAGGTTCTTCATCTGCCGCACGTAGAACGGCCGCCCCGCGATGCTGGTCCAGCCGAGGAGCGGATCGCCCACCGCCTGGAGCAGCCGCTGACCGTAGATCACGCGCTCGCCCTCGTGCCCCGCATAGGGTGCGGGCATGCCCGGCAGGTACGGGGCGTGGGCGGGGCGGACCGCCTCCTTGACCTGCAGGAACAGCGCGTCGGCGTCGGAATTGCCGAACAGCAGCGCGAGGTAGGCACGGGTTCCGACGCTCCCGATCCCGACGACGCGATGGGCGACGTCGACCACATGATAGCGGTCGAGCATGAAGCGGCGCTCGCGGGGCAGGGTCTCGGCGTAGCGTTCCAGGCCGGTGACGACGCCCTCGCGCGTCGCCTCGTCGACCGGAGTCAGGATCGGCGGATCAGCCTGCAGACGCCAGCTGCCGTCGGTGCGCCGCTCCGCGACCTGCCCGAGCAGGCTGCGGTTGTTCCGGCGCCGGGCCTTGTCCACCGCGTGCCGCACCACGGCCCGGGCCTCCATGTCCATCCGCAGACCGGCGATGTGCGGGGTATCGGCGCGCGTGGTCTGGTACCAGACGTCCAGCGATCCCTGCGGCGCAAGGCGCCGCATCGTCTGCTGATAGCCGGCGACCACCTCCATGACGGCGTTGCGCCGCTCCCCCGCCGTCGCGCCGGCATCCGCTGTGGCCACCGCGAGGCCGGCCGCGAGGCGCTTGAGATCCCATTCCCAGGGGCCGATCGTCACCTCGTCGAAGTCGTTGAGATCGAGGACGATGTCGCGCTGGGGCGTGCCGAACAGGCCGAAATTGTCGATGTGGGCGTCGCCGTTCATCACGACGTCGATACCGCTGCGGGGGCCACGCGACAGGTCCCAGGCCATCACGGGCGCGGCTCCGCGCAGGAACGCGAAGGGCGAACTCGCCATCCGGGCGACCCGCAGCGGGAGCAGGTGCGGCTGGCGGCCCTCGTGCGCCGCCTCGATCAGGTCGACCGGGTCCGGCCGGTCCGAATCGGCTTTGAGCACGGCCTGGGCCGCGTGGGGCACCTCGGCGCGCAGCCGCTTGCCGGCGTGGCGGCGCTTGTCCCAGGATTCGACCCCCGCGCGCAGGTCGATGCGGGGGAAATCGGCGATCGGTGCGAGCACCGATGCCGCGGCCGAGGCATGCGCGTCCCCGTCATCCGGCGCTGTCTTGTCGCTTTCCAGGCGGTCCATCGATAACCAATCCGTGCGCGCCGGACCGCCTCGACCTTACGGACGTCATCCCGGCACCGGGCAGACTTCCATACGGTAGCATCCGCCCGGCTCTGTGACTTTCCGACCCTGCGCGGCCCTTGACCGCTCTACGGGCCGGCCCTCTAACGAACCGCTATTCGGGAAGCGTTTCTTCGTCCCGTGCCGTTCCGTTGGAGGCCGCTCGACGCGCGGGCCAGGAGCGGACCGGGATCGCGGGCGCGCCGTTGCATCAGCGAGACTTCGCATGCCCAAGGGTTCAGATCTACTCGTGGCGGCCCTCGAGAACGAGGGCGTCGACCGCATCTTCGGGATCCCCGGCGAAGAGAATCTCGACGTCGTCGAATCCCTGCGCAATTCCAAGATCGAGCTGGTCCTGACCCGCCACGAGCAGGCGGCGAGCTTCATGGCCGCCACCCACGGCCGCCTCACCGGCCGTCCCGGCGTCTGCCTCTCGACGCTGGGCCCGGGCGCGCTCAATTTCTCCACCGGCGCGGCCTACGCCCATCTCGGCGCCATGCCGATGATCATCATCACCGGACAGAAGGGCATCCTGTCCTCGCGCCAGGCGAAATTCCAGATCGTCGACGTGATCAGCTCGATGAAGCCGATCACCAAGATGGCCCGGCAGATCGTCTCGGCCTCCTCGATCCCCAGCATCGTGCGCGACGCCTTCCGGGTCGCCACCGAGGAGCGGCCCGGACCGGTGCTGCTGGAGCTGCCCGAGGACATCGCCTCGGAACAGGCCGAGGCTCATCTGGTGCCCTCGCACCCGATCGATATCCCGGTCGCCCACCCGGCCGCCATCGAGCGCGCCGCCGCCATGATCCTGAAGGCCAAGCGCCCGCTGATCATGCTGGGCGCCGCCGCGAGCCGCCCCCGCGCCACCGGCGAGCTCGGCGGCTTCGTGCAGCGCACTGGCATCCCGTTCTTCACCACCCAGATGGGCAAGGGCACCGTCGCGGGCGGGACCGACCTCTACATGGGCACCGCGGCGCTCTCCGAGCGCGACTACGTCCACGAGGCGATCGACCGGGCCGACCTGATCATCGCCATCGGCCACGACACGATCGAGAAGCCGCCCTTCTTCATGGGACAGGCCGACCAGAAGGTCCTGCACATCAGCTACATGCCGGCCAACGTCGAGCAGGTGTACTACCCCGACGCCGAGGTGGTGGGCGATCTCGGACCGACCCTGAAGCTGCTCGCCGAGAAGCTCGACGGCAAGCTCCCCAACGCCGGCGCGCTGCTGCACCTGCGCGAGCACATCCTCACCCATATCGGTGACCGGGCCGGCGAGGATCGCTTCCCGGTGACCCCGCAGCGCCTCGTGCGCGACGTGCGCCGGGTGATCCCCGAGGATGGCATCGTCTGCCTCGACAACGGCATGTACAAGATCTGGTTCGCCCGGAACTACCGGACCTACGTCGCCAACACGCTGCTCCTCGACAACGCGCTGGCCACGATGGGCGCGGGCCTGCCCTCGGCCATGATGGCGGCGATGCTCTACCCGAACCGCCGCGTCATGGCGGTCTGCGGCGATGGCGGCTTCATGATGAACAGCCAGGAGATGGAGACCGCGGTGCGGCTCAAGCTCAATCTGGTGGTGCTGGTGCTCGACGACTCGGCCTACGGGATGATCCGCTGGAAGCAGGCCGTCGACAAGTTCGCCGATTACGGCATGACCTTCAACAATCCGGACTTCGTTCTCTACGCCAAGTCGTACGGGGCCACCGGCCACCGGGTCGAATCGGTCAACGACCTCGTGCCGACCCTGGACCGGGCCTTCGCGGCGGGCGGCGTCCACCTCGTGGCGGTGCCGATCGACTATTCCGAGAACACCCGCGTGCTGGTCGACGAGCTGCGCGCGAAGGTGAAGGATTTCGAGCCCGCCGAGTGACCTTGGCCTCGCAGAGACTCGGCATGCAAGACAGGGAAGCGCGATGAATCCGTTCACCTTCCAGACCACGCCGAACGTGCTGTTCGAGGCCGGCGCCTCCCGGAAGCTGCCGGAGATCGTCGGCAGTTTCGGGGCCAAGCGCGTCCTGCTGGTCACCGACAAGGGCGTGCGCGGCGCCGGGCTGACCCGGGCCGCCGAGACGGCTCTGACCTCCGCGGGCGTCACCCTGGACGTCTACGAGGACGTAGTTGCCGACCCGCCCTCCACGGTGATCGAGGCGGCAGCCAGGCGCGCCCGGGAGCTCGGGACCGATCTCGTCCTGTCGATCGGCGGCGGCTCGGCGCTCGATACCGCCAAGCTCGTGGCCTACCTCGCCAAGTCGGACGAGCCGCTCGACGCGATCTACGGCGTCGGCCTCGCCAAGGGCGACCGCCTGCCGCTGATCCTCGTACCCACAACGGCCGGCACCGGCTCCGAGGTGACGCCGATCTCGATCGTCACGACGCCGACCACCGAGAAGAAGGGCGTCGTCGCCCCGAAGCTCCTGCCCGACTGGGCGGTGCTCGACCCGGAGCTGACGCTGGGCCTTCCGTCCCACGTGACGGCCGCCACCGGCATCGACGCCATGGTCCACGCCATCGAGGCCTTCACCAGCAAGAACAAGAAGAACCCGATCTCCGACCAGCTCGCCAAGCAGGCGTTGGCGCTGCTCTCGGCCAACATCCGCACCGCCTGCACGGACGGCAAGAACCTCGAGGCGCGCTCCGGCATGCTGCTCGGTTCGATGCTGGCCGGCATGGCCTTCGCCAACGCGCCGGTGGCGGCGGTGCACGCCCTGGCCTACCCGGTCGGCGCACTCTTCCACGTGCCGCACGGGCTCTCGAACGCCCTCGTGTTGATGGGGGTGATGCGCTTCAACCTCTCCCACGCGGAGGGGCTCTACGCCGAGCTGGCGCCGATCCTCGACCCGGCCGCCGCGGATCTGCCGCAGCCTGAGGCCGCCAAGCGCTTCGTCGAGAGCCTCGACGCGATCTGCCGCGACTGCAAGGTGCCAGCCTCCCTCGCCGAGGTCGGCGTCGCCCGGCAGGACCTGGAGCGCATGGCCACCGACGCGATGAAGCAGACGCGGCTCCTCGTGAACAACCCGCGCGAGGTCACCTACGACGACGCCTTTGCGATCTACGCCGAGGCCCTCGGTGAGACGCGCCCGGCGGCGTGAGGGCGCGTCTCGCCATTCTCGACCTCATCCTGAGGTGCGGCGAAGCCGCCTCGAAGGAGCCCTCCAGAAGCCGCTGCCGTCCCTGGAGCCCTCCTTCGAGGCCTCCGTTGCGCTCCGGCACCTCAGGATGAGGGTTCAGGGCGGGAGCGATCAAGGGTTTGCGCGACGGGCGATCGAGCCCGTGCGCTGACGACACGTTCTGCGGCATCGCGGGGCCGGAACGGCCGGGAGGAACGCCAGCATGGACCAGTTCGACGCGTTCCGCGCGATGGGCGAGTTCTGGACCCGGGCCGGCGCGGGCTTCCTTACCCCCGGCGCCGGGCAGTCAGCCCCCACTTTCGGCTGGCCGACCTTTCCGGCGGCCGATCTCTCCGGCCTCGCGACCGCGCAGGCCAAGCTGACCGAGGCCTGGACCTCTGCGACCGCGTTGTCCCAGACCCTGACGGCGTCGCTGCAGGGCGGCCCCGGCGCGCCGGACCCGACCGCGGGCGCCGTGCTGGCCCGGATCTTCGATCCCCAGGCCTGGCTCGGCGGCTCGGGCGAGTTCGACGCCGCGCTCACCCGCATGGCCGAAGGACCTCAGCTCGCCGATCTGTGGCAGACGGAGCGGCGCTACGCGGCCCTGTTCACCGCTTGGGCGAGCCTGCGGCGGGCGCAGAGCGAGCACCAGGCCGTGATGCTGGACGCCTGGACGCGCGCCGCCGGCACCTTCGCCCAGGAAGCCAATGCCCGCGCCGAGCGCGGCGAGAGCTTCGCCTCCGCCCGGGACATGATGACCCGCTGGATCGAGACCGCCAACGCGGTCCTGCTGGAGGTCCAGCGCTCGGAGAAGTTCCTGACCTCGCAGCGGACGGTGCTGCGGGCCTCCACCGACCTCCGGCTCGCCCAGCAGGATGTCGCGGCCTTCCTGTCCGAGTTCTACGGCCAGCCGACCCGCGCCGAGCTCGACGATGTGCACAAGAGCCTGACCGAGCTGCGCCGCGAGGTGCGGGCGCTCCGCCGCGAGCGCCGCGCGGCCAGAGCCAAGGCGGACGGCGCGCGCGCCGCGGAGGAATCCCATGGCTGACCAGGAGAGCCGCACCCCGGAGAGCTCCAACCCGGAGCCCCCGAAGGCGCCGGCCGCGCCGCTCGCCCTGACCCCGGCCGAGATGCTCGCCGAGGTCGGCACCCTCGGCCAGCGCATCAGTGCCGGCGCCAAGCTGTTCGCGGAGGTCCGCGACGCGGATGTCGCGATCGCCACCACGCCGAAGGATCTGGTCTGGAGCCAGGACAAGGTGAGTCTCTACCGCTACCGGCCCCTCGCCGAGAGTCGGGGGCTGCCGCCGGTCCTGATCGTCTACGGCCTGATCGGCCGCTACACGATGGCGGACCTGCAGGAGGACCGCTCGCTGGTGCGCAACCTCCTGAATCTCGGCCTCGACCTCTACGTGGTCGACTGGGGCAATCCGGGCCGGGCCGACCGCTACGTCACCATCGACGATTACGTCGACGGCTACCTCGCCGAGTGCGTCGCCTTCATCCAGGAGGCGGCCGGGCGGGAGACGATCAGCCTGCTCGGGATCTGCGAGGGCGGCGTCTTCACCACCTGCTACGCGGCGCTCTATCCCGAGACCGTCAACGCGATGGTGCTGACGATCACGCCGATCGACTTCCACGCCGATGCCCGGGACGCCCGCGCCGGCCACGGCTTCATCAACGTCTGGACGCGCTCGCTGACGCCCGAGGATGTCGACCGGCTGATCGACGCGCAGGGCACCCTACCCGGCGCCTTCATGGGCTCGGTGTTCTCGATGATGACGCCGATGCGCACCATGACGAAGTACAACCTCGACTTGCTCGACGCCCTGGACGACAAGAAGAAGTTCCTGAACTTCCTCCGCATGGAGAAGTGGATCGCCGACCGTCCGGACCATCCCGGCGAGGCGGCCAAGCAGTGGCTGAAGGATCTCTACCAGGACAACAAGCTGGTGCGGAGCGCCTTCGAGCTCGGCGGCCGGACGGTGGACCTGAAGCGGATCACCTGCCCGGTGTTGAACGTCTTCGCGCAGGACGACCACATCATCCCGCCCGCCACCTCGCAGGCGCTGAAGGGCCGGATCGGCACGAGCGATTACACAGAGATGGGTCTGCCTGGTGGCCATGTCGGCGTCTTCGTCGGCGGCAAGGCCCAGAAGCTGCTGGGCTCGGGCATCGCCGACTGGCTCGGCAAGCGGGGGTAGGATGGTCGCTCATCGGTCCGAGACGGGCGCGACGTCCCTCCCCTCCCCCGTTTGCGGGGGAGGGTCGCCCCTGCATCGGCAGGGGGCGGGACTGGGGGACCCGGGTACAGGAAGGGGCGCGGCCGACCTGACATTCGGGGTTCCAGTCCTCACCGTCGCGTCCCTCTCCCGACCCGCTCCGGAGACCGCCCTCCCCCGCACGGGGGCGCGGGAGAGGCGCGCATTCCGGGCGCCGAGGACCAATCCATGGGCAGCCTGAAGAACAAGATCGTCAGCGCCGACGAGGCGATCGCCATCCTCCAGGACGGCGACATGGTCGCGGTGTCGGGCTTCGTCGGGATCGGCACCCCGGACGAGTTGATCCTGGCGCTGGCGCGGCGCTTCACATCCGGCGCCGGCCCGCACGGGCTCGGGCTGATGTTCGCCGCCGCCCCCGGCGACGGCAAGGAGCGCGGCCTCAACCAGCTGGCCATTCCGGGCCTCGTGAAGCGGGTCGTCGGCGGCCACTGGGCGCTCGTGCCGAAGCTCGGGGCGATGGCTGTCGAGGGCCTGATCGAGGCCTACAACCTGCCGCTCGGCGTGGTCTCGCACCTCTACCGGGAGATCGCCGCCCACACCCCCGGCCACATCACCAAGGTCGGCCTGCGCACCTTCGTCGACCCGCGGCTCGAGGGCGGCAAGCTCAACGCCGTGACCCGCGAGGACCTCGTCAGCGTGGTCGAGCTCGGCGGTGAATCCTGGCTCCACTACAAGGCTTTCCCGGTCAACGTCGCGCTGATCCGCGGCACCACCGCCGACCCCGCCGGCAACATCACCATGGAGCGCGAGGCGCTCACCCTCGACAACCTCGCCGCCGCCATGGCCGCCAAGAACTCGGGCGGCTTCGTCATCGCCCAGGTGGAGCGGCTGGCCGAGGCTGGCTCGCTCAACCCACGCGAGGTGCAGGTGCCGGGCGTGCTGGTCGATTGCGTCGTGCTCAGCCAGCCCGAGAACCACCGCCAGACCTACGGCACGCCCTACAACCACGCCTTCACCGGCCGCCAGCGCGTGCCGCTCGACCGGATCGCCCCAATGGCGCTCGACACCCGCAAGGTCATCGCCCGGCGCTGCGCCTTCGAGCTACCACCCGGCGGCGTGGTCAATCTCGGCATCGGCATGCCCGAGGGCGTCGCGGCGGTCGCCGCCGAGGAGCGGGTGCTCAAGTACCTGACGCTCACCGCCGAGCCGGGCGTGATCGGCGGCCTGCCGCAGGGCGGTCTCGATTTCGGCGCCGCCCTGAACCCGGCCGCGGTGTTGCACCAGAACCAGCAATTCGACTTCTACGACGGCGGCGGCCTCGACCTCGCCTGCCTCGGCCTCGCCCAGTGCGACGCGGAGGGCAACGTCAACGTCAGCCGCTTCGGCAAGCGGCTCGCGGGCGCGGGCGGGTTCATCAACATCTCGCAGAACGCCAAGAGCCTCGTCTTCGCCGGGACTTTCACGGCCGACGGCCTCAAGGTGGCGGTGGAGGATGGCGGCATCCGGATCCTCGCCGAGGGACGTTCGCGCAAGTTCGTCGGCGCGGTGGAGCAGGTAACCTTCTCGGGGTCCTACGCGGCCGAGCGTGGTCAGCCGGTGCTCTACGTGACCGAGCGCTGCGTGTTCCGCCGGACGCGGGCCGGCATGGAGCTGATCGAGGTCGCGCCGGGCATCGACATCGCGCGGGACATCCTCGGCCAGATGGGCTTCACGCCGATCGTGCAGGACCCGAAGCCGATGGATCCGCGCCTGTTCCGCGAGGCCGTGATGGCGCTGGAGCCCTGGCTCCTCGGGCTCTCGCTCGCGGAGCGGATCAGCTACGATCCGGAGCGCAACATCCTGTTCTCGAACCTCGAAGGTTTCCAGGTCCGGACCATCGACGATGTCGAGCTGGTGCGCCGCGAATACGAGCGCGCCTGCCAGGAGATCGGCCGCAAGGTCCACCTGATCGCGAACTACGACGGGTTCGAGATCGACCCGACGGTGAGCGACGCCTACTTCTCAGCGATCGCCTACCTCGAAAACCGCTATTACGAGACCGCATCCCGGTATACGACGAGCGCGTTCTTGCGATTGAAACTTGGCGCCTCGTTGGCGAGCCGCGATCTGGCTCCCCATGTCTTCGAGACAAAAGCCGAGGCGCAGGCGAGGAATACGGCCCAGAGCGTGCCCCTCAAGCCGCGGACGGTAATGTCGGAAACCGACATGCCGCAGCCGCCGAAGGAACCGTTGGATGCCTGAGTTCGAGACCCTCTCCCTGAAGGACCGCGCCCTGCTGGTCGAGTCCTGCCTGATCGGCGGCACATGGTCGAAGGCCGGCTCCGGCAGCATCGACGTCACCAACCCGGCGACCGGCGCGCTGATCGCCCGGGTGCCGAGTGCCGGCGCCGAGGAGACGGCCCAAGCGATCAAGGCCGCCCACGCGGCCTACCCGGCTTGGCGCGCCAAGACCGCCAACGAGCGCGCCGTGCTGCTGCGCAAGCTCGCGGCGCTCGTCACCGAGCACCAGGAGGACCTCGCGCAGATCCTCACCGCCGAGCAGGGCAAGTCGCTGACCGAAGCCCGCGGCGAGGTCGCCATGTCGGCGGCCTACGTCCTCTGGTTCGCGGAAGAAGCGCGCCGCGTCTACGGCGACGTGATCCCCTCCCCCTGGGGCGACCGCAAGATCCTCGTCACCAAGGAGCCGGTCGGCGTGGTGGCGGCGATCACGCCGTGGAACTTCCCGTCCTCCATGATCGCCCGCAAGATCGCCCCGGCGCTGGCCGCCGGCTGCCCGATCGTGATCAAGCCGGCCTCGCAGACCCCGCTCTCGGGCCTCGCCTGGGGCGTGCTGTGCGAGCGCGCCGGCTTCCCGGCCGGCACGGTCTCGATCCTCACCGGCTCGGCCCGGGCGATCGGCGCCGAGATGACCGGCAACCCGCTCGTGAAGAAGATCACGTTCACGGGCTCCACCGAGGTCGGCAAGGTGCTGCTGGAGCAGGCCGCCCACACGGTGAAGAAGGTCTCGATGGAGCTCGGCGGCAACGCGCCCTTCATCGTGTTCGACGACGCCGACCTCGACAAGGCCGTCGCCGGCGCGATGCTCGCCAAGTACCGCAATTCCGGCCAGACCTGCATCTGCACCAACCGCTTCCTGGTGCAGGACGGGATCTACGACGCCTTCGCGGAGAAGATGGCCGAGGCGGCCAACCGCCTGAAGGTCGGCAACGGCTTCGAGGACGGCGTCGCGCAAGGGCCGCTGATCGACATGGCGGCCGTTGAGAAGACCGAGGCGCATATCCGCGACGCCGTCGAGAAGGGCGGCCGGGTGGTCGCGGGCGGCCACCGCCACGCGCTCGGCGGCCAGTTCTTCGAGCCGACGGTGATCACCGGCGCCACCCCTGCCATGGCGGTGGCCCGCGAGGAGACCTTCGGCCCCCTGGCGCCGCTGTTCCGGTTCCGCGACGAGGCCGAGGCGATCCGCATGGCCAACGACACCGAGTACGGCCTCGCCTGCTACTTCTACACCCGCGACCTCGGCCGCACCTTCCGGGTGGCGGAGGCGCTGGAATACGGCATGGTCGGGATCAACGAGGGGATCATCACCACCGAGGTGGCGCCCTTCGGCGGCGTGAAGGAATCCGGCCTCGGCCGCGAGGGCTCGTATCAGGGCATCGAGGATTACCTGAACACGAAGTACCTGTGCGTGGGCGGGCTCGGCGCCTGACGCTCGCCCCGGCGCCCTTGCGCTGAGTGTCAGCGTCCTTCCGGGGCGTCCGAATGCCAGATCCGCCGACGGTGCAATAGAAATCGCGTCGACGGATCCGAATTCCGGGCGCCGTTGCGTGGCCCGGGATGAAGAGGTGCTTGCGACGGCTCTCCGGGCTCGCCACGCAAGCTGCCACCTGCGGGCTGCTCCGAAGCGACCGCGAGGCCTACCGACCGCTCGGTGCCGCGCCGCTGCCTGTGGTGCCGTTGCCCATGCTGCTGCCACCGGCGGCACCCGGGGTGCTGACGCGCGGGCCGCCACTCGTACCGGGCGCCAAGCCGGTGGAGCCGGTGCGCTCCGCACTGCCTGTGCCGGTGCCGCCCACCGCGCCCGACTTGTTGACGTTGCCCCGGTCGCTCCCGCCGGTGTGCAGAGCCTGGGCCAGCGCCGCGCCCGATGTAGCGAGCACGAGGGACGTGGCCAGCGCGAGGATCGTCTTCGTCATGGGGACCTCCTGATTCGTCGTGTCAGGCCAACCCGGGTGCCGGGGGATGGTTCGGCCGCCGTCTCAGCGGGCGAGCGCCTCGCGCCACGCCATCCAAGGCCAGCGCAGGGTCTCCGCGCCCGCCGCGGGCGCTATCGACACCGTCGCGGTCCGGCCACTCACCAGCCGCGGATCCGCCGTGCCGCCGTCGAGGGTGATCCGCACCGGGATGCGCTGGGCGAGGCGCACCCACGAGAAGGTCGGGTTGACGTTGGCCAGGAGGTTGGTGGCGTCGCTGCGGCCGGTCTCGCCGATGCCGCCCGCGATGCTCGCCACGCGGCCCCGGAGCACGCCGTCCTCGCCCATCAGCTGGACGGTCGCCGGCGCGCCGACCCGGATGCGCGGCAGCTTGGTCTCCTCGAAGTAGCCCTCGATCCGCACCGTGTCGCGGTCGATCAGCGCCATCACGCCCCGCCCGGTGGTGACGTAGGCGCCCGGCCGCAGCTCCATGTTGGCGATCCGGCCGTTGACCGAGGCCCGCACCGCCGAGCGCTCCAGATTGAGCTTGGCGAGGTCGCGGTCGGCCCGGGCCTGCTCGTAGGCCGCCTGGGCGGACAGGTCGGCCGCCCTGGCGGCCTCGACCTTCTGCTGCGAGACCGCCGCGTCGGAGAGCTTGCTGTAGCGGGCGTAGTCGGCCGCATTCTGCTCGGCGGTGGCCTTGCGGCCCTCCACCATCGCCTCCGCCTGCCGCAGCCCGAGGCGGAACCGGTCCGGATCGATCCGGAACAGGATGTCGCCCGTCCGCACGACCTGATTGTCCTCCACCAGCACCTCGGTGACGAGGCCGGACACGTCGGGCGCCACCGCCACAACGTCGGCGCGCACCCGACCGTCCCGAGTCCAGGGTGCCTCCATGTAGTAGTCCCACAGGCCGAGGCCGACGATCAGCGCCGCGGCGACCATGCCGAGGGTGACCAGGAGGCGGCCGAGGACGGAGAGAACGGCGGTCATTGCAGGGTCCGGTGGGCGAGGGTCACGACGCCGCCGAGCAGGACGACGTAGAGGGCGAGGTCGAAGAGCGGCCGGTGCCAGACGAGGCGGTAAAAGCCGGCCGCCGCAAGCAGGCGGCGCAGCGGCAGGCTCAGTGCGAACGCGATGGCCATCCAGAGGGCGAGGCCGGGCACGAACACTCCGTACAGGTCGATCTCGCCCATCATGCCGCCATCTCCCGGTCGTCCGGCACGGTCGCGGCCCTATAGGCGGGCGCGTCGGGGAACAGGCCGCGGCGCAGGCCGGTCAGCCCGATCAGGGCGGCTCGGCGCTCCGGCGACGCCGTGGCGCCCGCGACGGCATCGAGGGCTCCGTCGAGGGCGGCGAGGAGATGGGCGAGGAGATCGGCGTCGCCGTGGTCCGTCCGATCGCGCAACTGGCGGGCCGCCATCGCCAGGAGGTGGTCGACGGCGGCGTGAGCCGCCCCCGGCAGCTGTCGGCGCACCCGCCGCACCTCAACGAGGTTGATGCCCACCCGCACGTCGGCCAGCAGGTCGCCCATCGCCGCCGCGGTCTCAGCCGGGAGTGCTGTCAGACGCGGGGCGATCAGGCCGACGCGGTCGAGCATCAGGGCCGCGAGTTCGAGGCCGTGCCCAGCGCCGCGCCCGTCCGCGGCCGCCGTGAGGCTGCGCCGGTTGATCCCCACCAGCCGCCGCGCGCTCCACCCGGCGCCGACCGAGCGGATCAGCCGGGTCACCACGGCGGCGATCCACATTCCCGTCACCGACGCGACGACCCCGTTGGCGAAGGGCGCGAAGTCGCCGCTGTAACCGTTCTGAAGGGCCAGCAGGGTGGCACCGTTGAGGGCCGCGCCCATGCCCATCGGGGCGAAGCGCGGCTGCGTCATCATCAGGCCGCACAGGATCAGGGCGGGCGCCAGCGCCAGGGCCAGCATCTCGAAACTGGTGGCGAGCGGCAGGACCGCGAACAGGCAGAATCCCGCGCCGAGGGCGCCGACGATCGCCGAGTTGGTGAATCCGAGGATTTGCGGCGCCGGGTCGTCCTGCGCGGCGAACAGGCAGCAGGCGACCGCCCCCATCATCGGCGCCGCAGACCCGTCGGGCCAGCCGGTGGCGATCCAGACGGCGCAGCAGGCCAGCAGCCCGACGAACACGCCCAGGGCCGAGAACGCCGCGCGACCGTGATCGCGATGGCGGATGGTCCGCACCCGGGCCGTGTACGCGAAGGCGAGCGGCGCCGTGGGTGCGGTGCCGGCGGCCACGTGGCCGCGGAGCGCGCGCAGGTCCTGCCGCAAGTCGATCACGTCCCGCAGACGGACCGCCAGGCTCCCCAGTAGCAATGCGGTCCAGTCCGGCGCAGGTCCGAGGACCGGCTCGAACCCGTCGATCCGACCGCGCAGCTCCGCGGCGCCCTCCGGGTCGTCGCGGTCGTCGGCGAGCCACACGGCGAGGTCCGACAGGAAGGCCCGGGCGCGGGCCGGGAGCGCGCCCGCCTGCTCCAGGATCGCCACGCGGTCCGCCACGGCGGCGGCGATCGGCAGGACCATCAACATGTGCTGGCGGAGCAGCGCGCAGGCCTTCGCGGCCCCCTCCGAGCCGGTGGCCTCGTTGCGCAGGGCGAGGCCGAGGGCGTCGAGGCCGATCGCGTCCGACGCGAGGCGCAAGCGCTTGGCCTGCTCGGCGTCGCGCGTTTCCGGCGCCCCAGTCGGCGCCAGGGCACCCTGGATCCAGGCTCGCGCCTCGGCCAGCCACAGGTTCAGCCGGTCGATGATCGCCGGGGCGGCCGATTGCGGCATCACGAGCGTGGCGACGAGGCTGGCGCACAGGATCCCCAGCGAGATCTCCTCGGCGCGCGCGACGGCGGTGTCGAAGATCGCGTTGGGATCGTCCACCGCCGGAAAGCCGATCAGCGCGGCCGTGTAGCCGGCGAGCATCGGCAGGTAGCTCGCGGGCGTGCGGTCGAGGAGCGAGACGTAGAGGCAG
>Ga0160429_1000836_pt1 | contig 19797 bp, 9 predicted proteins | sample SolpanmetagenomR_FD_108199 | JGI IMG/M metagenome (GOLD analysis project Ga0160429, IMG submission 108199) | Solar panel surface microbial communities from Lawrence Berkeley National Laboratory, California, USA - R | ecosystem: Engineered > Built environment > Solar panel > Unclassified ...
CGGTGCAATGTTCGGCTTGGACGGTTATTGAAACTATATGACAACATTCTTGTCAAAATTTTGACATGTAACTCTTACCAACGTCGTCGAAACGCTGTCGCATTCAAATAAAACGGCAAACCGTTTGTCTGTTGCACAAACTCTAAGAGTCACCGTTTTAAGTGGTTAAATTCATTATTAACAAACCGTAATGATCTTGACGGCCAAAGATAATTGTAGCGTTAATCATGCTGTTCCGTTATCGATGGAATAGGACTTGTAAAGCAGCTGCGAAAACGACTGAATACGTTCATGGTGATCTATCGAAATTCAAACTTGTTACTGGACATAATGAATTGGAGTCTAGTGAGACATAAAGTAGCTTCACTTGACAGCAGGTGAAAAGGTGACTTACTGTAGAGATAAAGACTAATTATAGTGGGCGAAACTCGGCAAACGCTGTCCTTAATTTCACATGTCATTGTTTATTACGTTGTTATCAAGTTGATATGGTTACTTTTGTAATTTCATAGACATGATATTGGAGAATGGCAAGAAAAGACATGTTGAAATCGGGTTATTATCTTGCTATCATTTTATCGATATTATCTTTGTCTCGAGCTATGATCAGTGATTCAAAGGTAGAGCCGTCGAGTAATTTCGCTATACCATCCAATCAACCACCGGAGATATCATGTATATGGCAATGTGTTGTCTTTCCGGGTGCACAATCATGTATATGGCAATGTTTAGTTGCTCCATCAGCTGTTAAAAAGACAACATCTATCATAACGACATCCACGACTGCATTAGTTTCGACGATCACGGTAACCACCACGGTTGAATCAAACCCAGAAAGTTCACCGACGGAGGCGGCTCATTCCGAGACTGTCACTTCTACGATATACCTCCATATGACTTCTTCACATGCTACGAACCCTTCATCACATACATATCCCTCTTTCCATCCGACCATTTCTTCGCATTTATCCGATTCTCAACATTATTCAGAGTCTTCAGCATCAAATCAAGATACTTCATCCTTGGGAGCTGCAGAACACAATACCAACATATATACTACGCTTGAGTTCACAAAAATGTCTACTGAAGTCGAACATGCAAAGACATTAACGATCTCTGATCCGACAACAAAGATTGAATACATTTCAACTGTTACTGGATCAGATCCCCTCGTAAAGACAGGGTATATAAGTACGGATATTCTATCACATCCAAAGGCAAAAGTAGTATATGCAAGTACAGAAACAGGATCAATGGATCTAACTCGGACTGAATATGGAACCATTATGTCGTCGACTGCACTGGACACAAAGTTGATATACGAAAATTCACAAACATTAGACGATACAAAACTAGCACATGCTAAAGCACAAACTGTAGATGAAACGAAGCTGGACTTTGCAAATATTGAAACATTCAACCCGCCGTCAAATTTCAAATCAATCTCATCAGAAGTTAACACTCAATTAGATACATTGTCCACGAATCAAAATTCGAAAAGTCCAATCGAAACATCCCAGATTCCAGCGATATCCTCATCACAAACATCAAGTAAAGAATCACATATGAATAAACGATCAGCAACATTAGAGGATGATGTTACAAAATTTACTACAAGCACTATTGTAGAGACCAGATATATTACAATATCTAGAGAGAATGAGATTTATAACGATCTTGCGCAGGACCTTACTAACTCACAAATATTTGTACTTGGAAAACCACATTTTTCATCATCATCATCATTGCAAGCTGAGCATACAAGTCCCGGAATAATACCGGCGCGGCCGCTCATGACAACAGGCTCCTTTGCAAAAAGCATTACGATCAAGGTATGAAATAGAGGTCTTTCCGAAAGGGTAATTGTTAACGTTCTTGATAGCCAAAGCAAAATGATTCGATCAAAGTTCAAATACCTTCAAAAAAATCTAAACCGAGGCGTGCATTATGGCTTTGGCGGAGGTGACCGAGCAGTATGATGGTGTTAGTGAATGTGTGCAAAAGACATAGCGAGGACCTGATATATCTCACGTAGATTAGCTGAGCTAATTCAGGCTCGATAAGATGATGCTCTCCTGGGGTTATCGAATTGTATACGGTTTCAACTAAATACTATGACCCTTTGAGCCTCTGAACTCAAGACTACGAAGCCGGACCACAGCTTTCGTTGAATTGGGCCAATTATCGCTCTTTTATTTCCTGCACTTCCTAGCGCTTACATAACTACAAATAAGATCGAACTATTTCGTAGGACATATAGTTACAAAATATAACTAAAAGATACGATCAGGTAATACAAGTGATTCATGATTATTGAACCCTGATAAGCATATAAAAGTTGTCAGGGATCAATAGTTTCGCCCACGCCTCGTATTTGAGTGGGCTCTTCTGAAGCGATACCTCGATCCTTTCCCCACATACCCTTCTTCCGTCGATTGCTAAGTCTAATTTACGTGCGATAGACTCTAGTTCTTTTCTCCCTATTATTACGTGGCACGTCGGAGACGAAGCAGCTTTTACTGATCGTTCGCAACCCTGTGTTGGTGGTGTATAGGGCACCTAGCGAAGCTGTTAGTGAATGCTTGACTAGATGCTACGCTTGAAGCATTAATTACCCGGTTGAGCCAATCTGCGTTACGCAATTCCCTCGGCTTGAATGGAGTCGTCGGTATAGCATACATGTGAATCTCTCCGTTCTTAGTCCGCTGCTTTGCGCCTCTGCCACTTTCAGGCGGGGCATTTGGTAGTCTACCCACTGTTTCCTCCGGTTTTGGCCGCGCGTGACCGAAGCCGTGAAGGTGTGTAAAAGACTTATCATTGCCTCGAGATTCTCACTGATTTTCATAAGAATGTAGAGTTCGTTTTCAAGATCGAAAGGCGAGTTTTTATAATTTATAGCCGCGTTAACTGGACATGTATTATCGCTCGCCTTAGCAAAAGTTTCTAACCGAAATGGGATTTTGAACAATGGATCCTCAGAGTCGCTTTGCATTAGCTCATGGAGAATGCGACCTTCAGGAATAGAAAAGTCCATAGTCATTCCAAAGTATTCTAGCGCTGTATCTGATAGTGCGCGGAAGATAGCGCAATTTTTTGGCTTATACTCTCTATACGCGCCTCCTAAACCACCCTCAGGGTATCGATGCATCAATATCTCCTGGTCGAACCGTTTATAAAACTTTTTGTGTGCGTTATTATAGCTTATCAGCCACTCTCTTTGGTACTCCTTTGCCCACTTGAGAACATTTCTCAATTTCGATATGAAGTTTTGTTCAAATCGTACTTTTTCTTCACCATGCTCACACAGTTGACCAGTCTTAGAAACGGCTGCCGTAAGGAACTCATCTAAATATCTTTGATCCTTCACACTATGAACTAGGTCGTAAACATAAATACTGGTATCTTTAGGTAGCTTGTGTTTCCAGCCTTTGAGCCATAATTCTAACATCGGCTCACTAGTTCCGTCGGTGTGAGGGATCTGGTCTAAGCGTGAACACATTTCTCTCGCCTCATCGAAAAACTCTATAGCTCGCGTAAGCTCAGCGTACGGAAAGCCATTATCCCATTCCTGCACGGACCGATCTACTGTATAAAGATCTATCATGCTGTTTATATAAGAGAGCTCCTTTAGAAGGACCCCTACTAATGACGGTATATGTTCGAATATTAAGGTATAATTTGATTGTAGTAAAATACTAAAGGAAGACGTAGTAACGATTAGTAGATCTTGTAAAAGTTAAGATTGATCTCCGGACAATTGATGAGTTACAAATTAACTAGGTATTCCCCCGCACTTATAAATAGATTAAGGCAAATTAGTTACTAGCGTAGAGGTTCGGTAGACCCGAAAGGGATAGTAGTTAGCGCTAGTTATAAAGAGTTAAAAGAGTACATTTCTTTAGTCTAACGGGGTTCACGTAGTTTCTATCACACGTAGTTCTTGGCATAAATTTTGATTCAATTAATATTATGACCTCTATGTTCAAAGTGCTATAACTCCACAACATGACCTCTAGACGTGAGACCCTTTTACAAGGTGCTTCAGATGATCTATCTACACGTGGAAACCAAAGCATCGCGAAAACGGCGCGTAATTGGACTGTCAATCGCACAACTTTAAGAAATCGAGTCCTTAGACATCTATCTTATTAATTTGCTCATGAAAATCAACAAAGACTTACTATTAATCAAGAAGAATGGCTAGTTACGTAGATTATACGTATAGACAACGATAGGCATACTCTAAATCGCGATCAAGTCCTTTATATAGTAGATATTATTAGAGAAACAAATCAAGATTCTTCCCCCTTAGGAAAAAACTGGTTTTATACATTTAAAAAGAGACATATACAAATTCATTTAATTATAGGCAGGTCTATTAATATTAAGAGGATCTTAGCCTGTAATCCTAATATAATAAACTATTTTTTTGGCATTTTAGAGTATTTAATATACTATTATAAGATAAAACCATAAGATATTTAGAATATAGATAAAACAGGCCTTGCTATAGGAGGAAAAGTTACTTCTAATGTTGTTAGACTATCACAAAAGAAGAGGACCTTGCTTAAACAGCCTTAAAATAGAGAATAGGTAATAATAATTAAATGTATAAGTACTAAAGGTAAAAAAATCAAACCTTTAGTTATTTTTAAGGGAAAACATGTTTAAGAATAGTGGTTTAAAAAAGAAACACTAGATTAGTATTATACAGCTTCTAATAATAGATAGACAAACACTAAAATTAGTCTTAGGTAGCTAGAAGATATATTTATAAAAGAAATAAACATAACATCAAAATATAGACTATTAGTCTTAGATAGTCATTCTACATATAGATCACTAAAGTTTATAGCTAAAACTATGTTTAATAACATCTTATATATCTATCTACCTACACATATATCACATGTAACTTAACCTCTTAATATAGCTATGTTTTTACCTTTAAAAGAAGGATATAGGTTAGCTTTAAAAGAAATAAGTATAATTAATGATACAGCTCTAGCTAATAAGCAAAGATTTATTAATTGTTATATAAAGGCTAGATATGTTAGCTTAACATTAAGGAACATTAAATTAGCCTTTAAAGTAATAGGAATCTATCCTATTAATAGACAAAAGCTATTATCTTCAACTTTTGTAATTAGTAATAATTCTACAGAAATTATACCTTCTACACCTTAAAAACTATTATAAAGGCATTACATAAGTATCCTTACTTCACTAAAAACTCGCTAATAATTATTATCATCTTTTAAGACATTAAATCTATCACCTTCTAAACTATTAATGTTATTAAGAGTTAGAAAGAGGCTTAACACTTAAAATGCACAATTATTAGAACAAAACATTACTATAAACAACTAGAAAGAGCGTATCTAGAAGCTATAAGGGTCAAAAGGAAAGAGAAAGCTACAAAAGCTATTAAATCAGATGTTCTTTAGATATATTAATGTAAACAAGGCTATATAAGAAAGGAGATAATTACAAGCTAATCTAGTAGAGAACATTATACAAATTATAGATTATGAGGAGGAGTAAGATAAAGAGAATACAGAGCTACAAGAAGTAACTAAATAACATCGATATTAAGAGAGTTATGTTATATTATATATAGAGGTCATAATATTAATTAAATCAAAATTTATGCCAAGAACTACGTGTGATAGAAACTACGTGAACCCCGTTATCTAATACCTATATAAAGGCCTGTCTAATAACATATAGTTTATTTTAATTTAGGGTGAAAAGAGTACATTTCTTTAGTCTATCTAATGCTTATATAAAGGCCTATCTAATAATATATAGTTTATTTTAGTTTTTTAATTAAGTTTATAAAATCTTTTCAAAAAACGCTAAGTATCTAATAAGACTAGCTATTTATTCTATAAAGATTAAACTCTAAACTCCTCTTTTTTTCCTTATACTATAATTAGCTAAATTGCTACAAAAAGGTTATTTATTATATTTATAGAAGAAACTTCTATTAAGATACTTTTTTAAAAATTACTAATTATGTTACTAAAAATCTAAGTACGATTTGCTAGAATTTTACTAATTATACTTAGTAAATTAGTTAAAATTATAGATCTTAAAAATATAACGTTATATAGAGTCTTAATCCTTATTAGTAAGATATTATAATAGTTAAGTACTAGATATAGGTAAGGAGACTAATATAACCTATAGCAGAACGGTACTAGATATAGATATAGATATCGTAGAGCTATAGCTAGGTTTCCTATAGAAACTAATCTTTAAGGAGTCTAAGGAATATTCTCTATATATATGATATTTATACTTCTAATAGTGTGGACCTTTAGTCTAACGTTATTCTAAGATAAGGGCTATTTAGGCATAGCGTTACATTACGTAATTAGCGTTATACCTTATAACTATCCTCTCCTTTTACCTTTAACCTTTTCTTATATTTAGTGTCGTAGGGTGCTAACTACATACTATGAAGGTTATAGTACAAATTTCCTATTTCATAAAGTTAAGCTCTAGTGTAAGTCCTTTACTACTTAGCTAAAGTAACCTCTTATTATTCTTTATATCTTAATAAAACCTACAAACCGTAAGAGGGAAATTAGGAAAGAGCGTATATTTATAACTTATAGGTAGTCTAGCTAGTTTTAATCGTTTTCATTATTGTTCTTTATAAGTTCTATATTATTATCTCTTTATTCTTTGTCTTATAATAGTCTAGTATTATTATTTACTTAAATAAGGTTTTCATTATTCTTTGTTCTTATTATTAATTGTTTTTCACTTATTGTTTTTGTGAATTTGTGAGTTCACTCTTTATTAATAAAGGTGAATTCACTCTTTATTATAAGTGTGAAGGTAAGTTACTAGATCTATAAATTCCCTTCTTTTTTCTCTTCCTTTTTGTTTCTTTTCATAATTATTAACTCTTTTAAAATATTTCTAACTCTAATTTTATTTCTCTATTTCTTATTAGGTCTTTACTAGAACTTCACTTATGCCTCTAATTAAATACTATCCTCCTCCTAAGCAAGAGAATACTACGTTCGACGTTCTATGTAGCCCCTACTACTCCTACGTTTATAGTACTATTAGTTTAACTAAGAAAGGTCACTAAGATATCTGTGATTTCCTTACCTACTTCTACTATACTAGGCGTTAGAAGAATTATTAGCTCTATATTAACTTAAAGTACGTTTACTAATATATAAGTATTACTCTTCCTTTATTAGTCTAGTATAATACTAATATAGTTATAGTATCTAATTACTACCTTAGAACTTTTAATAACTCTTTGCTCTACTATTAAGGCTATATACGCCTACCGTTATGCTTTCTAGGAGGAACGCTAATTTATAGATAATAAGAAGAAGCTCTATAAGGTTATTAATAGTTATTATAATAATCTTAAAACTTGTTTTCGTTTAAATAAGAAATCTACTATTTCTTTAACTACTTCTTAGCTCCCTATCGCTAGTCTAGTATCTAGTTCTTTTGTTTCTTCTAGTCCTCTTAATACTACTCTTTTATCTACTCTATAGAACTTAAAAGATAATATAGTAGACCTTAAGCGTAACTATAAAGCTAGTGTAGTAGATATAAAGAAAGAGTATAAGGAGAATATAGCTATACTTTTAGAGGATATTTCTTTTCTAGTTAAATAGATTAAGAGCCTCTAGGCTAAGATCGTTAAGGTTTCGTATAAACGTTATACCTTTATTATTTCTTCTTTAGCTAGATCGCCTCCTTTTACTTTATTTAGTAAGGAGTCTCTCGACTTATTTAGTAATAAGCCTATGACTCTAACTCTAAGACTGTCTAGAGTTAATGCTAGTAACAAAACTATTACTTCTATAACTAGTACTACTAAAGTTACTAATAATAAACTCGAAACTATTAATATAACGTCTAGTATAGTTAACCCTCTTATTTTTATTAGTACTAATATTAATATACTTAATAATTCTAGGGAAGTACTAGGCTAGCTAGAGACTTCTAAATTAACTCGTAATTAGCGCTATAAGAAAAGTAAGAAAATGAAGTTAGCTACTTAAGGAAGTGTTAAGGGGTTTTAGTTAGCTTAATGTTTTTAGTTAGTATAGGTCCTATATAGTAGCGTTTTTTAGTTTATTATTTAGAAAATATTTTAAAAGTACTATTTATAATTAGTATATATTAATCGTTATTCGTTTCTTATAATTCGTTTCTTCTTTTATATATATATTTTTATTTTTTCTTTCCTTATACTTTACGTACTAGTCCCTTACTAGACTTATATAAGGGTTTTAACTTTTCTTTTACTTTAAAATTATCTAGCTTTTTAGGCGCGTTTCTTATATATTCTATTAGTTCTTAATCTAGTTCTTCTTAGCTAACTTAACGGACTAAGTAGTAAGTCCTTTTAGGCTTACTTATTTCTTTTTTCTCTAGTATTACTTCTACTTTCTATTCTTTTTCTCTATCTATCTCGTCTAGAGGCAGTTCTACGTTAAGACCTTAGTAATATAGCTTTAATAAACTAACATAAAATACTAGGTATATTCTCCTTATACTATTAGGTAATTTTAATCTATAGGCTTACTAGCTTACTATCTCTTCTATTATAAAAGGTCTTATATATTTAGCTACATACTTCTTTTTTAGCTTAAGAGATTGTAGATTTTTAGAATTTAACATTACTTCTTATCTTTTATTATAATATTATAGTATATGTTTTTAGTTAAAGTATTTCTACTAGCTTTTAATAGTAGAGTGTAGGTAGTCCTATAGCTTATCTCGTATTACTTTTAGCTTTATAGCTTACTCCTCTACTTCTAGAACTTTAGTTAGAGGTTCCTTTTCTCCTTCTTTAATATTTTTAAGTAGTCTTAGATCTATACCTATTATATACTAGAGTAGCGTAGTCCTAAAAGATACTTATTTTGAATTATTATAAGAGAATTTAGCTTAGTGTAGCTAATATAGCTAATCGTCTTAGTAGTAGTTAATATATAAATGTAGGTATTATTCTATAACCTAATTTTGCCTTTCTATTTAGCTATTAGTTTATAGATAAAGGGTAGTACTTAGTTAGCGCTTTATTTTCTATCTCTAACATAAGTTTACCTAGTATTTACTAATAAATAACGAACCTCTATTAGTAACTATTAACGTAAAGAAACCCTATTTAGAGTAAATTTCTTTTTCTATAAGATCTATAAGGTCATAGGCTTTTATTTCTATATTTATAAAGATATATCTTACGTATTTAGATAACTAATATACCTATACTATTATGCTATTAACTATAGAATCTCCGTGCTTAGCTAGTAGTAGTCTTACTATAAAATTAGTAAACTAATATTTTAGGAGTTTATTTAAACCTAGTATTAGTAAGGAAGTTAGTTCTCTATAAAGCTAGTGTCTATATAGTTTATGCCTTTAGTATACGTTATATAGTTTAAGGTATTTCTTTACGTCTTTTCTTAACGTAAGCTACTAATACTTTTGCTCTAAGGTAAAGATAGTTTTATTATTTCCTAGGTATCTAGATACTAGATTATTATAGTATTAGTATAAGATACGGCCTATAAGTACTTCATTTTTAGGAATTACGATTAATTCTTTATTTCTACATATATAGCATAAGATACTATTATTACGTTTTTTATATAATAAGGTATTTTTACTATTATTAAGCTTATAAATCACTTTAATATAGGAATGTAACTAGGATTATATAGAACTAATAAGGTCTACTAAGCTTACTAGTGTTTCTTTATAGATCTTATTTAATTTAATTATTAAATATATATTAACTATAGAGGTAGAATCCGTGTAGCTAACATGTCTTATAGTATAAGCCTCTAGGCGTAAACTACCTCTAACTATAGGTTCACTTATTACTCTAAAGGCAGACTATAAGATAAGTAAACTATAGTCTCTAGCGCTAGTAGTACTAGAAGAGTTATTACCTATTAGAGAGGAACCTTCTATTCTAGTATTATATACCTTATTTAAATTCAAAACATTTATAGCTATAAGTAATACGCTAGTATTAGTATTCTAGTAGTTATTACTACTTATAAGGTTTTATAACATAGACGTTATTAAGTTATATTTAGCTTACATTTTGCCTAGAACGTAGTAATCTAGTCTTCTTAATAGACCGTTAGTAGAATTAGTCTTCTCTAAAGTATGTTTAATAATTATGTTATATTAAGATAGCTTCTCTACTATTCTAGCTTGTCTTTAGAAGAGACTTTTTATAGATAAAAAGTATTTTAAGTTATTATAGTTACTAAGTATTTTAGTAGTCGATTTCGTAGAATAGAGGTAGTACTACTAATGTCTAGTAACTTGTTTAATAGCTAGTAGCTCCTTATCGTAGGTAGGGTACTAGTACTCTATATTACTTATTTTTTAACTATAGTATATAAATAGGTACTAATCTAGGCCTGTACTAGAGACGTATAATTATAAGGCAATTCCTATAATTATATAGTCTAAAGTATCTATCTAGATTTGTATTTCTTTATTCTTATTAAAGTGTTAGAGCGTTACTACTTCTTAGAACACTTATTTTAATATATCGAATCTCTATTATACTTTGTTAGTCTATTTAAATAGGGGAGGTCTCTTACTATCTTTCATTTTTAGCTTCTTTATTAATATATTAAGAGGTATATAATAACTCGCGAAGTTATTAATAAACCTTTAGTAGTAATTTATAAATCCTAGGAACTCTTTTACTTATTTAATACTTATAAGGATAAGCTAATCTTTAATAGTACTAATCTAGTCTAGTTCTATCGATATTCTAGTAACGCTAAGTACGTAGCCTAGAAAATCGATAGTTTAGACTATAAACCTTTACGGCCCCGAGGGTCGTGGGTCAGCCGGTCCGGTCCCGTATTAGTCGTTCGGCAGTCGTCCATTGGTCGAAATGCTGAAGCCTCTAAAGCGGCGTTATGATTGGTCGAAAGCCTTTGTCCGAACTCTAGTTCGTACCGTGGTTGATGAGGTCCGTCGCTTCTATTCGATTCTATGCGCTCCGTGTCAGTTGGCCATCATCTATTAATACTACCACATAATACTACCACAATTTAGTATCATAGTGTCTATCATCTAACATCACCTACCATCATCCATTATCCATCTTCTATCATCGTTTTATTATAGTGTCTATTATCCATCATTGGTTTATTATAGTGTCCATATCCATCATTGGTTTATTATAGTGTCCATCATCTATCATCGTTTTATAATAGTGTCTATTATCATGTCTATCATCATACGTCGTAGTGTGTTGATCGCAGAATTAATCGCCAGCGTTTGCTCTATGTTAGAGTTTATCTTAGTTTTGATAGTCGACCATGGCGCACATATGGTAGACAGCATTATTATCGGATTATATTGAAGGATGAGGTGCGTTATGCGAAGGCGACCGCGATTAGCGGGTTTTTTTTTCTCTTAGAGTAGGTCCCACACGTAACGGCGAGTCGCGAACGTAAATAAAGTTGTGGCAATATTTGTCCGTAACATCCGAATTTCGAGTTCGATGTATATGGTAGTATTTTGTAGTAGTATTGTTCTCCTTCGCAAATTCTTCTAACTCTACCTCGAATTAAAGACTAGTTGTAGTTGTAGACGTTATAACAGCACTCCTAGTATGATCGTAATATTATCGAATGTAAACGAGATAGTGATAGACGAGAAATGTCATGCTAGTATAAAACGACCTAAGTAGCACGGACATTAGTTACTAACTAGTCTAAAAGATGAAGCCTTTGATTATGACCGATATGGTAATAAGACGAGAGACATTAAGCAAGCATAAGTAGCACGAAGATTAGCTACTAATTAGTCTAAACGATGAAGCCTCTAAAGGTCTAATCTGATTAGTCTAATCTGGTCTTCTAAACAGGAGTTCATGTAGAGTAGCGTACCTTGAAATTTTATTATTATTAATTATTATTGTTTTTGTTAATAGGTTATGACAACTGTTCTAAAAGTCAAACTACCTACGCCTGCTCGTGAACTCCTTAGCTTTTACTACTATATAGTATAGTTAGTACTTCGATACTCGTATGATTAAGATGTGGTGGGTGTGCGATAATAGGCTATTTAGAAGAAGACTTAAAGGTTAGCTACTATATCGATGTCCATGAAATTCATATAGCAAGCTTTAATATCGTACGTAATATAGAAAAACCTTATCTTCTAACAGTGCTTACTACATTCGCAATCGTGTATTAATGATTCGTATTTATTATAAGTTAGAATTTCTGTAGGAATTGAACACGTGACAACGGGATTCTGTTAGCGCTTTGTGGTAGTATTTTGTGGTAGTAGTAATTGCATTTCGTAGGGAGTTTCTTAGCAATGACATCACCACTACAGAGTAGATGAAAACAGCGTAACAGATAGTAAAATAGGCAAGGTAAACCTGGAATCGATGTTAGTCCGCAAGCAGACAAGCATAGATTATCTAAGAGTAAGATTTGAACTACGCGCATTCTAGGATTCTTAGATCCGCAATTCACCCCGATATTAGTGCCTATTATGTGATATATGTGTACACGGAGGGTAACCTTTTTCTTTCTAGAAATTTTTAGCATAAAAAATACAGTGTAATTAATAATAATAAAACATGTAAAAAAAACGAGAATAATCATGAATTTTCATTCCACGGAGCTCTAGAAGCAATGCCTCACTATGACGATATGGACTGTCTATGTTATCGAAGTGTAGTGTTAATGGTATTTATATTATCGGAGCTGTAGTATTCACTTTCACGTACCTTGTTTCAGATAATCTCACAAAGTCACTAAGAATAACGCTATAACAAACCTATGTCGATAGTCCGGTCTAGGCAACTAGTAGTAGTATTCCGACCGACTATCTTGTATTTATAGATCTATGTTTCGTTATTACAGAAAGCAAATATAGTCACGTCGCTAAAAGACTGTTATTTCAGAGTTAAAACATCGAAACATCGAAACATTGACATAATTATCTATTTATCACTTTCACTATTTATCATTTTCACTATTCACTTTCTTACACCCCGTCACAGCATATATAGTAGCATGACCTTCCTCCTCCTTCTAATCTTTCACACCTATCTCTTTCTTATATCATATATCTACAATAGCTACTAAACAGAAAACTCCGAAGTAAGCTAAAGCTAAGAAGTCTACCGCGAATAAGAAAGCGACGAAGAAAGTCGTCGCGAAACAGTCACCTGCTAAACGTACCCCTAAGAGAGCTAGTACTAACGCGGTAGGCGTTTTGTAGGGCAAGAAATAGGCGGGAGTTGCTAGTAAAACTATCGATTCAAGTTAGTTATGTATGATGAAATGCTTAATACTAAGAGAAACTGACCTGTAGATATCGTGTAGATACGGCTCTACGTGAGATTCGGCGTTACTAGATAGGTACCGAATTACTACTCCCTAAGATGCCTTTTAGCTGAGTGGTCCGGGAGATTACATTAAACTACAATAATAACATTAGGTTTGCTGTTTCCGCGATGATAGCGCTTTAAGAGGTAGCTAAGGCGAATCTTATATTTATGTTTATAGGTGTGTTAACAATATTTAAGAACCGTTACTGCTCTTACTAATTGAATCTAATAGTGTCTAATCGGTTTGTAATCCACGCTAGGCGAGTCACCCTCTAAGCGAAAGATATTGAATTATACAAGGATGTCTATTAATATTTTCGTCTAGGTGGATTATCATAATAGTCTCTGCCCTATAGATATTTATTATGAACGAAGGATATAAACATTAATAGTTATGAGACACAATAGCCTAAAGAAGCTAATTATAAAAGATGGTGACGATGGTGACGATGATGATAATGATAGTAATGAGAGGTTTAGAATGTGCGAGAAGACTCCCGAACTATTATGTCATACTATAGACTAGTAGTCTAGGAAAATAAACAAATAAATAACAATTTTGGACCACTAATCTAATAACTAATAAAAGCTTTTTTATTTCTGCACCATAATTCCTCTGTGACGCCTAATTATACTATAGTAAAGGGGCAATATCTGTAACAACGTCACTATAATGATCCTAAAACTTTATGATTAATGATGAAAATAGTTACTAAACATGTCGGCAATGATAATGTGAATGGTAATAAGAGGTTTCAAAGGTCGGGGGAAAAGTGGCTGTGAGTTATTATGTAACGGAAGGACAATAATAAAATATAATTAAATGATCGACATGATTATGTAAACAATAACAAGAACGTGGAACCAAATAAACAACTTTATAGTTTCGCATTATAATTCTTCTGTGACGGGTTAGAAAAATGTGGTAGTATAGGGAAAATCTGTGGTAGTATGGGGAAAATCTATAGTAGTATAGGGGAAATCTGTCTCTGTTACTATCTATCTTTAAAAATGCTTTTCCATTTTTATCCTTCTTATTTATTAACTATTAATATCTATTATGTTATCAAATTCATCCATATCTTGCTTAGCCATTTCTTCGTCCTCGATATCTCTAAACCGAGTATCTGCTACATCCCCTAGCGCCTATATACTACGATCCTTCAAAACCTTGAACTAAGTCTATTGTTCCATCTTGTCTTAGAAATTCATAAAAGCTACATCGGATAGATTCATAAGGAAGGCAGTTAGTGACTCTAAAATTGCAGTCTTAGTTGCTAGGTCTATTAGACATAGAAGGAGCCTCGGTAACAACTCTATATTCTTAAGTAACATCTCCGCTCGAGGATTCTGTATCTTGCTCGTATAAAGAGGAAGACTACTAATATTATCGCTATCAAAACGTAACAGCAGACAACAGGTCTCCTTTACTAATCCTACTTCGCTATATGGTATCCATTACTCTAGGTCGTTCTTACTACAAAGATCCTATAACATATTTGGTCTAGGGAACACATATTCATCATTTTCGGTCAGGTATTTCCCTAACTAGGTCGCTAGATTACGCTAAACCTCACGCTCGGTATGAGTATAGTAGTCGTGTAGTGTTAAGATCGCCGGTTCTGATCTAGGTTTCTGTTAAGGTATTTAGCAAATATTAATAACTTATAATAATCAGAAAATGCTTACCTTCATCTTTAGGACAAATGCTTTCAAAGACGCTAATAAATACGCCTTCTAACAGAGAGATAAAGTTCCTAGAGGAACGTTACGATCAAATCGAAGATATGTTAACGGCATACGCCATTTTCGAAACCTATAAAAGACCTTTGACCGGATTAGTGTCTATTACTCCTATATAAAATAGATTCTGTAAAATATACCTATGGCGAAACTCTTTGTTTAATACCCTCTATGATCGAGTAGTATGTACGTTTAAGGAGGATATTATGAAGAGCGCGACCTTTTTAGGATACCGCGACTTTAACGGACCCGCCGTTACGATATAGAAGCTTGATTAAGAGGCCACTCGTAAGCGCTAAGTGCGCCTCATAGACACTCTCTATAATCGGACCGTACTACGAGCTTGTTAGATTCTTAAAACGATGAATAGAAGATGGAAAAGGACAAACATATAATCTTGCACACTATACGCGCTAGGGAGTTAAACGTCTAGCACTATATAGCACGCGCAGAACCGCTTCCTTTTTAAAGAGACTTTTTATAGTAGTCTCATATAGCTGCTATAGCGATTGCTAGATGATCAAGGACAACTGGACTTAGTGTCGTAACATTAGAACGACCTTCAACAACCACTCTTATTGTGGTGCCAAATTAGTGCCGTCTAGTAAGTCCATTTCTAGGTTAGTAGTTAAGGTGCGTAGACACATATTAATGGCGCTTAGACTATCGTCTTCAAAATAGTAATCTTGCTAGCCGTTATTATACTCTTCACCACCGGTAAGATCATCCTCCTGCTCCCCCGTAAGATCTAGAGTATCGATCTCGTCATGATCGACTATAGGACCGACATTGTCATCTAGCATCAGGCTGATTTATGTATAATGCTTGCCTTTTGCTTTTCTATACTTAGTTAATACAAAATTTCCTAGTTCAAAAATAGAGATAACTTACCTCTCGTTATGTAGGTCGTTCTCCTTATTATGTTTCAATATCTCCTTCTGCTACGCGTCTATAGCCTGATATTCTTCATTCTTTTCTATCCACGTCTTCAGATTTCTTGAGACCTAAGTAAGTGTTGCCTTTTTGGTATTCTTATAAAGCACACGTATCTGTAGGCGATTCTGTAGACGCGATCTCTCTTTTTTTGTATTTTTGTTAATAGAAAGTTCTTCTTCGGCCTTTCTTTTTTTTAGTATAGCTTTCTTTCTTAAGGATAACATCTATATTACGAACAGATAACACGTTAGCTTTTACCGCTACTTATCGCTTTTAAAATCCATTAGCACTTACTATTTTATAATAGCGTTAAATTATTATAAGGTCGCGAGAAATAAGAAAGGTTAGAAAGTTATTACTACTCGAATGCAGATTAAGGTGTGCTTATACTATGGTTTTGAACAAAGAAATAGTTACGGTGAATTTCGTTATGAATTAAAATATTCAGCTTTAGAAACAAAGAGATTGTGATGATTACATAATTATTGTAAGTCCAAAGTCGCATCACGTGAAACAAAGAAATTAAGGTTCATTACTTGTTCTTTTCGACTTCACTTCTGTATTCCTCACAATTTTGCTAAACCACGATAGGCTATATAGAAAGTTAGGCCTATTAATACTCTTAGTACTCGTTTAGTCTTACAAATCTACTAACATAAGTACTACCACACGTAGACGTTCAACTTCACTATAATCATGAATTTCACATTCCACATTTCACATTTCACATTTCACCTCACCTACTATCAATTTTTTTTGCTATGCGGGGTTATTCGTATCTATTTCTTGCTAGCATTAATTTTTTCTTCTTATCTCTTTCGAGTTTTCATAAAGACAATTTTTTTTATAAAGCATCGTTATACTATCAATTATCATCACTATTAATACCGATATATATTATCTATAATAGTTACATAGTATGAGATGTTCTAGAATCTTACTAATATGTTAATAGCTTAAGGAGTAAGTGTAAATCAATAACATAGTGTTGTTTATCTCCTTATCTATTTTAGAAGACTTTAGCAGCATCAAGAAGACGAAATGCTATAGCACTACCACTATAACAACCACATCCTACCTTAGATCCTGAAGCGGAATCCTCGATAAACCCTTAAAGTAAAGAGCAGAATCATTCCGATAATCATGTTTCTAAAGCTCCTACTAATAGTAAGTCTAGAAATTCAACTATTAATTCATTAGTTAATATTTCCTCGTCGAATAGAGCTAAAAACCTACTACTAGATCCATCACTCGACATTTCCCTCGATAACTAAGCTGAAAATTCCTTACTAGATCCATCACCTAGTAATGGGCCTGAAAATCTATCTTCGAATAGAACGTCGAATTAATCCTTAAATGATTCAACAAATCAACCACTAAATGAATCGTTAAATGATCTAACAAGTTAAGTCGAGAATAAGTCGTTGAATGATTCATTAAATACAACATTAAATAAAGTTAATTAAATGTCAAATTAATTAGAAAATATTTTAAATAGAATAGATTATATGGAACATGAATTACTAAACAATTCAACAAGTTAAGTCGAAAATGAATCGTCAAATGATTTATTAAACCAAACTTTAAATGAATTAGTAAATGATTCTTTAAATCAAGAATCAAACGATTCTACAAATGAATTATTAAATAATTCATTAAATCAAGCACTAAATAGATCATCTAATGATTCACTAAATCAAATATTAAATGAATTGTTAAACAATTCATCAAATCAAATATCAAATGAATTATTAAACAATTCATTAAATTAAATTTCTAATGAATCATCAAATAATGATTCTTTAAATCGATCTTTGAACGAATCTTTAATAGGTTCGTCTAATGATGCCTTAAATTAAGCATTAAATAATACATTAAATAGATCTTTAACAGGTCTATTAAATAATACATTAGATCAATCATTAAACTAGACGTCAAATTAGTCGTTAAGCTAAAGATCTAATCCCCTACTACCTCGTCGTAACTATGCTACAAAGGCACCCCTAGCTAGCGCTAAAAAAACACTAAGGAAAGCACTAAAACGTGGCGTAGCTCGGAAAGCTCCTTAGTATAAGGTTCCCCTCCGCTATAGCTTACCTTAACGCCCTCCTAGAAATACGGGACCTTTAACTAGAAGTGGTAAGGCTCGCGCTACTCGAGTACGAAAACCTAAGCCTAGTAAGTTCTATGATTTGTCCTCGTTATGCATATAAATTAACGAAGCAAAAAGGTATGAAGGCTCTAAGAGAAATTAGATATTATTAGAAAGCTACTAGTCTGTTGATCCCGAAACTCGCTTTCGTAAGACTTGTGCAGGAAATTGCGGTAGACTAATGTAGAATCGATGAATTACATTTCTAAAGAAACGCAATTTTGGCTCTTTAAGAAGCGGCAGAAAGCCACATCGTTACTGTTCTTTCATGTACGTTTCCGATGTGTTTTGATAGTGTAATATAATGCTAATAAGCTTATAGCCGCCTAATTGCTTACAATACATGCAAAACGCGTTACTTTACTAGACAGGGACATCAAGCTCTTACGCACTATTCTGGAGGGATTTAATGTAAAAATATAAAGAGAAAAATTATGTAGATTATAATATGCTATAAAGATTATTTGCTGTAGTGACCTTACTACCACATTTTTTAAACTACTGCTATATTTGTTTTATTACTATAAAGTTAGTTCCCTAGAATTCAGAGAAGCGTTGTATAGCATAACGTAAACTCAAAATATTTAATTAATGTTATAACTAATACAACCTACTATTATTTTCCAAGTACAACAACCGAACAAAACAATGATTATGAAAATTGAACGATAACGACATTATACTCGATAACGACGAAGCGTAACTCCTACAATCCTAGATACTAATCTTTCAAAAATTCGAACATTTCTGCGACTTCTGCCATAAAATACAACTTGAACAGGTAATAGCACCTCGACGTGGACTATTGCTAAATGCAGAGCAGCAAGCCTAAGCAGAACAAGAACGACGAGAACGACGTGCAGAATAACAAAGGATACGGCGACAAGCAGCTCGAAATGAATAACGAACGAACGGCCTATCTATTAATATGATTGTTATACCTCCTTGTCCTTTACTCCCTTAACCACGGTCTATAATAACGCTTTCGGACAGCCTCTAGCAATTGAACGTTTCGAATATATAACAAAGTATAACGTAAATACCTATAAGACCACGACTAAGATCTAATAAATCCACATAATTAAAGGAGCTAAGCTAACTGCCGACACGGCTAGCTCGAAATCAAAGCTAACCTCTAAACAATGCATATAGTAGCGCCGATATAGCAATAGTCATAGATACATCACTAAGTGCGTTAAGTCATGACATACTAGAAACTAGGCTAGAACTAACCTATACAAGTCGCTGAAGCCGTCGTGACTAGAGTATCACTAATACCTAACTAAGACAACTTCTACTATTAGCTATATAAAACAATGACATACTTGTAGGGAATAGAGGAGGTCGAATATTAAGAGAAGTTAGCATAACAAGCATAGATGATGATAATGATAATGATGATAATGATGATGATCACACGAATCTGAATACTAGGCGTGCGTAAGAGACCGAACATACCCTAAATGTTGAAGATGCACAGAATGTTAGAACGACACAAAGCCTAGCAGACAATCAAGCTACGGTGCGTCTAAACCGTGTCCGGGGTGTTGTAGATACTAAGAGCCTGGACGTATCCAATGAAAATGTC
>Ga0160429_1000838_pt1 | contig 19780 bp, 13 predicted proteins | sample SolpanmetagenomR_FD_108199 | JGI IMG/M metagenome (GOLD analysis project Ga0160429, IMG submission 108199) | Solar panel surface microbial communities from Lawrence Berkeley National Laboratory, California, USA - R | ecosystem: Engineered > Built environment > Solar panel > Unclassified ...
ATATTGTAATCAGATAAAGTTCGACCATCTTCAAGCTGCTTTCCAGCAAAGATCAGTCTTTGTTGATCAGGTGGTATTCCTAGTAAATAATACGTTAGCACAAAAACAATGAGTTGTGTGTTGGTCAGTATATTACCTTCTTTGTCTTGAATCTTGGCTTTAACATTATCAATAGTATCACTTGATTCGACCTCCAATGTGATTGTCTTTCCGGTAAGAGTCTTAACAAAGATCTGCATTCCCCCTCTGAGTCGTAGTACTAGATGTAAGGTAGACTCCTTTTGGATGTTGTAATCAGATAGAGTTCTTCCATCCTCCAATTGCTTCCCAGCGAAGATCAATCGTTGCTGATCAGGAGGGATGCCTATATTGTTGATGTTAGTATATTCTACTTTTACTAGGGAATATGACTAGATCTTGATGGTACAACAATGCTTCTCTCCATATGAAACGTAAAGTGTCTACTGCATTTGTCCCCAGAATACCTTCCTGATTGATTTCTCTTTCAGTATGGTTTCGATTTCCTCGCTTTCTTCACTATTCCATGGGGATCCTATTTTCTTCCATACTATGTTTTTAATTTGTGGACTTTTACCTTCCTTATCCTGGATCTTTGCTTTTACATTATCAATAGTATCGCTACTCTCGACTTCTAAAGTAATTGTCTTTCCCGTCAATGTTTTTACGAAGATCTGCATTTATATTTTCTTGTTTTGTGTGAGTGTTTTTCTCAGTGTATATTGTCTTGTAATAGTCTCAATGAATGTGTGTGTGATGAGGCTGGTGATTATATGTAGTGAGTCTTGTTTCGGAGAGGCGAAAGAGGGAAGAAAATAAATAAAGCGGAAGGCGCCAAGAGGGGAAAGAGCACAAAGGAGAGAGAAAACCAACGGAGAACTGAGAGAGAAAGAAGAGAAATCTATTCAATTACGAAAGATTGACCAAAGAGTCCCAAGAATCATTTCTTGTGTTATCCGAGATAGCATCTTTACTTCCTCGTAGACTTGAATGCATTATGTGGTAAAGTAGGAAACACAGCCAATCGCGCAAGTGTTGGGTATTATCTACGATTGAATACTCTTTCGAACGATGGATTCGATGGTCTTTCAATTGGATTATGACCCATTTTTCTCCATCTGAGACTATACCATATTGAACATCTATCCTCTTACCAAGTATTTCTCGAGACTGCCGCACAGCCATCATTTGTGCTACGACTTGACAAATTCCTTTTGTTATTGAATCATTCTTTGCTTCAACTACTAATAGAATAGATGTATCGTCATTGTCCGAACCTTCAGCTGCAATCATCCAATCCGCTGATCCGGATAAAGTGACATTCATTGTATTCGAACGAAAGGTCAGTGGGTATTCTGGTAGTGCAACAAGATTGGAAGCATAATTTGTACGTAGGTGTACTATGATGTCATATATTGCTGCTGATATATATTCTCTTCTTCCTGCTTCATCGTTGGGTCTCGTTACCTGATTGAGTCGACTAATTGCTGCTGTGTAATGTGTACTGGGTACGTATTCTGCAATTGGATTCTCAGGTACCGATAGGATTGGACCGTAGAGCCGATGAATGTTGGTGCATTTGATTCCTAGCTTCTCAAGGTCTTTTTGGTTGACTTTGGAGAAGAATTTACTGTTTTGTTTCGGGATACATTCTAGAAACTCTTGTTTGTCCTGAGATGAGAGCGATAAATAGAGACTGTAGACTGCATCTTTGTTGAAGGGAACTTCTATCATTTTGTTGTTTGTGTTTGGTGTTGAAAGGAGGAGAAGTCAGATGCGACAGCTAAAGTTCATGTCAGACAAGCAAGGTTTGACGTCAGATGATCGAATCTAGTTTGAGTTTGAAGTACGTTGCAAACAATTTTCTATCACTTTGAAGATCTGAAAATGAAATAGACATTCATTTAGCTAATAACGATTCGTCCTTTAAAGGTGATGAATTTACCAATATATTTTGATAGAAGATTTTATTTATGGTAAAGCTTCTTCAATATCACCCATATCTAATTCTTCATCTTGTACTCTTAATTTGTCCACAGAAAGACTCTTCATAGCTCCTAGTCTAGCTCGATCGAGGTCACTTTTACGAACAGTATAACTGTTTTTCCATTTCAGGATAAATCCATGATTGTGTCTCTTGATGACATTCAGATTGGTGAAATTATCAACAATAGAAGTGAGAGAGAAAATCAAAAGGAGAGAGAAACTAAGGAAAAATAGAAGACAGAAGAGACGAGAAGAGTCTAGATGCAAAGGGGGATTTGGTCATTGAATGTTGGAGACTGCGAATCCAAAACGAATAGTAAGAAATGCGACTTTATATTGATTGAGTTTTTAGGCAGCTGGTGCAGCATAACACATATTGTGATTTGTAACACCTTTGCACATTAAGCGAATAATATCTCGGCCAGCACCTTTATCGCCTTTCATTGCTAGTTCTTGATACCATTTTAATGCAGCCTCAACATCACGAGGAACTTCTTCTTTGCCATGTTCCAAGATAATTGCTACTGAACGCATTGCTTGCAAATTGCCCATCTTGGCACAAGCTAGATAATACTTCATTGCTTGAAGATGATTGCGAGGACAGCCTCTACCGTCCCAGAGGAATTGTGCAATCTTTAGGATAGATTTCTCATGTCCTTGAGCAGCTGCTTGGCGATACCAACTGAAAGCTTCAGCTAGATTCTTTGTCATCATCTTTCCTTCCTCGCGAGCTTGGCCAAGATTGTATTGTGCATACACGTATCCTGCTTCTGCAGCTTGATTGTACCATTTTGTAGCCAAAGCATAATCCTTTGGTATTCCAGAAGAGCCTTCGTACATGTATCCGAGGGAGTTCATGGCAACAACATTGCCTTTGTCTGCTGCTCGTTTGAACCATGTAAGAGCATGAATAGGATTGATCTCTGTTCCAGTGCCATGTCGATAACAATAGCCAAGACTTAGTTGAGCAGGTCCATGGTCCATCTCAGCAGCAAGTCGATAGTAATTGATAGCCTTGTAGTCATTTTGTGGTACTCCTAGCGCATGTTGGTAACAGTGTCCTAGTGAGTGATACGCAAAGGCATTCACTTGTGCAGCGGACTTTTGATACCAGAGCACTGCATATGCGTAGCTCTGTTCGATACCGTGTCCGTTTTGGTATGCATAACCGAGATTGTGTTGCGCTCTTGCATGTCCTTGCTGTGCTGCTCGTCGGTACCATTGCACTCCAGCAGCCAAATCTATTTCTTGGCCAATACCATTTTGCATACAGTATCCAAGGTTACATTGCGCCCATGGATATCCTTGTCGAGCTGAGAGTGTGTACCATTTCAATGCTTTCTTGAGATCTTTTGGTACGCCGAGACCATCTTCGTAACAATATCCCAAGGCGTTTTGCGCAAAGGCATTCCCTTGCTCGGCTGCATAGAAGTACCACCGAACAGCTCTTGCTGCATTTTTCTCTACTCCGAGACCTTCTTCGTAGCAATATCCGACATTGTATATAGATGTGCTGTCCATTTGCTCTGCGGCTTTGATATAATGATGCATCGCTTCCTGGTGGTCAACTTCTGTTCCGAGGCCGCCGGCATAGCAGTAACCTAGAATACCATGGCCGCGAGGATTGTTTTGAGCAGCTGAGCGTTTGTAATATTCGAACGCAGTTGATTCGCATTTTTCCACGCCGATTCCATCATGAAAGCATATTCCTAAAACATATTGTGCGGTAGAATCATCGTCGTCATCTGCTGCTCTTGTAAGCCACGTAATTAATTTGCGAGATTGTTCTCTCATGTCTGAATGATTTATTGTTGTAATGAGTTCTGTTGCTTGGGATCTATCCATACGTACTCCAGGTCGACCATATTTCCGAATGAATGCTAAACGATTCATGGCGAGAACATCTCCCAATTCGGTTCCTTGTTTGTAACATATCTCAGCTTTGAGAAAGTTCTCCTCTGTACCAAGGCCGAATTCATGCATATATCCTAGAAGCGAGATTGAAAATGGGACTCGCTTGTGATATCGTGCAGCTGCTTTGACATATTTGAATGCAATTTTCAGGTCTTGTGTAGCGCCATTGCGTCCGAAAAGATAGTTCTCACCCATTGCCAATATAATAGAGGGCGAAAGTTGTTGTTTGAAAGATGTGCTAAGCGGAGATGGAATTGTAATGGACAACGTTTTTCGCCTTGAAGCTGGACTCTCGAATGTAAAGTTATCGAAGGATGCAGCAAGCGAAAGTAATGAGAGCGAGATTGAGGGGGAAAGGAGTATGCTCATATTATCGATAGATGGAGGTGTGCCGCATGAAGAATGTACTGACATTGATATGGGTTTTTAGTTGGATTAGTGGTTATATGTAGGATTGGTTTATGTTGATTGAGGAAGAGTATCGATGAAACGAATATGTTGAAAAGATATTGGGTATTCTAGTGGTGACTTTGTCGTTTGACTCAAAACAGGTGCCAGTGCAAACGAGGGTCCCTTGTGCATCGAGTCAGTGCTGAGAAGAAATGGGTGACGCAAGCATGTAGGCCAGCCCCTGAAAAAGGCACTGCGCCACCTTATCAGGTTCTCAAAAGGGTAAGTGTACTTGGTCGGATATATGCATATTGATGCCCGTTATAGGCATAGAGCATCAGCTAAGATTACAACAAGGTTCAAGGATTAAGGTACATTGCGTTGGGTGACTTTGGCATTGGGTGGCGCACAACATTTACGAGATAACATCAACTCAAAAGCGAAATGAAGGCATGTGATTCATTTTCCCGGGGATGTTCAAAACCTCAAATCATTGCTCTACCGTAGTTGTAAGACTACTGTCACACTTTCTACCTTTGCTCCTACTACGTATTCTTGTTTATTCTATAAGAGAACAGACAGTTTACCGAACATCTCTGACGGATATTGCGCATCGGTGAACGCTTAATTTGGGTACTATAGTATATGTCAGCCATGAAAGTCTGACTAGATTTCATAGTCAGAAGACAGATTATCACGTCACATGCCTAATAAGGATACGGTATTTCTACTGCATTCCGAGACTTGGTCCCATCGAGACCATGTCCGAACTTTCCCTTTTCGTCGCTTTTTTGTCTGCTCAGTTTGGACTTTGTAGTTACACTGAAAACACCACCTAATCGAGACCACATCACCCCATAACACTATAGGGTCAAGGGCTCTACTCTACATTGAATGCTGCCTTCTCAGCATATCCGTATCGCCCAACAATCATTACACGAGCGATTATTATATGACGCCAAATTTCCTCAGAAAGATGCGGAGATTATACGGCTAGAGGATATCATGCAGCATCTGCAAAAGGACTTTGAAGTGCCTATTGATCGGTAATACAGATATATACTTTCTTCGATATGATAGTGCACGGGCTTTGCCGAAGGGGAATGCGTCAGACCAAGCATGATGCCTTAATGACCAGCTGCCTGCGCGTGTTCTGTACAGAATAGATATACCTTTCAGCCAAAGCACGTGTCTCAGCTATAGCTCAAGACTAATATTATCACTCATAGTCCACTGTTCCGTGCCACTCCTAGTAATATTGTATTACAGAACTATCTGCCGTATCAGACATACAATGTTACAATATGGTGCAGAAACATGGACAAATTCGCCAGAAGGATCAAGCTAGTACCTATACATAATTCGACTACATTTGCTATCGCAGATCCAAGGAGCTCGCCCCACAAGTCGACAACGCCATTTCCAACAAGCATCGCACATAGTCAGACAGGCGATGAAGAACATTTTATAGAATTAGGCAAAGTAGCACCAGGGATGGAGGTCCCTTTCACAATCATATTCCGTCCGGACACAACCGCAGATTATCAGACCCAGATCATTGCGGTCACCGAAAGAGAACGCTTTTTGATTCCGATACATGGTCTTGGCGCTAGGGCCTGCCTGAGTTTGCCAGATAAGGTGACCTTTATTGATGCACCAGTCAACGGAAAAAAAGATGAAGTGTTACTTGTTAAGAACATCGGTACTGCAGATGCCGTGTTCACGTATGTTTTGGAAGGTCCTTTCACTATGCAGCCAAAAGACCGGATTATTGCCGCAGGTCAGCAATCACAATTCCAAATTACGTATGCACCAAAGGTAACACTCATGGATCAGCCGCCTATATATGTCCTCTCTGATCAGTGCAAACATAGGAATGCAAGCCGCATAACGGGAAGCTTGTTCTCACCTATAATACTGGCGAGCAAATCCAGATCTCCTTGCTAGGTCAAGCCGAGAACTTGGATATCAGACTGGAAAGGTCATTTGTTGAGATTTCAGACACGTTCATTGGCAAGACCAAAGCTGGTGGACTAAAAATAATCAACAAAAGCGGTCATAAGGTAATAAAACAATTTGAGACATAGTCAGATCGCACTGACCCTTGATAGTGCCATTTCAGTTGGAAATCATTCGCCACTGACGCAGAAGAGGAGAGTTATCGACATAGGCACATGCTGACTGAGAAATCGGTAGATCCCATGCTCGACCAGCAACAAAAGGTATCAGAATACCTCGCATGATCTGAAGATAATCTAATTGTTAGAATGACGCTCGCAATTTGAATCAAGACAGCTTTTCTTTTCGAGACCAAGTGCTAAGTCTTGAGCCTCGCGAAGGTGTCGTATGGCCGGATACTGCCCTAGAAGGAGCTGTCATATTCTCGCCCAAATCGGCTGGTCCGCAAACTAGGACTGTGTATCTTGCTATCGAAGGCAGAGAGAATCGATTGCCTCTGCAAATTAGTGTAATGTTGCAAGCCACTACATGAGTCGAAGCTGATTCCCTGGCCAGGCAATTGGTTTAGCTCCCCATATTCGTTTCGAGACGCCAGTACTGGAACTTGGCAATGTTTATGTATGTACGCCCATACAAGGAGCTCTGCGATTGATCAATGAAGGTGGAGTTTCCGCTACCTATAAATTAGCGGAAAAACTACCTGAGTGGCAATTCACTCCTTCACATGGAATTCTTGAGCCCGGAAAGATGCAAGAAATCATATTTCGCTTTGAGACCTTGAGCCTCGGAGAAATTTGCGAGGATCTTCATTGGGATATTCAGGTATATATACCTCTCAGAGACCGCGTCTGTAATCTACATCATGTACTGATTTACGTTGTATAGCATTCTACTTTACCTCTTAAATTGAAAGTAACCGGGCTCGTCATTGGTCCTTCTTTCGAGTTGACACCATCAACCCTGGATTTCGGTGCGGTCGCATTTGGTTTTGATACAACCTTGCATACTGTCTTAGAGAACAAGTCAGACATTCCATTGGTCTATGATCTTTCATCTGATCTCGATATCATCTCATTCCAGCCGAGCAGTCATTGCATTGCACCTTACGACACCCAAAGGATTGAGGTTACGATAAGACCAGAGAAGGTTCAAGAATACGAAAGCCACATCAAATTAGGCATCGAGCACGTAGGGGACAATGTACTCGAAATACCCCTGCATGCGATAGCATTGGTTCCTGAAGTAAGTATACCAAAAGAGATCACGTATTACTCTGACTTAAAACTTTGCAACAGGTCATGTGTGAAGAGAAACATCTTGATCTTGGCAAAAAGTTTGTGAATCATCCTACCAAATTCTGCATCGAATTCGAGAATCCCTCACAGTTACGCGCCAATTATCGACTGCAAGCTAGTGATGAAAAGCTGAGCGCATTCAAGTTTGCAGCCGTACAACCCTGCGGGGTTATGGAGCCAAATAGTCGCATTTCAGTCGAGATAGACCTGATCGTCCACCAAATCGGTTTCATATCATTCCCGGTGTTCACTTTCCTTGCAGGACTCGTTGAGCCTCTTGTAGTCAATGTTGACGTTCAAGCAGATGGACCGAACTTGATTGTGACACCACAGGAACTGAGGTTAGGTTCCGTAGCGGTGCTGGAACATCATCTTAGCACTGTTCATATCAGTAATCAGAGCGATATCGCAGCAGAAATGATGTTCAGAATGCAAGAAGGAAGTTCCGTTTTCATGTGCAACCTCACTCATCTGACTATTCAGCCATGGCAAGAGGCAGAAATTCAGATTGACACTTATCTTGACGATGCAGTCAAGTTCGCAGATGTAGTAGATATCACACTATCCTCGAAAACATCATATCAGATTCCGATAAGTGCTCACGGAAAAGGATTCACGATCAGATTTGACCCGAAGATCAAGGAAGTAGCCTTCGGCAATGTGTTCAGTGACCGGCTCTGTACGAAATCATTTAGCTTTCTTAATAAGGGACGAAGAACAGAAACTATACATTGGATGCTTGACGAGAAGAAGATGGCTACTAAATTAAGTGAACTTGGCCAAGCAATCTTTCAGGTGACGCCGAATCGATTTCAGCTCAAGCCGGGGCAACAGCAAGAAGTCAATGTCACAGGATTCTCCAATCGAGCTGGCCTTATCAAAGAGCATTATATTTGCTACGAGATGTTTGAGCGCGATCCCAATAAGAAAATTCTGATGGAAGCGCAATTTTCAGCAGATTTTGTGCAACCACTTCTGACTATCGAACCTACCTCATTACATTTCACAACAGAACATGTATCCGATAGAGAATTCCATACCAGCGTAAAGCAAGTACTGCTGAAGAACACATCTTCTTTGCCGTTGGACTTGATTGTAAAAGCCCAAAAACCGTACAGGATTCTGGACGAAAATGAATTTGAATTGAGTACTGGTAGCGAGCGCGTGCTGTCAATCGAATACGACTCTTCTTACCTCGCAAAACGAATCTCATCGGAGAACGAATCAAGAGTGATGATAAAGTATCTCAATCATCCTCAAAGAGATTATATCGAATTATCCTCGGAGAGTTTCTTTCCCAATCTGACATTTGCCAAGAGATCTCTAGACTTCCCTTGCGTCCCTCGATGGACAGAAGAGAGACAAAGTTTGACTGTGGAGAATACCTCACAGATCGCTTGCCAATTTTCCTGGAGTATCTCGGAGACTACTGCGCCGTGCAACAGCGAAGACGAGGGGATAGAGCTCAGCGCATTTGATCTCAGACCTCTTAGCGGTGTGATACTACCAGGCGAGATTATTACAATTGAGTCAATCTTTACCGGACCCGAGCATGGCACTTATAATGCGACTGCGGTGTGCGACGTCGTCGGCGGACCGAAATACAGTGTGGAATTGAATGCAGAAGTTCAACCAATATTTTACAAGATAAGCTCTTCAGACATTCGATTCCCACCTAGCTCATTGCAGCAAATCCAATCAGAATCTATTCTTCTCGAGAACCCTGGAAGAGTGGCCTTCAACTACGATTTCACCACATCGCTAGATAGTTGCTTAGCTAGACAAATTCTACTAAGTCCAGCTTCAGGCCGTGTCGAAGCTGGACAGAATGTCAAAGTTAATATTAGATTCTGTACAGCTTATCCTGGCGAGACTGTGCATAACTTGTTCCTTAACGTCGGACATCTCAAGCCGGAGCTCATCTATGTTCGTGGGTCTGGCATACACTCTGACTTGCATATCGAATTACCTCGAGAGGCTGATGATAAACTCGAGCAAGTTGTAGCCAGACTAAAAGCGGCTGATGCAGCGTTTGATACGTTTGGGGTCACAGCGGAGGCAATATTCATAGGCGATCAGAATAAAGCAAGCTTACGGGATCAGGAACTTCTGCATCCCATTACGAACAAGGGCAAGTACTTTGGCTCATCGATTCTCCTACAAAGCATCTCTCAAGCAGGGCGCGGTTTTATGGACAAAAAGAGCCAGTTGAATATTCCATCACTGATGACAATCTCAGCTCCCGCATACATTTGTGATTTTGGTGTTGTTACTAGCAATGTACTTCGCAAGCGCTCGGTGCGTATAGAGAATAAGGGCGCAAGTCCCGTAACGTTACAACTCGATAAAGCCTCACTTGCTGGAACTGGGTTCAGATTCGGTCCGGATGATACAAAGATAGAGAACATACAAATAGCTGCTCAGCAAGCTGTAGATCTCTCAATCAATTATAATTCCAAATTCGTTTCAGAAGAAGTATCGGGTCAACAAGAAAGGATTTTGCCTCTGCAAATTTTTAACGGCCATCAAATTACCATCATACTGAAAGCTCGTCTGGTGGTACCACAATTAAGTTTGTCATCCACATTGTTGGAGATGGAGGATGTCTTCATAGGTTCTAGAAAGACTCTGATATGTATGCTCAGCAACACGAGTTCTGTAGGCTGCAATTGGAGCACCGATTCAGCTGATAGTAACAAGAGTAGATTGGACCCTACGATTGGCATTGTGGATTATACAATAAGTCCTAGCAGTGGACATATTGAAGCCAACACTCAGATAGCTATTCAAGTCATGTTCACACCTTCAACAGAGCGCTCCTTAGATTCACATATCATTTTCAAGACACCTGCTCGGAATCAAGGTAAAGCTCTGACTTTGAAGGTAAGAGGCACCGGAATCCGACCAGCACTGGAAGTAACACCACCATCACTGGCATTGAGTCCAGTGCAGCCGTGTACTGAAACTGGTGAAGCGGTCTTTGAGCTTCGCAATCCAAATGATTTTGCCATTGAAGTATTCTCTGTGGACTTTGACACCCAATTCACAACCGAAGCAGAGTTCCTTCGTAGAAATGCGAAAGAAAGTCAATCAGAGTATTTGTATAGAAGAATTGATCGATCCGCTTCGCCCGACGCTGCAGCAGAGGGAATCGACACACTCGGTGAAGAGCTGAATCGCACAAAGTTAGAAGACTCAGAAGCTACACCTTTCGCTATCATCCTGCATGGACCACCTTATACGAAGCTCAAAGAGATTGCAAATGAACTGAGCCATTTATACGCGCTTCCCATTGTAGAAATGCGTGATCTAGTGCCTGCTGTGGACCTCATCAGCCAAGATGTTTGCATATCTGCATCAAGCACTGCAGATCAAGACGAGAGGTACTTGACAGCTATCAAGAATGCTACTGGATTCAACACTTTGCTAAAAACTGGATTTATTATACATTCGCTCGGTTTCCCATACGCAGATAATCCAGCCGCCAATTTCAAATTGCTTCACAAAGCAGCGGAGAAATTGCACTTTATGCTCATTCATGTCAGTTTAGCTGCTTCCCAGATCCGGGATCGCGAATACTTGATTGATAGTGAAGAAAGATTGAGAGAAATCCAACAGCTTCGAGCTATTCAAAACGTTTCCGAACGAGAATATGATCATATGAGCATTGAGGAACAGACTAAAGTAGATGGTACAACGGGCTTGCTGAAAATCAAGCTGCAAGAGTTTGAGAAGCGCAAAGCCGAGCGCACAGAAACGGAAGCGTCGCTGAAATTAATACAGCGCAAGAATGAAGAAGAAAAGCTAGGAAAGCGCAAAACTGATAAGATTGTCCGTAAAGATCGTCCCGAAAGCGCTCGAAAAGATATGATATCAGATACAGATGATTTCAGATTCTTACATGAATCGACACTTGTAGAGTATCAGAAATATTCGAGTGGTATCGGTACTTTGGTCAACTATGTTCGAGAAATATCGGCCAAATCAGCTGCAACCAAGTTATCACAGAGCGGCGAGAAGAAGCCAGCAAAGACAAAACAAAGTTCATTGTCTGTAAATTTAGTAGAGCCCAAGGCTGAGCAGGAAGGACATCTTAGCATAAGTTATAAAGAGATAACAGCCAGCGAACCGGAGACTGCTACCTTTCAAGCAGTTTTGGAGGTTCTGCCGCCGCCTCCAAATATTTCCCACCACGGAGAGTTTAGCGGCAGTCAAGCTATGATTCTCGAGCAGCGTATACTGGCCGCACAACCCAACAAAAGATCCAAACAAATCTTCTCCTTGCATACTATCTCTGACGAATTTAGTGAACTTCCTACCAAGGGAGAGGCTAGACGACCCAAGACTAGAGGGGGGGAAGACTGGAAATTAGGCAACACGGATGATGAGAGCAGAGTACAGAAAATGCGCTGGTCCATAAGTCCACGTGATAAGGTGATTGTTGGTGTTAGATTTACGAGTAACTGCGTTGGACATTTCGAAGACAACCTTCTGTTCGGGATTGTCGGGTCAACTGATACGTGGAGCTTGAACTGTGCAGCGATTTGCGCATATCCGACTTTGGCAGAGGAGATCATTGGAACTATGCGCAAATCCTCAGAGTCTCCAAGACCACCTGTGAGTATTGCCAATATCGCTGCAAATGAGTCCTATGTCCGTAGCTTTGATTTCGGTCCACTCATTTGCAACAAATCTCGAGAGAAATCGATTGATAGCAAAGCCACCATTCATTTATCCAACAATTCCAAGCAGGAAATCCAGTTCTTGACAGCCTGGAAAAGTGACACAAAATCTGAAGCGTTTCACCTAGAGCAAACTGTGCCTTCTATACCAGCCAACTCGAAGGTAGCTCTCACAGTATATCCATGTCCAAAGTCAGCCGGAAAAATGGAAGATACGCTGATATGCGCGATAAAAGATAATCCTCAGTGTTTATTATTCAACTTTACTTGTCATGGTGTCAAACCTGAGCTTGAAGTAGATAAAAAGCAAATTCAGTTCGATAAAGTTGTAACAGGCAAGACTGAAACTCGAGAATTCAAGTTACACAACCCGACTGAATTGCCTATTGTATGGAAGATAACTGGAACAGACACATTACCGGATGATTTGCACATTAGCAAAGTCGAAGGTGTACTCGAAGCCAGGCATTATGACACAGTGGTGGCATCATTCATGGCTACAAAGGCAATTTCATTCAAGAAGTCATTACGACTTGAAGTTTGCGACTTTGAGAAACCTACGCAGGTCATTCAGACAGAGGTCATAAATGTCGTAGGCGAGGCCTTCGAAGTCTCTGTCGAGTTTTATGGTTCCAAGGGCTCTGAAATACTTGATTTCGGTGTTTCTAAAGTAGGAGAAGAGAGCAAACAGAATGTATACTTGAAGAACAAGAGTAAATACGATGTAAGCTATAAGATATCTCTCGAAGGGCAGGACAGCGGCAACTTCTCATGCATACCAGCGCAGGGCGTACTTGCACCATCAGAGAAAGCATCGAACCTCGTAGTAGCTTTCAAATCAACTAAGGAAGTGATCATGACTGATCAGCTATTGATGAAATGCTCCATTCTGGAAGTATCTGGCAACGAGCTCATTCAGACTTTGATACTAAGAGCATCGGTTAAGTCCCTTCTCAGCCGATTCACTATTGCTCCCAGTGAAGAGCTCGATTTTGGTGCTGGTCTAGTATCCACTCGAATAAGTAAATCAGTCACGATAGAGAATGCAGGGGAATTTGAGTTTCGCTTCAACATTATACAGCCGCCAAATCTTGTTGTAGATCATCATGAGAACAAGATGACGACCAAGTCTCGAGCATCATCGGTGGGAAAACTCAATAAACCGGGAAGTCCCCCGGCAGTTGGGAGACACCCGAAAAAGGATAGCAAGATGACAGGCTCATGCAATGCCGGACCATTTTTGATTTCGCCTAGTACCGGAATTATTGCTGTTGGTACCAAACAACAAATACAAGTAGAATTTGGTAGCGACAATGTCGGTATTTTCAACGAGAAAGTTGTCTTCGAGATGAGCGATCGTTTGAACGCAGAGCCAACCGAAACACGATTGTTCGCATTACAAGGACAATGCTGTGTACCCGAAATAGTGACGGACGATTGGAATTTGATCTTCGAAGATTGCGAAGTAAGCAAGAGGTTCAAAGACAGCCGAGATGTTGGTTTTGCTGAGCAAGAAAGGGCATTTAGCTTTGGAGCCTTATTGATTGGTCAACAATCAACGTCAACTTTCCGTCTGATCAATCGATCTAAGGTATCCTGTGATGTTGTGATCAATATCAAAGCCAAAATGAAACAGCTCAAAGCTGATCAGACAGAAGTTCCTTTCTCCGTAGACAATTCGAGGGTGAATATACCGCCTTTTGAGCATAGGACGATAGGTGTCACTTTCGCTCCTCAATCATTATCGACTGGAAGCGCTAGATTAGAAGCAATGATTGAGAACTCTCCCGATGAAGACAAGCTAGAGTTTGATTTGCGAGGAGAAGGAACTCTGCCTCGAGTCATCATTCATCCCTCACAGCATACTTCAGAGATGAGCGGTGTTCTTCTGTTTGACTTTGGTAGAGTTCTGGTTGGGGACGAAAAGTCTCTGCTATTCGAAATAGAAAACGACGGTATCCTCCCAGCTAAGATCGAGATAGACTGGTCTGCGATGGCTGGTTCTAGAATCACATGTAAACAAGCTCAGAATAATTATATGATACCAATGCATGAATCAATACAGTTCGAGATGTTATATCAACCAGATACGGTTCATCAAGAGGAAGTTGAGATCACGGTGAAGGTCAAGAACAATCCATTCGAGGATATACGAATTTTATTCAGAGCTGAAGCCTTCCATACTGATGTGACAATGGAGGATTTACCAGAGGGTGGGCAAGGAGTGATTCGGATGCCTCACTGCTCAGTAGGCAAAAACATGGCAATATTTAAGCTCCGAAACCAGACACCAGAAATGATTCGCTTCGCCTGGATCGAAGAAGCGGAAGTGCAACTTACGCCAATGATTTCGATGATACAACCTCATGGATCTCAATCTATAACTCTGTCCTTCACGGCAGCAGTGCCTAGAGTTATCGGTCCTCTCCAGCTTCGGTACACTAATCAGAAGGTGAGAGATGTCTCCACTCGCCAGTTGCTGGCAACGACACCTCGGCAATCACGAGCACAGCTCAACTCCTCAGTCGTGCTCAATGAAGCTGAGAATGAAAGTATGAAGCCAGAAGCTTCATCAAGCATTGAATTCTTCGCTAATGCTGACTATGCTGTCTGCAGTTTAGAGACAGCTGAAGTGGTATTCAAGCCGACTCTACTATACATGATGAGGGCGCATACTCTCTCGCTGAAAAATACTGGAAGGGTTCGATTGCGATATAATTGCCAGATCTACAATCCAGACGGCAGTATGTTAAAAAGTTCAGCATCACCATATACTATCATACCACAAGCTGGAGATGTGCTTCCTGGTCAGACTGGTTTGATTCAGCTCAACTTCGAACCCACTAGAGCAGAAGAATACTCGAATTTGATGCGATTTGAGATCGAGAATTTAGCACCTGATCAGAAATCGCCCTACTGCACCATTTCAGCATCCAGTGTAGTGCCCATTTGTCACTTTGAGCCAAACACAGACAAAGTTCTGATCGATGAATACCGGATCGTAGAGAAATCGCTACTCAATCATCCCTCGGCTGGAGTGGAACCACACACCAAATACCTCTTCTTCGAGAGTCGTTGCCAGAAGAACAAGATTAGCAAGAAGTTCACTATCATGAATCCAACTGATATCTCGTGGGATTTTAAATGGTCTTGTACTCAGTCTACGGCACCCAAAGAGGCCTTCCGGTGCCTGACGGAATCTGGAAGTATAGCTTCAGGCAAAAAGCTTGAATGCGTATTTGAGTTCCTGCCTATCGCACCAGATATCAGTGAGAGCATCTGGCGGTTCAGTATTCCCTCACGCAATGTTTATCTCGATGCGTTGCTGGTTGGAGTAGTCGTCGAACCACAAATTTCTTTCGACAGAAACCTAGTGGCATTCAAGCCAACCTTTATTGGCCGGTTCACCAAAGAGCTAGTGGTGCTTGTGAATAAGGAGGAAATTCCGCTGCAGTTTGCGTTCGAAGATTCGCTCAAATTTGCCGAAGGTTCTGTTGTCAGTGCCCATCCTGCTAGCGGAGTAGTGCGGCCTAAATCAGAGCTACCTGTAGAGATACGGTTCCAGCCTGTAGACGAAAATGTATTCAGGCACTTGCTTGTATGCCATGTGAAAAAGAAAAGTCAGCCTCTTAGATTGCAGCTACGTGGTGAAGGTGTTGGCTCAGCTGAAGCGCTGTCTTATATTCGACACGACGGTCAGAAGGTAGACTGGTCGTTGAACACCGACAACAATCTACACTTTGGTCGCGTGTTTCTTAATGCAGTGCAAGATTGTGTAGTTAGCATCACCAATGAAGGCAAAACTGCCTTTGATTACAAGTGGGTCTGGTCAAAACCTATACCGACTATCATCAAAATACAGGGAGAGGCAGGAACACTTCAACCCGGCGAGACAAAGATATGCAAATTTAGTCTTATCTCCAGTGCAGTGATGACATTAAGTAATATGCAAGTCACATGCCAGTTATCTACCGGAAAACAGTATCGGGTCAGCTTGACCGGAAACGTTGCAAAACCTTTGATTCGCTTGAATGCCCTGGCTATCGATTTTGGAGCGATATTCGCCTCACAAAACAAGTCAATCGTGAAGAAACTGACAATCACTAATGACGATATCTATCCAGTGCACGTACAAGCAAGTCGAGTAACCTCTGAAGTATTTCAGGCTGAAAACTTTCCTCTGGACCTTGCACCCAAGGAAGCTAAGGAGTTCAGTATCGCTTTCACTCCCACGGGATCGAAGTCCTTTTCTGGAGAGCTTACACTGCTAGCTGAAGGGGTGCACTGCGCGGTGATCAAGCTCAATGGAGAAGGTGCCGAATACAGAGTGGAGGTAGCTTCTGTCGATTCAGCAGTCATCGATTTCGGTGCCTTAATGGTTGGTCAGAGTGTAATACGGACGGCCAAAGTCGTGAACAAAAGTATTATACCAATCACGATATCCTTAGGTGACATGACAGCCAGAGAACGACTTGCGCAAAACTGTCTCAGCATTTCACCGGTTGAGGAGATTACTCTGAAGGCGAAAGCCTCAGCCGTTGTCGAGATCAAGTTCGCCCCGAATCGGAGATTGGCACCATTTGTCGAGGAACTGACAGCGCTCGGCATACAGAGCTCGAAGCTGTGTAAGATACAAGGATCTAGCAAGGGTACTCATATTGTATTTAGTAACTCGGGTCTTTCCTTCGGTCCTGTTTGCATCGAAACAAAGGTCACCAAGACTTTGCAAATGAAGAATGATGGGAACGCAGGAGCCAAATTCTCTTGGCAGGTGACAGCTCCGTTCGAAATACAGCCGACAGAAGGAAGTATCGGTGCTGGAGGAGAAATTATGTTGCAGATAACCTTCAAGCCAACCACCGCTAGTACGGAACCACAAAAACAATATCCGGTGTGCAGTTTGGATGGCGGGGAAAAGATTACGCTCAGCCTCAGTGGAACATCCATGACTCCAAGCACTGCTGTACCTGAAGTCGTTCGATTTACTACTCCTGTGCGGCAATCTGATGCCAAGATCATTTCCGTACAAGACAAGAGTTCGATTACAGCCTCCATCCGCGCGAATATAGATGGAGAGTGGTGGCACGGACCTCGTTTCATCAACGCAGTCTCGGGCCATCCTATCACATATGAGCTGATCTACTCACCATTGGAGATGACTACTGAAACAAACAAACATGAGGGCACACTGACTCTGACGTTTCCTGATGGACTTCAATCGACTTGGAAACTCTTTGGGACCAGTACAGCGCCTTTATCATTGCCTCCAATCAACCGAGATATCAGCAGTAAACAAATGCATTCAGAACTTTTAACGGTGCAAAATTGGTTGCCAGTTTTCCAGAAGTTCAAGGCGATTATTGAGGTGGCTAAACCGGATCCAACTCTGATTCTCAAAGGTTCGGAGACGATTAATGTTGCAGGATCAAGCGCATCAGATTATAAATTATCCGTTTATGCGTATAGAGAGGGTTCTTGGGTAGTGCGAATGATCTTCGCGAGTGAGACTACTGGAGAACATATTCTGTATACATTGAATTTGCGAGCAGCATCAACAGCGGTTAGCGGAACCTTCAGTCTGACAGCAACTGTACGGGAGACCGTCATTCATCAAGTCAACATCGAGAACGTTTTCACATTGCCTGCCACACTTCAGGTCACAGCAAGTTGCGCAGAACTTACCGTTCCTGGTTCAGTCACCATCCCACCAAAGTAATTTGTTGAACTGATACCCTATGTCACTTGGAACTGATCACTAATCCTATAGATCAAGTGCCGGAATCCCAATCCAGTTCTCGCCACTTGTAAACAGAGAGCAAATCACCAGAATACACATGACCAGTACTGAGCTAGGCAACTATGTGTACGAGTTGAATCTCAAGTCATTACCTGCCCCACCTGAGAAGCCCACTACTTTCACTTCACCGCTTGGTGGCAGTATCACACAAAACCTCCGCTTAACATATACTGGCAAAAACAAAGCCGATTTCACAATAAAACTAGACAGCAGCGAGTTCCGGGTAGAAAAGACTATTAGTATCACACCTGGTAACCATATCTCTATAATTTACAGTCTGGCCTTCTAACTCCCGCCCTAGGTTCTTCTGCTGCATCGGAAGCTCTGCTTGAGGTGACATATGAGCCTACCAAGATTGGTCCAACCAAAGTAGCCTTATACGCCTCATCTCCAATTGGAGGAGATTACGTATTTATGTTAGAGGCAAATTGCGTTGCTCCACAGCCGCAAGGCCCCTTCACGATAAAAAATGGAACGGCGATCAATATTCCCTTCAAAAATGTGTTTGCTACTGCGGCAACATTTAATTTTAGCGTGGACAATTCATGCTTTGCCGTTAAAGCCAATGAGCTAATTCCGGCAAAGAAGTCAATTACTTTGACAGTCACCCATCGCCCCGGAAGTGCTGCAGGAGCTCGAACGGGGAGATTACTCATTTCTCATCCGAGCAATGCAAGCTGGGTGTACTATCTCAAAGCTGTATAGAGCAATGCATCAACAATTAGCCCTGCTTCGTCTTATTCATATCCAAATCTAATGGATCCCATCTGCCACTAGTCCTCTTGCATCTCCTGCAAACGCTTCCTTTTCAGCTTTTTGGCTTCTTTCTTCGCCTTTCGTTCGGCCTCTTCCTCTTTGCGTATATTGTCAAGATATGTATCCGTATCGATCTCCTGCTTTGCGCCCTTGACTTTGTTCCTCAGCTGTTCGAGCATATCAAGAACATCCTGATGCGTGGCCCGTGGTGCTTTTGTGCTCATACCTAGTGCTCTCTGATCTATACTACACGCTTAGACTCACGCTCTCGATCTCCTGAGAGCACTATAGATCTTACGCTTTCTATTGTTCAAGTGGTCCAAAAAGCTAAGACTGTCTTTCAACGTGACATCACAAACCTCACAATGAAACCCTGGCATTTTATTTCCCTCCACGACTTTTGTCTGCCCCACACCTTCTGACAGATCCACATTTTCTCTGTACGCTGCTGGTTTCAAGTCTGCATCTGCGATTGTATCTTGTTGTCGTTTCTTCACTGTTTGCTATGTATTAGCTGTGCTGTTGCAATAGAGTAGATTGGAGGAGAGGAGAGGAGGAAGAGGAAGGAAATAAGATTACTCTTATCAATGTTCCTTTGTTGTGCTTTTGAGATATACGCTTGCACATCGATTTCTCGGTCTGTGTCTTTTCCTGTCGCTGCTGCTGCTGCTGCTGCTGCTGCTCCTGGTGGTGGTGCCATTATGCTGGTTTGTGGAGTGGGTATAGTGCAGATGAAGGTTGGGAGTTTTTCGTACTTGTTTTACTTTTTGCCCCGCCCTCGCGCGTCATCCCTTAACTGTATACGTTTCGTTCTACTCTACATCTCCTCCTCTTCTCCACTCCTCTCCACCCACTCCCCGAAATACAAGTCCGTAAGAATGCTAGCAGCACCCCGCTCCACCACAAGAATCCCAGTCGACCCACAAAACACCGCCTGGGCAAACAACACCACCTCATTCGGTTACCGCATGCTCCAAAAAATG
>Ga0160429_1000839_pt1 | contig 19761 bp, 5 predicted proteins | sample SolpanmetagenomR_FD_108199 | JGI IMG/M metagenome (GOLD analysis project Ga0160429, IMG submission 108199) | Solar panel surface microbial communities from Lawrence Berkeley National Laboratory, California, USA - R | ecosystem: Engineered > Built environment > Solar panel > Unclassified ...
ACAGGGGTGCAATGAGTTCGATTTATCAAGGCTGTATACTTGTGAATGTGATTGATCACCAAAGTTGGAAGCCTCAGTATTATAGCAAGGTTAACCTTACGACTCATGGAGGCAGCTACATCAATTCTGGGGCGAAGGTCACTAGGTTGAGTTAGAGCAGTTGTGCTAATTGACAGTTCCATTTTGACTCTTCTAACAAGTACAACCTACAGCAATTTGGATCCCATAACTTCATTGTAGGTGCATAATTCGAGGGACTTCTTTTAGCAGGGGCATATAAACTCGGCAGCTCCAGGACGCTTCGGAATGACTGTCAGTTTTACATTTCTGGGATTTTACACCAGTTCCAGAGCTTGCTTGACCGTGAGGGGTCGACCAAGTCTTTGCCGACTACATGCGTCATCGTAAAGCAATCGCGCCGAGAGAAGATTCCATGGTGAAATGAAAAGGGGGTCAGTGAGGATTGAGGTTTGATACGTTGTGTTAATATAGTGACACAGAGAGGGATATGACCACTGAAATATCTTCAACCCTGATGGCAGGGTTTCAAAGCCATCATCAAAGTCCCCAATATTACTTTTCATACATTGATGGTCTCGTGTAAAATGTGTTCGCATCAGCACTCGGGAAGTCTTAAAATGCAAACTTATCAAACCCGTCCTGTAACGTTGAATTTTTTTTGGACTACTTGATCTTGACTTCTTATTTTATCTTCGAGACTGAGTAGTGCCTGTCTCACAACTACAGTTTGACACCTCTTGCCCTGGATATGGAGGTTTGTAGAAAGTATAGTCAGTTTTGGAGAGAGACTAAACAGTTGTGGTGTCGATTATTATTATTTGCACGGTCGAATCCCCCACACAATATACTCTCTTCTGGTATTGTGCCGTGTCTTTTCCTCTTCCGGCCAACATCTGTTCGCAGAAACGGATCTATTGCGAAGGGAAAGCTGTGTTTTCGAAGGTCGATCGGATTGTACAGTGCTTGAAAGTACTGTCTCTGCCCATTCGAACGGTAGTTATATCTCTTGTCCTCGCTGAGTGTTTCAGGAGAATCCCGCTCGTTATACTCGAATTATCCATCGAGTGCTGCTCCTTGATCATCTGACCGTAGGTTGTGCCACACCTTCTTTCTACAGTGCCAGTCAAGGGAGCCTTTCTCGGTGGAGGACTTTACGTAGCGTTTACGCTTTTGATCGAACGGGTGAGTGGTATTTGAGTTCTCGTCGCTGCCCTGGTTCAGCAACGTGGTCTAAAGGGCCGTGTCATCACGCGGAGGCGGCGGTATTATGCCTGGAATGCCTTACGGCGTCCTGGATCTTGTACTCGAACAGATAGACAACTAATTTGCTTTATAGGTAGGATGTCAAGTTCGCTCCGAAAGATCATTATTCGAAGTTGACAATATTGCGGCTCGTGTTAGATTTACGTAAAAATATTTGCGTATGGTGCGGACCATATCTCAGATCTATCAAGCTATAGCCGATACTATGAAATCTACGCCTGCCTCAAGGATAACGAGACCATGCACAGGATTCCCGAGTTTTGTCCCCCCGATTATTATATCGCAAGCTGACCCTGATATCAGGGTCTCCTCGGTTCCATTGTCGCCCGGTTGGCGTCTAGCAAGACAATTGATCGATCAACATGATTCCAAAGTCATCCCGTCGCAAGCGAGTTTCAGATACTCAGCTACATACAGTGCCAGGGCCTAAGCTCTACACCCCATCCGTTGAGCACATCGAAAGCAACGACAACGCATCAGAACCGACAGTCCGACAAACAATCCTTTCCTCAATCTGTTCGCAGCTTGGACGCACTTCGGTCAAGCGATCATTTTGGGCGTTCTGCCAGATAGCCGACATAGAGCGCTTAAGTTTTATTGCTCGGCAAGATAGCTTCATCATCGAATACATTGAACAACAATGCGAAGCCACAATACTACAATGTAAGCCAATCCCGCAAACTACATTCTGCAAACCATCAATTCTCCCAGGGTGTCAACATGAACGATCTTCAAGAGTAAGCGACGCAGGATCGAGTAACTCGAGTTGGAGTAGGAACAGTCGAGATATCGAGGATGTAAGTAACTCGGTCTCTCAAAGCATTACAGGACCTCATTAGTCTTACAGGCCAGGGAACGCGATGGTAATCACTGCCTCTTTACCAATGTTACGGGTGCATCGATTAATGTGTGCCATATCTATCCGTACTATGCCCTCAAACGCGTGGGTGGCCCTATCGGATTCTGGTCAAACTTAGCTTTGGAGTCCAGAGAAGGTCAAGAGATGGCAAGACGCTATTCACACGGATGGCCGCGCTGACGGTTGTCATAATATGCTCACCATGCAAAACAACCTTCATGCAAACTGGCACAGCGGTGCCTTTGCCCTAAAACCTCTTCCACTTAATATGAATGAAACTGAAGAAAGGGAAGCTAGAGCTTTGCGTATACAGTTCTTCTGGCAGCCATTCTATGATAAGGATAAGGACAGAAGCCCCGAGGTTGATCTCCTCGAACAGCCAAGACTTGCAGAAACGAGCCAGCACAACACGTTCACGGAAGATTGGCGCACGCAAGTGCAGGGGCGGGTAGTCGCCAAAAGGGAAATCGTGAATGGAATGGTCTTTATAGTCTCGACGCACGATCCGCTAAGGCTACCTCTGCCAAGTCGCGATCTTCTCGAAATGCAATGGAACCTCAACCGTGTCGTAGCGCTGAGGGGTGCTGCGGAAAATGTCAACGACGACCAACACCCTGATGAGGGCGATACAGAGGGCCTGGCACCAAGCACACAATATTTCGCCATGGATCACTGGTTAAATTCCCATGAGATCGGCGCCACGCCATTGATCTCATCTCACTGAGTTGGGTACCGATTAAAAGCTTCAGTGTAAACTATTTCTCCAGAAATTCTGCTTATCCTTGTCACCTTTGAGATTAAATTGGCTTCAGCTCAACTTCTGCGAAGTTGAGTTCCGCGCCCGAACTGCCGGTAAATAAGCTTCGACTGTGTTTCAAGCAAGAGCTGAACATAAAGGTCCAACCAACGCTGAATGCCTAACACTGCTTTGTATCTGATCCGCCTAATCTACCTGCTGGTAGCTTAATGTCACATGCTCTAGGGGTCATCGACTTCTTTTATCTTTCACGGTTTCAGCTTTTCCTTCGGAGGTACCGCAAGCTCAAGTTGAAGCGCCCTTGAACGCGCACAGTAAAAAAGCTCAATTAAATTCGGTTGTGCCTCATGAGAAGCCTTGCATCGATTACGGTGTAGGAGGTACGGTGTCTCGCCTGCAGAAATTTCATATCGGGTTGGAGTTGGGCGTTCTGGAAACGGAACTTGTCGCATTCACGCGGAAAAACTCCAGGCGGTATTCAGCGATAGAGGCTAACTCATGGGGCTGTCGACAGAATTTCTACCAAGCTTCAGGCTTAGAAGCAATGCTTTCGGAAAAGGATCGGAAATCCATGACGCGTCAGGTGGGCGCGGCGGAGACTCCATGATTGATAAGGTCTACGTAATGTGAGGGTTCGTAGGCAGGCAGAACGGGTTGTATTCAATAGCTAGGACTATACAAAACGTTAGACCTACAGAAGTGTGTCTTGCAGCCTGCGCCTATCTACCAGATCCGACTTTCATGACCGTCGGAATATGGTTACTCCATTCTTCAGATATGTGTCCAGCTCGGTAACTGCTGCGATAGGGCTTTACGCAACACTGCTGGGGCTGTTAACGACCACAGTCGTACGTTGTTTACCTCCACGCAATCCAGATGACTTGGTTCCAGGACCTTAACATCCCTGAGACATTTGATTTTGTAGGGAACCAGGTTGCTCCATTCTCTATCAAGACCTTTGAGGGTGGGCATCTATATGCTTGGCATATTCTGCCCTTGAAGCTGTATCGCAAGCAGGAATTATCCTTGTTGCTGAAACTCTTGGTTTCGTTTCCGACATTACAGCTCGTCTCGTCTATCAGCTGCTTCGCGATGACCCTGAAGCACGACTGGTGGTTCACATGCGCGCTGGTGGTGCCGTAAGTTCAGGTTATCGAGTGCATGACATGATGCCGCGCTAGCTGTAACGGCGGGCAAATTATGGCGCTAGATATTTAGTTATGATGCCTCTATTACATAAACTCGTTCGTTTGTGCGAGTCTTAGCATCAAAAGATCTTAAAGAGCAAGCCAAATAACACTTAACATTTATACTACTTGTCAAACTTAGATTTGAATTTTACCACGCTATGGGAACCGCTAGTCTTATCATTGTATTGTATAAACGCGGATGGGTCATTGCACAGTATAGTGCCCTCGATGGACACCCCGAGGGGCAAGGCAAATAATCGCTGGTTTTGTAATAATAGAAGTAACGTAATCTAGCTATGCGAGTGGCGTAGAAATATTGAATATATTAGACCTAATTAAAAGAAATCCGTAGAAGTAGAGCAAATTAATTAAATTAAACTACCTAGACAAGTTGCACAATAGTGGGGGATTTTCTATTATTATTAGATTATATATACTTTACATAATTATATATTAACTCTACAAGAAATAGTGTTCCACCTATAAGCATTAATACTTGAAAGACTAGATTGTATTTAAATACGAATAAAAGCTTGACGAGTTATAGTGTAGATGTATCTATAAATAGATTAACGTTATAGAGGACAGGGTATCTCCCCTATTACTTAGCCGTAGATACTATAGAAGTTGACACGATCTATACAATGGTGTCACAACTTCTTCAACGGCCTAAAGTGTAACCGGCCACACGTAATCACTATACCTCTTATAAGAATATAACTTAACTCTAGTCGTACTAGCGTCTCTAGACCGATATCTAAGCTTTTAACTAAGGGCAGCTTGGGAGGCAAGTCTTACAGTTTATAGAACGCGAAAAATATAGCCTTGCCTAAGGTGTCTATAGCGATATATATAGAGTCCTACTCGGTATAGATCGGTATAAGATCGACCAGCTAAGCGGTAACGGATATAACTTCTAGCAGGACAGAGTAGAAGTGACTAATGATTAAGGTCGTAAATTTGTCTGTGTAGTAGATGAAGATGTTTTCGTTAGCATCTCTAGAGAACCCTAAGCCTAGTATAAACGATTTTAGCTATAAGCGCTTATATTTTAGCGTCGAACGTAATTAGTTCTTTATAATATATAAATAAACATTTCAACTAAAAAATTAGATATATAAGCGCTAATAATATTCTAGTATGGATTAGTAAGATGTTTACAGCAGATACACGTAACTTAAGCTTAGTATTTAGGGATTGTATAGCATGGAGAGATCTTCTATAACTTAGCAAGTTATTCTCTACTTAATATAGAACAGATTACTCTAAAAATGAACTTGCATTTGTTCTCTAATAACTCCTTCAACTAGCTACTATATAATATTATACCTAGGATCTTATCTGATAGCGTTTAGTAACGAGATACGTTATACAAAAACTACTCCTAAAACAATATTGGAGGACACGAAATACAACTTCACACTAGTATCGCACTAGTAGTTTAAAATAAAGAATTTTAAGTATTTTCTTTCTATATAAAGGAGATAAGAGATTATATAGATAACCATGGATTGAAAAAATCTATATTATAGTCTTAAGCTAATAACGGCCTTCTATTATATATTAATATCTAGTATTCTTACGGGAGTAAGATATTATATACCTACCATAATAGTTTTATATGAAATCCTAGCAATGCTAGAGTATAGTATTACTAGTATAGTTTACGCTATATATTACGCAAATAGTACCTACTATACGCTTAAAATAGCTCATCAACTCTATATTGTTATTAAATTGTTCTCATCGATCTACTAAGCTAATATAGTGTATATTAGTTTAGTAGTAAGTAATGCTATGGTACTAAAGTTAAGACTTGTAAGATTATCTATTATTATTACTCTCTTAATAGCTAGATAGCTAAATACATCGTCCTTATTAATAAGTACTAAATAACACTACTAGCTTCCCGGTATATTAGCCCTATATATACTATTATAAAGTATATTTGCGGTTATATTTGCGGTTATACTCTAGTTCGGCTTATAGAGAATCTTACTATAGAAGAATTAGATTAAATATACAAGTAACTTAGATAAGTTTTATATATTTTATATAGAGAAGTTAATCTCTATTATAGAGATATATATTTTTAGAATATTATTATTAGAGGCAATAAATCGCTATACTTACTTAATTTTAGCTATTTAGATTATAAACAGAACTGTACTTTAACTAAGTCTCAGGATTATATATAATAAAAAGATTATACCGGCCTATATGTGGTTTTTTATAAGACGATACCTATAAAGGTAAGTTACTTACTATATCTTAATCTCTTTATACTAATAGTTAGCGAGTTCTCTATAGATATTTTAGCAATATTACTCTTTATAGATATTACTAATTACGGCACATAAGATAGCTTATCTATACTAGTATACAGCTCCATATACGTGTATAACGATACGTCTCTTACTAAAGTAATATAAGGTAAAATTAAAGAGTCTATAGCTACGCTAGTACTTCCTTTAATATGTATAATATGATCTAGACGGGAATACGTAGTCAAGGTTATTTAGGATTATCTATTAAGATATGTGTATAAAGGGTATCTCATTATATTTAACCACATTCTTATTAAGCTATATAAAACAGAAGCTAAATAACTTAAACCGCTTATAAGATTAAAACTAAAGTATACTAGTAATCTATCTATATACTATAGTCTATAATCTCTAAGTTTTATCTAAGATACTATCACTTTCCTTATTAAAGTCTATAGAAAGACTTATAGTATAATACTTACTTATTATCTTTAGATTATAACCTCTCTAGCTTATAAGAGGAGGGTATAAAGTATTATTATTCTTAATAGCCTAGGCGCTCTAGATAATATACCTAGAGCTATAAATAATACAATGAATTACAAAGATAGTAATAGGTTAGATATATTCTCTAGAAAGTTTGTTAACGTAGCTCGATTAAGCTTACCGTGTTTAAAAGATCTAGCTCTATTTATCTACGTTAAACGTGCTATTTAAAAGATACGTAGTAGTATAGAGGTAGTAATATTATCATTAATGGCAAAGTCAGATATATCTACTTTTATATCCGTTCCGTATAACTTATAGAATTGTAGTAATAAGTATTTAGCTATATTAAATTAAATAATAACTACGATCGAAAATACTATAGTAATCTCCCCTACTATAGAAAAATTATTCGTACTATTGAACTACCCTTACTATAAGAAAGTAATTTAGTATAAGGAATTTAATATCTATTACATATACTAGTAAGAAAGAAAAGACTATTAATCTATACTTTTAACATAGTTAAAGAATTAGTCTAGTAGTTAGAGTAGTCTAAGGAATATTTACCTACGTATCTAAAGAACACTTTTATAGATTGTTAATAAACTACAATAACCATCAAACTCTATAGTAGGATACTCTTAGTAGTAATATCTTTAGTAGGATTATTAATAATTAGACAGGGTAGATGTCTAGGAGTAGGTTAGTTCGTCTATTAATCTCGGTAAAAATATTAAACTCTATTACTTAGAGGCGGTTATATCTAAGTACGTAGTAGATTATAACTTAGTAGAGTGTAAAGCCGTAGTTAGGTACTATACTAATTTTGGTAGAAAGAGTACTATTAGTAGAGAAGAGAGAATAATAGAGTAAAAAAGGATATAAAGTAAAGTAAGAGGAAGTCGATATAGGTAAAGAGAAGATTTAACAATATTTGGTATTTATTAAAAAAAAGTATTAGCAAATAAGTATTTAACCGTTTTTAGAAACTACTACGTAATCGATTTATATAGACATATAAGAAATATAATATCTGCTATATTTTTGAACGGGCTTTAGTAATAAACTATTAGTTAGTAGGTGATGACGCTCGATAAATACGTGTTCTTTATTATTTCAATAATTATAAGGCTTTATTTACTTTTATTCATCACGGTAATAATATACTTCTAAGTTATAGCGATTATTATATATTATGTTGGAGAAGGCTTGGTAAATAGAGCAAATCGGCACTATAATATATGTTCTTCCATTCGTATATAATAAGTATCTATTTAATAGTAATCTATGATCTTTATTTAGTACTCCCCTAGCTTATACAGCCTTATAACCTCTAGGTAATACTACTGCATTTATATAGTAATTAAACATATAGCCTATAGCCGTATGCCTAAGAAATTATACTAAGATCTATCTATAGCCACCTCCTCTATACGCTAAATTACCTTACTAATTAGTAAAACATATATACGTTAGACTAACTATGTAACTATAAAACGCATACAACTCTTCATAAAACAAGAAATATTTAAGGTCGGGAAAAAGATAAAGATATGATCAAGTATTGTCAGCTGAACCCTACTGTATTTTAATAAAGTTTGGCTAAATCTTCTCTATTTTAAATCGTTTCTAAATACGGTATTAAATATTACCGTTGGATATTACTAAGAAAAGTGTTCAACGACCTTGCTGCAAGACTTAGTTTATTTTAAGATCTTTTACCTAGTCATTAAATATCTTGTTTTTTAATATCTAATAACTAATCTTATAATTGCTAACAGCGACTATATTCTAAATAGCTTACATCTAGTAACAACCTACTCGTTATGCTTATTTAATAACTATATTAATTTTTTTACTAAGTATAGGATAGACATAGACTATACTTAAGCTGTACTAGAATTAACTTATTAATATATTTAATATTTTAAACAATAAGAGTAAGTTATCGATAGTATATACTTCTTGACTATTAACGTAATCTCATAGTTTCAACTCGTACTATATAGAAATAGATCTCTTTTAAACTATAAGATTATCTCCCTTACTTTTAACTCACTAACTAAAAATATTATTTGAACTTTAATTTATATAACTTTATTCAAACATAAACCTATATTATAAAGTCTTACTAGGTACGAAGTAACTATAGATAGGTCTTATCTATACCTATAGCCTTAGTATCCCTATATATTTTTATAACGTACTACTCTACTAATTCACTACGCCTAAATTTAGCTAGGCTAAATTTAGCTAGGCTAAATATTGCTTGTAGGTTATTAAGAGCTATTACTATAGGTGCTTTAAGTCTTTTAGATAAGGCTTTCTACTAGCGGCTAATACCTATTCTATTACGGAGACGCTATCGCTTAACTATAGTAAGTATAGAGATATACTATTTCTAGGCACTATCTCAAAGATATATATAAAGATAGTGCTATACTACTTTCACTCTATAAAGACTAACAGCTTCGTTCGCTAATTGTAAGAATAAATTAATGTCTTAAAAGAAGGTATTCTTTCTAGCTTTAACAATATTGTCTTCTCTATACTTATTACTAACCGTAGGGTTAAGTAGACTAATTTTGTTAACCTTCTAGTTGCGGTTAGAGCTTTTATCTTCTATTTATTTAATATAGTTATCTTCTTTCTAATAGTCGCTTAGTAATCTCCTATAACTATGTAGTTTATTCAAACGATAATTAGATAATTTCAATAATGAAAAATAGTTATTGTCATTTCTTTTTTTAACTAGCTATTAGCTTAATAGTATTCTATATTGCACTGGTAATTAGTTTACTAATTACGCCTAGCTAGACACTAGTAAACCCTAGTACGTTAGGACCCTCTATTTATATACAACTAATACCTAAGGTTATATGAGGTTGTTATTAGTGTACGATTGATTAAAATAATTATTCCTAGTTTTTACGAGCTTTAATGTTTAGAGTAGGTATTCTTAGTTTATCGTTTTATTATTAGACTTGACTGCGTATTTATATATTCTATAGATTCTTGAATTAATCTGTAATATTAATACTGAGATTATTCATGGTGCTATTTTAGAATACTGGAATTCTAAGGTCTAGATATCACACTAGTAAAACGTCGCGATTACTGTTCTTATTGTATAACATTAAGCTATTTAATAAGAATAGGCTTATTCCTTCTACCTAAACGGGAGGAAATATACTCTAGTAGTACTACTACTTTATATCTAAGCGCAAATGCTATTGATACTATTAATACTATCAATGTTAGTGTTTTAGTGTTTTTAGTGCACTAAGACCAAATAATGTCTTAAATAGATAATTGCACTTCACAAAAAGATTGTTGGTTCTTAAAAAGGTTAATCCTATAGTAGCTATATTTAAAAATGTGTTATAAAAGTATTCTACTTAAATAGATATAATTAGTTAATATTAAATACTATCTTAAAAGAAATATATAACTATCTATAAGTATAAGCTGTATAGATGTAAAGATACTTAGTAAAGTCTTTTTTCTCTAGCTATAGGGTTTATACTTAGTATTTTAGATACTATTCTACTAAATTCTCTAGTAATCCTAGAGTCTATAATAGTGTAAGTTATAATTACTAGAACAGTATAATCTTTATAGTAAAAGATATAAAATAATCTGGAAATAATATATAGAGTAAGATACCATATGTATATGGAGTATAAGATTATATATATTAATCAGATATAGTAGAATCTCTTTTTATAAGTAGAGGAGTTAGCTTAGTTACAAGAGAACGCTGGAATATTTATATATAAAGATCTTAGTGGATTTTAACTTAGTACTAAAAGCTAAGAGAAATAGTATAAATAATATATACGTTTTAAATTAGCTGTATAAGTACTTAATTAGGTATATATAGAAAGTAAGGTAATATACTTATATAAAAGAGCCTAGAAAGGGTATATATATAAAATACTTCATACTTAAAGAAGTACTAATGAATGAAGTATGTAGTTATAGCTAGTATAGAGTATATTATTATAAGTATATCTATATAAACAATCTACAAATAGACTAATAATTAACCAGCATCTTAATATACGCGAATAACTTTTAATCGTAAATAATATATCATAATATAAGATAATAGAGAAAAATAAAGTAATGTAGTTATTATATAATCTAGCTATACTAAAAGAGTATATAGCCGTATATAACTATATATAGTCTAAAGGAAAGACGTATTATTTATACTATAGTATTAGAGTAATCTAAAAACTTCTCATATTACTTGCTATATATAGTTTAACTATTAGCCTTATAGGAAAAAAATCGTAGTACTGCTAGAGGCAAGAATGCCCTCATTGGCGAAACCTATACACGCTCAGAATATCTTTCTTTGTTATTACCGCAAATAGTGGCTCTGTGTAGTTTTTAGCTAAGTTTTACACTACGCATATGTCGTGCAGCCTTAAATAACGCTCTAAGCAATTTATTTATATTATTTAATTAGTTATAATAACTATTAAAGTAACACGTTAAGAGGATACATGAAAAAGAATGAAGAAGATATGTGTCGATAATAAGAAGCAGGTAGAGTACACGTGAGATATTCCTTACGCCAAAGCCGATTCGAATCCTTATAAAATACTTATAATTATATAAATATATGGGAAGTAGTAGATAAAGTATTTAAGTATAAATGCAATAGTAGTACTACCGTATTATTTAGTAGACTTAGTAGTAAGTTACTCTTTTTAGTATTAAACCAAAAGATAGACTTAAACTACAAAGCGTTGGGCATTAATATCCTATAGTTAGGCTTTGAAACCACGAACCTAGGGTAAGATACGCTAATTTTCAGGCTTAGATAGCCTATAACTAGCGTTAAACGGGCTTATAAGCCCCGTATATGTAATATTTATTTCTCTCTAACTTACGGCGTTTACTAAAATTGCTACTTTTTTCTTTGTAAATGTTATCCTAGTTACTTACTACTACCTCTCTCTTAATACTCTTTGTAGGATTAGCTCCCTATCTATAACCTCTTCGTCCGGTACTTCTCGTTCTATAAAGATCTTCTTAAAAGCTTATCTGTAGTAGTATACTTTCTTCTAGTAATACACTTAATATTAAAGTTAAATAACCGAATCTAGGTAACCCATCTTGTTAGTATAGCGCTTAGTAAATCTCTAGTAGATAGGTTCAGCTATATAATAAGGGAGGTAAAGTTCTTTAGAGTTATAAATGAACCCTATAATTTTAATACCGAATAAATATATAGAAGTAAGTTTTTACTACTAAGATTTAACTCTAGCTCTCTCTAGGTTAGAGAGAATAGTATCTAAACTTTAGATATACTTAAGGACAAACTTACAAATGCTAGGCTTGAATTCTTCGTTATTGTACCGTAATCTTAGGTCTTTAATACTTATATTATCTAGAAAAGGCCAATAACATAAGATATGCTCCTTTTAAGTATTATAGATAACTCTTTAGATATAAACGGAGTTATAGGGCTACGGGTTCTTAGCATTATACGCGACGCTAGAATCCTATAAAGTAATTCCAACTCCTCTCGAAGATCTCCTAGACTATTTATATAATATTTTAATATCTATATCTTTAAGAGTATAGTACGGCTGTTGGTACCTTAGTAGTACTAATAGGGTAATAGCCTAGACGTCCGCGAGAGTTCTATTAGATTCTATTTACATAGACTTTTCTCGACAATAACTAATAGTCCCTACGTAATTCGGCTATTATAGTATTTTTACTAGGGACTTATTCGTTCTTAAGGATTCTATAAAACTCTATAATAGTTCTAGATCTAGTGCTTACCATTCTTGTAAAGGTGTCGTTGTATCTAGCGTTATATAAAACGATCTAGACTTATATTAAGTACGGTCTCTCGAGGATAAGCTTTTTATTATTATTCTCGGTAATAAAGAAATGATATCGCTTTGTAGACTATCTAATAGTTACCTCTATATTCTTAGCGCGCTCTATTAACTCTATTTATAGTCCACCCGCAGTAGTTATAGTCTCTCTTATATAGATAAAGGGAATACCTAACTTATTAGTAATCGTCGTATATAAGATATTGTTAGGACCGGCTAGTAGTATTATACTATTAGAGGTACTAGGGATATTGAATAGCGTGAGTAGGTCATGTTCTATTAATAAACTAATTCTTAACCCTCTATCTTGTATTCTAGGTGCCTTTATACTGGGAAGAGCCTGCGTTCTCCCAGGCGCGCCTAGTGTATAGTTTGGCCGTAACAGATATTAATCTCTACTCCCGTGTCTAGAAGTACGATCTCTCTTAACCTATTAAGCTAGATTTAGATATACGTCTATAGAATAAGCACTAGATTATTACGTATTATCTATATAGGGTTTGAGGCCTTCTCTATTCCAATACTCGATACGAAGTAAAGACCTAGATACTCTATATTATTTACTAAAGAGAATAATGACACTTTATTTTTCTAAAGAGGCCGACTAAGTTTTAGAAAACCACCTTCCTAGAAGATTCTTATAGCCTTCTTAGTAGAGAACGGCGTTTTAAAGAAGTTCTTTTAAAGTTTATTTATTAGAACAAGCAAGTATCTCCCCTACTATACCTATATATAGAAGCTCGAGTAGGCGTTTTATTATTACTTTTTTATACTTAGACCACTTATAGTTAGTATAGTATCTCTTAAGTTTCTTCTTATTTAAGTCTGTCTATTTATTAGTTCTAGGAGTAGCCTTCTTTGTCTTTAATTCGTTATTAAGTATATCGGTGTCTATATCCTCTCCAAAAATATTAGTAGTCCAACCTCCTAATCTAAAATTATAAGTAGTAGGGAAGCTACTTTCAGCTTTAGTTCTTTGTTTAGTAGCTTAAGAACCGATCCTAAGTATTTCGCTATTAATTGCCCCAATACTATAACTAAAATCAAGGCTATTAGTATCGTCTTACTTTTCTATAAATGAAAAAATACCTCTAGTATAAAAATAGATATTTACCGCCGTATTAGAGTCTCCATTTCTTTACTTATAAAAATAGTACTCCCTTATAATAATAGTCCTAAGACGCTCGTTAAACTTCTTACGGATCTTATTACCTTCTCTAGTAGAAGACGGACCCTAATACTAGCGTATCTATTTAGTAGTAGTATTTAACGCATGGTGATAGAGGTTATAATCTAAAATTTCTCTTTAAATAAGGTATTTCATAGCTCGGTAGCTTATCTCTCTATAGAAGAAATAACTAGAAATAACGATCTCATTAGGTCTAGTAGCTAGACTCATCTATAGCTTATTACTCTATAGGCGATTTGAGGCTCTATTTAAAGACGTATTCTATTAGTACTATACGTTTAAGACTTAGTTAGTAGAAGGATTTAGACTAGGATAGCTATTATTAAAAGCTTAAGAGTATTAGTTCCTAGAAAGTCGCTCTAAGTTGCGCTAGTTTATTTTAATACGCTCTAGCCTCTTTGTAAGCGCGCTAAGGTCCGCTAATTCCTCTACTAAGTTTATAGATTTCTTATCGAACTTTACTTCAGTTATCGAAGAAGATTCTTCTACTCGTTTACTACTACTATTACCTTTAGAAAGGTAGGATTGTAATTAAGCTTTACGCTATTTATAGCTAGTCTAGCTATTACTTTTATAAGCGCGTCTATATTCTCTCTTTCCTTATCATAATTTTTCGAGTTAGTAAGGATAGTCTTTTTTAGGATTAGTTCGTTAGCTACTTCTTAACTAGTCCTAGAAACTTATCCTAAAAGTCATTTAAGACTATATCGTTAGTGACATCAACGGCATATCATTTAGTAATAGCCGTCAGCTTTAGATCTAGGTTACTATATTTGGAAAGAAGCTCTTTAATATCGTCGCTATTTATAGTCGTCTCCTACTATCATTTAGCCTTATTAATAAGTATATACTATATTAATTCCAAATGGCTATTAATATCTTGTATATTAGTATTACGGATAAACTTATCTGTAACTTTCTTTAGAAAACTTTAAAGAAAGTAGATATTAGCGGTATAATTCTCTAGCTATTCTTTAGTAATAAGTTTAACAGTATATATATAACTGCTCGGTATAGGTCTTCACCTAATAGGTGATAGAAGTACTACGATTAATAGTAATAAGGGTATTAAGATAGGTACGGGTCAATATCTTCTGCTTCAGGTCCTTTTTTAAAAAATCCTTCTTTAGGTAGATATAAGCGGCTTTCTAGGTGCCTTTTTTAATAGAAGGATATATTCTAATAAAAGACGCAACGTCTATAGTATAGTACCTATAAAGATAAAAATTGGCTGTTTTAATATTGCCCTCGTAGTCTTTGACTATCTACTAATAAAGTTCTAGAAACTCTATAATATTAGTATCGTCGAACTATAGAGCACTAACAGTACTAGAAGTAGGTATAGGTTAATGAAAAGTATATAATCTAGAAGGATCAACATCAACAATAGAGATAGGCTAGATGCTACGTATAGCGATTATAGTAGAATTAACTATCTCCGTCTAAGTAGTAGTATTATTACTATTAGCCGAGGTCCGGGTACATTAGGAATGATCTTTAGAAAGGGGAATATTCTTAGAGCGATCCATTGCGGTAACTACAGTAATTTTAGGCTCAAAGAGGTTATCTATATTAATAAAGATACTTAATAGAGTAGGGATACTATTTTCGGAAGATCATAGAAATAATATTTTTAGATTATTATCAGAGATTTTTAAACTTTCTTAAAGGATTCTTAATAACTCTAGTTAGTAATTTTAGTAATGTCAAGGTATTATTCTTTATATCTAGAAGCGATCAATCTTCTATTAATATATTAGTAATAATTTCTATCTTACTTGACGCGCGCATTAATATAGCCCCCTATTAACCCCTCTTCTTAGTAAAAACCTAGTACTAGCTTCTTCTTAATTAGTACTTATCTAGACGTAACCCTAAATATTAATAATGTTACAGAGTATTTACCGAATATCTAGATTGTTTATTTCTATATAAGTATCTTCTTTCTCCTCCTTCTTTCTCTTAATCTTAACCTCTTTATATTTATTTTTTAATAAATACCTTAATAGCATCTGCATTTTTAAAATATCTTAATATTTTTCCTTCATGTAGCGTATTACCTATTAGCTAAACGCTTAATATTTCTTCTTAATAGAAAATCTAGATAGTTGTTAGTCGGGTATTCTTCGCCTATAATTACTAATGACCTTATATATCGTAATGTTCTTTCTACTAGTAGTAGCTATATAGAGTTAGTAAGATACCTACTAATTTTGCTGTTGGGCTGTTTCTATCCTATATCCTTATATACCGTAAATTCGTAACTCCTAATATTTATTTCTTTATAACTATTCTAGAAACTACCCCTAGGTGTTAGGTGCTAGAGCGATATAAGGTCTAAAGTCGTGTCCTAAGGACGTTAATGCTAGGGCAATATAATGTTCCAAAATTGTATTCTTAATTTCGTTAATTCTTTAATATATCCCTATCCTATATCTATTTCTATTAAAACTACCCCGTCGCTCCGCTATTTAATACTCTAACTATATAATATCCCCCTAGTTAGGTTACTATTTATAAAGTTGAGTAGTGTATCTTCTAGCATTACATCAGGGGTAGTCTCTATATAACGTATTTTAGTATAAGGTATATGTACATCAAGGTCTAGGCGCAAGACTATATTATAAGCTTATTATACAGATTCAGGAGATTTAAATGCACTTGTTTTTAAGGCTAATTATCCTATATTAGGAGTAGTAATAAGTAATGCTAATTACAAAAGACCTCTCTATACTATATAGCTCCTAAATACTAAGCCTTATATTACGTGCTATTAAGATATTAATATATTACTAATATAGTATCCCCTATAGAACTTACCTACAATATAGCGCCGGCGCTCCTAGATAGCGTCTCTACTCTAAGGGCCTCACGATATAGATTCGAGGATGGATCTTCTAAGAGAGGATATAGTACTATACAAACTAATATTATAGAGGCTAACGCACTTGCTACTGTAGTAAGGATCTTTCGTATAGAGGTTGATAGGGCTATTATACGTGATAGCTTAGTATATACCTAGGAGTTATAAGCTAAATACTACAACTGTAAGTATAAGAATATATAGTTTGATATAAGAAGTAGAGCTTTACTATTAACAAAGAACCTACGTATAATACACCCTAATAAGAAGCTTAGGAAGAAGTATACCGGGCCGTTTAAAATTATTAAATGTATTTACAAGTAGTACATATATCTAGAATAGCTTCTAACTTAAAGACCTCTTTGCCTTTAAAGTCGATCTTTATAGTAGGCGGATTTTCTACTAGGAAGTTAATGTAGATATTAGTATCTCATATCTTACTAACACCATCGTGTTTTTTCTAGTATAAAATTAGTAGAGAATGAATATAGAGTAATTATAATAGCTTACTTCAAACCGCTCTATATTACGGTTAAACCCGTTCTTATAGCAAACAAATAAAGCCTCTATCCTAGTAACGCTAGAATTCTTTTTAAACTCTCTCTTAATAGCCTATAAGCTATTATAGACTTACGACTACGCCTTAGTGTAGGCCTAGATAATGGTAATACAGCGGGCACTACCACTCAACTCGGTACTACTAGATTTAATAGAGTACTAGTAGAGATATTCTACTAGAAAGTTAGTAGCCCGGGGAAGGCAAGGCGAGATCTAAGCGGTATTAGAACGGACCTCTTATGAAGAGATTCGGACTAATCTAAACTTACCGGTTTGTAAGTGCTTTTTGTACTTTTATAAACAGGATAATTAGTATTACTATTAATTATACTAGAATAGATCTTATAAGAGCGGGGAGATATCTACTTCTTTCATAAGCTTCTTTATGTAGAAGTTTTAGGTATATCTATAAGTAGAAAATAGAACACAAGGAGTAGGCGTAGTCTATCTAGCGCTGCTAGTAGCACTGTTTACTAGTATAGTATTAATTAGAGGAAGTTAATAACCTAATGTATAGAAATGTAGGGATCTAAACTGCTACTGGAATAGTAGAGGTATATGCTTGTGGGAGAATATTCTCTTTGATCTACTCATTGAAGATGGTCTGAGTAATAGTACTATAAACAATCTTGGTTATAGGAAGAAAACCGTCAACAGTATAAGCTGGTAGAATACTCTAACGCTTCTCACACCTAAGAGAGTCAGTAGTTGCTAGTGTCAGGCCTTGGCGAGGCCCGCTATACTCTCTTTATCCAGTCTTCTCATTTGCTGCAGAATCATCAAGGAATATAAGTTGATCCTGACGATACTGGGCCACTATACCTCGCCAGGCATCACGGAGTATTTCAGAACGCTAGGAAGCATCACAACGAATGGCTACACGGCGAATATTATCAAAAAGTAGATAGTTAACTGCTAGAAAAAACGTCTAAAAGTATATAATAAGGCAACAGACAAAGAATAGGATATAGTCAATAGTATTAGAGAAGAGTTTATTAAGATTAAAGATAATAAGAGTATTTAGAGTAACTTTAAAGCTAATAGTAACGAAGATATATAGTGATACGATAATAGAGATAATAAAGTTATATAAGGACAATAATAAGGAAGATAAGGGTATAAGTAGTAAGCCGCCTATTATAAAGAGGAAGAACGAAGCAAAGTACAAACCTTGTTAGAAGAAGAAGTGGTATTTAGGATTTAGAACGAACTTGATATGTGGCTTTACTATTAGCGTAATACGTATTAAAACGGTTATCGATTAGTTAGCGACTACTAGGTGGGAACCTAGTTTCTCTCAACGATAAAAGACGTATTATATAGTATATAAGAGCGTTTACTAAATATATTATACTATTAAGACTAGTGTATATTAGTAATACTAGATATATATTAAAATATATATATACGCTATAACTGTTCTTATTTTATAATATAATAGGCCTAAGAAACTAGTTAAGAGAATATATTGTTAAAGAGCTTAAGATATGTAATGACGTATATAAGAAGTTATATACTAATATAGCGAATGAATTAGTATAAGATAAACCACTCGTAATTACACTAGCTAAGGCATTATCTATAGAGAAAAGTATATACTAGATAATTGCTAGCTTCTTATATATTTAAAGTACAAGGTTGTCTATTAACTACTTTATGCTATAATAGTCTACCATCTCAACAATATATTAGCTAGATTGGACTTTCTAGATTAATAGTTAATAATGAAGTTATAAACGGCAAGTAGAATGACCTAGCGTCTAGCGTCTATTAAGATTCTTAAAATTCATAAACCCTTAGAGGTCATTGCAATTAGTTAAGACTTTGATAGTATTCTAACTACCCTCTCATTAGTGTCGCTAATGTTATATATTTGCTGCAATAGCAAGTAGCTCCTTATTATATGTTTTATAGTTTAACATTGCATCGATCATTATACAAGACTAAAACATTGCAGAGTACTATTATCTTCTCGGACACAATTAAGAGAGCACGGTGGCAAGAATATAGTTTATTACTATATCTACTATAGTGTTAATAAGGTAGCGTCGATATAGATATGAAAAGACTACTAACATAACGTTCTACGGTTAAAAGACGTCTACTATTCTTATATACTTTTAGTAAAATAACTTTTTACCACTTCAACTTAATTGGCTATAAATTCTATAATAGGCTGTTTAGATATCGTAGAATAGATTAATTAGATTTCTTTTATTTAGATTAATATTCATTAAGTATTTGAGAGTATTCGTCTATTTGTAAATAAATATTCACGAATACAAATAATTGGTATTTATTTCTATATACAAACTTTAAGACAGTATTAGTAATATATCTACTAATGGTATATAGAGTATGAAATACCTATTACAAGCCTAGTAGCGGTAGAAATAGAGCTAGCGATGTACTATATTCTTATATATTTTCTACCAGAGACG
>Ga0160429_1000840_pt1 | contig 19714 bp, 18 predicted proteins | sample SolpanmetagenomR_FD_108199 | JGI IMG/M metagenome (GOLD analysis project Ga0160429, IMG submission 108199) | Solar panel surface microbial communities from Lawrence Berkeley National Laboratory, California, USA - R | ecosystem: Engineered > Built environment > Solar panel > Unclassified ...
TGTGCTGGAATTGGTAGACAATTTCCACTTAGGATGGAATGGATGTAATCCGTGCAAGTTCAAATCTTGTCACCTATACATGAGAAACATGAAAGACATGATATAATCTAAATCAAAAAGGATCTATTGGAAAAATAAAATAAAAAATAATAATAAATATTTGTCAAAAGGACCAGCTACATATGCTTATAGGTAAAAGTTATATAAAAACAAAGTATACATGATAAATATTGCGCAAGGATTCAAACATGATAGGTGCAGATCTTCAGTTTAGAAAAATAATTTAGTAATTAAACATGGATGGAATAACATTTAATTTGGTATAATCGAAAAAGTAAATCTTCCCATTTACAATAATGATATATTCATGAATAAGAAGTTATTATTACATAGAAAACAATATTATTCAGATAAGTTTTCACCTAGCCTTAACATAAAGAAATTAGTAGGATCTGTAATGAGTTATAAGCATACGAGTGAAAGTAAACTTAAATTTTTATTAAAGTCGGCTGGCTAAGTGTTATGGTAAACGTATAGTTTATAGGACTAAACCTCCTTTTTATTTTTGCAAAGCAGGAAAAATGAGTAAAGAAATTTCTGCTAAATTGAAACTAAGAACTAAAGATGTTACAACTTGTATATACGATAAGCCTCACAGTTTACTTAAAGAACTATCAAGGATGCTGCTATATATTTAGTGTGAGTAAATATATTACAAAAAAATACAGTTTGAAATGATAGGTATTACTTTGAGATTAATAAAAATAATATGCTGTAGACTAATCGGTAAGTCATAAATTTTTGATATTTACTATTGAGTGTTCGAATCACTCCAACATAAAAATCACATAGTAGTTCAATAGATAGAGCAGCTGTATGTGGCACAGTAGGTTCTCTGTTCAAGTAAAGATATTCCCCCATTTTTTTTTTGGGGATAAATTTTATCCGGCTATTTTAAAGTAGTATTAAGCTATTAATACTACATTATATATAAATAAGTAGCGATTACGTAGACATACAATGGCAATTATTCTTTTGCTTTTCTTAATTTATTTTTTTTATGAATAATGAAAAAATGCACATTATTGCTTAAAGTGCCGTTTTCTCTATTAATTATCCTAATTTTTCTTTAAAAATACATTTATATTACTTATAACAAAGTAGTCACAAACATAAATATATAATAACCACTGTTAACACTCTTCCATGCGATTATAACAAATAACTCTAGTTCTTATTTGTTTCCTAAAGAAATATGCGAGTTTTATTCATAAAGAGAGCTTAACTTAATGGCAAAGTATGTGCCTTTTAATCATTGTAATATGAGTTCGAATCTCATAGCTCTTATAAAATATTGTGATAAATGTTAATATCGCGCAATATTTTATAAAAAAAAAAAAAGAATAAATATAAACACTAAAAACACCCCTCCAATGCAAGCAAGAAAAAAAAACTTATTCTGTAATGTCTTATAAACATATTTGATGTTACAAGAAACTTGATTTATAATAATAAACAGTATAAACTTAATGCAACTTCATGCAAACCTATTATTGAATAAATAGTCGATAATATCTGTATACTACCTAGATATATTACTCAAAGCGATATATTTATGCAAATATTAGCTTTTTTGTAATTTTAGTTTTAGCTTTATTTTTATGTTATACTTTCCTACTCTTATATCTGTTATTGAAGTTCTACTAGTAACTGTACCCGTTCTCCTTACTGTGGCCTTTGTTACAGTAGCTGAGAGAAAAACCATGGCAAGTATGCAAAGAAGGTTAGGTCCCAATATTGTGGGATACTATGGTCTTTTACAAGCATTTGCAGATGCTTTGAAACTTCTTTTAAAGGAGTATGTATCACCTACACAAGCGAATCTTATATTATTTTTCCTTGGCCCTATTATTACCCTTATTTTTTCATTATTAGGTTATGCTGTAATACCTTATGGTCCTGGACTAGCTATATCAGACTTTAATTTAGGTATATTATATATGCTGGCTGTTTCTTCACTTTCAACCTACGGTATATTGCTAGCAGGTTGATCTGCCAATTCTAAGTACGCTTTTCTAGGATCACTTAGAAGTACAGCACAGTTAATTAGTTATGAATTAATTTTAAGTTCAGCTATATTGCTTGTTATACTGCTGACAGGAAGTCTTAACTTGACTGTGGATATAGAAACTCAAAAAACAATATGATTCATTGTACCATTGTTTCCTGTATTTGTCATATTCTTCATTGGTTCTGTAGCAGAAACCAATAGAGCTCCTTTTGACTTAGCTGAAGCAGAATCCGAATTGGTTAGTGGGTTTATGACAGAACACGCTGCAGTCATATTTGTGTTTTTCTTTTTAGCTGAGTATGCAAGTATAGTATTAATGTGTATATTAACTAGTATACTTTTCCTTGGAGGTTATTTATTAGATTACACATTATTTTCCTTTGTATTACAAGATACTTATTATCGTGCTATCTTCGAAAATATCATTGCATCTACTTCTACTCCCTTAATTGAAGGTATGATATTTGGTCTAACAATAGGTCTAAAAGCCTGTGTAATGATCTTCATTTTTATTTGAGTTAGAGCCTCTTTCCCTAGAATACGTTTTGATCAGCTCATGTCATTCTCCTGAACCAGATTATTGCCAGTTGTTATAGCACTTATCGTATTAGTGCCTTCGATTTTATATAGTTTAAGAGGAAGTCCCAGTAACATATACCTATTATAAATGAAAATGAAAATGAAAATGGAAATGGAAATGAAAATCAGGTTCACAATGAACTGGTCACAAAAAATAAATACTTCTCTTATGCCTCAACTGGATGGTTCCCAACTTCCATTTACAGTTGATCACACGTTTTTTTGCATTAATCCTTATTTTCTTGACAAAGGACTCTCATTTGGTTGTTTTGAAGGGGCATGACTGTTTATAGATGCTTCTGTAGGGTCTGGGTGTCCTTTATGATTTAGTGGGCTTGTATTAGCATGTTTTCTTACACATCCTATTATATTATGGTGTACAACTGGTAAGGCTTCTGAACTTACCTTAGAAGGATCATCTTTTAAGGGAAAGGGAAAGGAAAAGGAGGCTATCCAAGAAAACAAACAAAATAAACCGGATAAAGACATAGTATATAGTCGATATACGAAACCGAGCGGGGCGGTATACTTTTTTGTGTATTGCCTGAACGATGTGGGGGGCGAAAATACGGCAATGAGATTGTTAAGTAATAGGCACACGCCACATCCAATGAACGTAAACGGTATCTTAACATTTGGTACGTCTGCGGCTAGAAGAACTCTGGATGATACTACTACTAGCCAACGTTTTGGAAGCAGCCAGGTCAAGAGAACAGCCTTAGAAAACAGGTATAATTTGTTATCGTTAAATGCGAGTATGGCATTTGAAGAAAGGTCGGCAGTCATACACGAAAGACCTGCTCAAATTACTCCATATGTAAGATCTGCCCCTCTGTCTGATATACTAAATCCGTAGGTTTTATTTTACTGGCATGATATAGCCCTTAATATTCTCTTTAGTGAAAACCTTTTTTAATCTTAAAATAATGTTATTACAGATTGAGATAATTATACACTAAATATAAAATGGTTAATTTATTTATTTTAAATGAAACTTTTACTAATGGGCTAAATTACAGTATAATAAGCTTTATTTCACTAACATCTATACTATGTGGTATATTTGTTATTGTAAGTAAAAATCCTATTGTGTCAGTATTGTTTTTAATAGGATTATTTCTTAATATAGCAGGTTATCTAATGATGTTAGGCATGAACTTCATAGGTTTATCTTATCTATTGGTATATGTGGGAGCAGTTTCAATACTTTTTTTATTTATATTAATGTTAATCAATGTTAGAATATCTGAACTTACAAGTGATAGTAGCAATAGCATACCACTTGCTATTATCATAGGTGTCTTTTTTAACATTACACTATACAAGCTATTGCCCTCTAATATAACTTCCCCCAATTTATTTTTTTTACAAAAAAAATTAGATAAAATGGAAAAAGGAATGGAAGGAGATCTAATAAATAGCAGTAGTATCACTGAGCCGTTGAATAATTCTGTTGACTCATTTAACAATAATGATCTGTCATTTGTAACTTCTCAAATATGAGATGGAGCTTTAGCAGAATCATCTCACATAACGACCATTGGTAATATCATATATACTAGTTATCCCTTATGACTAATATTGACGTCTTTAATACTTTTATTGGCGATGGTAGGGGCTATAGTTATAACAATAAAAAAGAATTAAAAAAATAAAAAGTATGCAATTTAATGCTTTTGCACGAACTCAGAAAAAAAAAAATATATATTCTCTTTAGTGAAAATCTTTTTTAATCTTAAAATAATGTTATTACAGATTGAGATAATTTTAGATAAAATAATAAATGACGTTAAACGATTTTTGTGCATATATAGGTTTTAAGGCAGTATGAGCTTTAATGGCTCTGGCTTGTAATGAATGACTTAATGGTGTAGGGCGTCTAGGGGCACGGGCAGTATCATACGTTCAAGAGAGTCCCATGCTTGCTGTAAAAAATTATTTTCCCTCAATTTAACGGAACAATAGTAGAAAGAGTTTACTATGTTCCAAGAGATTTAGCGGAAAACCCTAGATTTTTTAGTTTTATGCAAGAATTGTTTTCTTCAATATTACAAGAAACTTCAAAAACAATAGCAGATGCAGTAGATGCAGCTTCAGCCTCTAAAACTGCGCTATAAACAGCATCAAATTCTAGTGTGTCACTTGTCGTTTCTTATGTTTCTTATATAGCTGCACTTACTGCTGGCTTACTCGTACTAAGATTAACGGCGGTTTATATATTTAAGTATGTTGCTCCATGCGGTAAATATATAATGCGTATATTTAATCAGTGAGGTTTGGTAGGTGTAAACAACCTTTTTACTGAAGGCTGATTAATGCCAAATGGACATGGTGCTATTTTTGCCGTAAGAGCCTTTCTCGGTATATTTACGGGACCTCTTGCATTTATTTTAGATTTGCTCTGCTCAAGTGCAGCTCAAACGGTCTATATTAAATTCTTGGAATTATATATGGGTAATTTACATGGAGCAGTGGGTGGAACTGGTTCAGCCCCTATGTCTATACCAGCTTAAAAAGTCGTTAATTTATTTTTTTTTTTTTTAATGAAACTTTTACTAATGGGCTAAATTACAGTACAATAAGCTTTATTTCACTAACATCTATACTATGTGGTATATTTGTTATTGTGAGTAAAAATCCTATTGTGTCAGTGTTGTTTTTAATAGGATTATTTCTTAATATAGCAGGTTATCTAATGATGTTAGGCATGAACTTCATAGGTTTATCTTATCTATTGTTATATGTGGGAGGAGTTTAAATACTTTTTCTATTTATATTAATGTTAATATCATATATACTAGCTATCCCCTATGACTAGTATTGACATCTTTAACTTTTTTTTTTAGCTATAGTTATAAGAAAAAAAAAAAATATGTAATTTAATGCTTTTGTACGAAGTTAGAAGAAAAAACCAGTGCAAGCAAGTGCTTTTGTTTTTTCCTTTAAAGAAAAAAAGAAATTTAGTGTGTTTATTTAATATATAGATATATATATTGTTACAAAGATTTTAATTTACCCTACTTAGTATAAATTATCATACAGAGGAATATTTATTAACTAACTATAATTTTCATATGTTACTTATACTTTTATTAATCGTACCTCTGATAGGTATATTTGTAATTTCTACATCATATGACAATAATGTAATATTAAACATAAAGCAAGCTAGAGTAATCGGTTTAAGTGCATCAATAGTAAATTTATTTATCTCTATGATTGTGTTTATTCTATTTAATTTTAGCAGCAATCAATTTCAGTTTGTGCAGGAGTATCATAGCATAAGCAGCTTTGATTTTTATTTAGGAGTGGATGGCATATCTATATATTTTGTTCTTTTAACCACAATATTAATGCCTATATCATTATTATCTAATTGAAATTCAATAACAGAAAATATAAAATCTTTTGTTATATTAATATTGCTACTTGAAACACTGCTGTTAGCAGTATTTATGGTGTTAGACATATTATTATTTTATATATTTTTTGAGAGTATATTGCCTCCTTTATTTATACTAATAGGTATGTTTGGTTCTAGTAATAGGGTTAGAGCTAGCTTTTATCTATTTTTATATACACTTTTAGGTTCTTTATTTTTATTATTATCTATACTTACAATGTGTTCAATAATGGGAACTACCGATTTTGACGCTTTGTATAAAACTAACTTTAATTTTACCACTCAATTATTTTTGTTTGCTGGTATATTTATAGCTTTTGCTGTTAAAACTCCTACAATATTTTTAAACACTTGACTTTTAAAAGCTCATGTGGAGTCACCACTCGCTGGTAGTATCATTCTAGCCGGTATAGTACTAAAATTAAGTTTATACGGTATATTAAGACTAATATTACCTTTGCTACCTAAGGGTTACTTTTTCTTTACACCTATAGTATATGTACTAGGTGTTATCACAATTATATATGCTAGTTTTAGCACTTTAAGAACAATAGATGTTAAAGAACTAATTGCTTATAGTTCTGTATCACACGCTGCAGTATATCTCCTAGGTGTATTTAGTAACTCAATACAAGGAATAGAAGGTGGAATTGTACTTGGGATAGCACACGGATTTGTTTCTTCTGGATTATTTATTTGTGCAGGTGGAGTATTATATGACAGATCTTCTACCAGGCTAATAAGTTTTTATAGAGGAATAGCGCAAGTCATGCCTTTATTTTCTATATTATTTTTTATACTTTGTTTGGCAAACGCTGGTACACCTTTATCTCTAAACTTCATTGGTGAATTCATGAGTCTTTATGGAACGTTTGAAAGATCACCTTTACTAGGTGCATTTGCAAGCTCTTCTATTGTATTTAGTGCAGCGTATACTATCTATATGTTTAATAGAATAGCTTTTGCAGGATCCTTTTCGAAGTTTTTTAGATTCAATATACCTGATTTAAATAAACGAGAGTTTATAATGTTATTTACACTAGTAGCTTTTACAGTATTGTTAGGTATATATCCTGCTCCTATATTAGACGGTTTACATTACTCTGTATCTTATTTAATATACTATACGGTTTTGCACTAACCATCATCTCTAGGCGCCGCTTACCACTAGAGATGCAGGCTAAGATTTATCATTGATTTTTAGTATTTTTAAAGGGAGCGATATGTGTAACCGTGGTGGTACTTCTACTAGTATTACTGTATGCGATATTTGCTCACCCTGTTTACTGTATGGACGTTTTTACAGAGGCGCGTCTTGAATTAGAAGCTAGGATATCAAGAATGGAAGGAGACATTAAGTATTATAAAGAGCAAGCTAAGGCAACTGATCAATTTTTTAAAGAAGCTCTAAGGAATTATCTACCGGATGAGATTAAAAGTGAGAGGTTAATCGCTAAAAAAGAGACTGAAACAAATCTTAATGTTGAAATGAAGGTTCTTAAAACCTTAAAAAATAGATTAGCATCTGGGGATTATAATACATCCCTTTCTACGCCTTCTTCACTGGGAAAAAGGTCTTGAGACGAGTAAAAATACTTCAATGCTTTTTCTTTTTATTTGCGTAAGAGCTTCAAGTTTTCTTTTTTTCTTATTTCTTTTTCTTTTTAGCGTTTTTTATTTTTTGAATAATATTGTTAGATATTGTTATAACACTAATTTCATGCACTATATACAGTTATGATATAATACCAAGTAAGATATCTTTATAACAAAAAAAAAAAAATATGTTGTAGACTAATCGCTAAGTCATAAATTTTTAATATTTATTATTGAGTGTTCGAATCGCTCCAACATAAATTGTCATATTATGAGAAATTATTACTAACTTAAATACACAGATTGCACAAATTATACAGATTATACAAATTATATATATATTGTGTGTATGCTTACGCAGTAGTTTTTTTTTTGATAAAAATGATATCTAGCTATACGTGGCGACATTCTATTAAGAGTATTAATTATCTAAATATATAACGAACTTAACAATGTGTGCTTTTTATAACATTATATTCTCATTAATATAAGGCTGACGTTACCCAGGCAGGGAATAAATGACATAAATAAAAATACCTTTTCCTTATATTACATGGAGTATAATCCGAAAGCATTGCAGGCTAAGAAAAGATTCTTTAGCTGAAGTATATATTAGGAAGGTTGGTTATCTTATTATACAAATAACAAGTGGTCAATGAATGGCTGGGATCTATTTTCCCGCAGTAAAGAATTTAGATTAAAGAAAACTACACAAAGTAATGTCCTTTCTTTTTTATAAAATAATGGATGTGTTAAATTTTTCCGAAGTGATTGGGGTTAAGGTCTCTAAGCCTGGTCGTGGTGAAAAAAGATCAGATTATAAAAAAAAACTTTTAAACCTTAGTAAAAAGGAGTTAATAATTGTTAGTCCTTAGTGATCTTGGTTATTTACATGGTTTGTTTGCAAGTAAAACACAGTAGAAAATACCTTTCCTCCTTTCTCATGTAAGTATTAAATTATGTAAGTCAAACTCCGTTTAAAGTTTATAAGGATTTGCTAATGTTTATTAACTTTTGCTCTGGTGGTTTTTTATGTTAATGGGTGATAAAGATTTTTTTTTTATCACAAGGATATTTATAATTAAAGTAAATACTTCAAAAATAAGTTTTTTTTTGAGCAAATAAATACATCAAGAGTATGTACTTTAAGTAGCTAATCTATTTAAAGACTTTAACTCTATTTGTTTTTCTCTTAGACTGGATGATAAAGCTAGGCTTTATTGTGATCCTTAATATTTCAATTACGAATCAAGTGATCTATCCAAAGCTATAATCTTTATTAGTACACCTGGAATTATTAACAAGAAGATTTTGGGCAGTTCAAAATGCCTTAAAGTTAATGGTGATAATACTTTTCATGAGGTTATTCCTAAACAGTTTATGGATAGTAAATGAGTCGAAGATAATGAAAAAAAAGAGAATCAATTGTTAAAATGGTGTTTTACTTAAAAAAGGTAACAACAAAAACCAAAACAGTCACAAACACAAATATATAAAAATTACTGTTAAGAGAACCTACGTTCGTTACGTTATCTATAACAGCTAATACGTTTATGTAAAACCATGCTTAATTATAAAAGTTAAACCTTTTTTTTTTCTACCTAGCATTTACTCGCTTAGAAAAAAACAGACTTATTAAATATTAGCAAGCTAATTTAAAGTAACTTATTAAATCTTTACCTCACAATAGTCGTTCATTTGCAACTAGAGATAACCCTTCTCCCATTACCCTTTCATTTGAGGGGGTAGAGAATAATCTCGCCATCAAGCAAAGGGTTATTACTCCTTCATTTGATGAAATCCCTAAACAGGCCAGTATTTCCCTTTGATGAGAGCGTTGATTTTTATCATGTAATGCAAAAGATATAGGTACATTATATCTTATCTTTGCGTTATTTTCAGGATTACTTGGTACAGCATTTTCAGTTTTAATTCGACTTGAATTATCCGGTCCCGGTGTACAATATATAGCAGACAACCAACTTTACAACGCCATAATCACTGCGCACGCTATATTAATGATTTTTTTTATGGTAATGCCTGCAATGATTGGTGGATTTGGTAAAATTCAAAAGTTAAATTATAGTGTTAAAATGGGGAAAAGTTTAAGTCTTTTTAACAATGTTGGTCCGTACTTGGCGGGACTAATTGAAGCGGATGGCTCTATAGCAGTTCACGATGAGAAAAGTAAAGCTAAAACATACCGTCCTATGATAATAATAGTATTCAGTTTAGCTGACAAACCATTGGCAGATAGATTGGCCTCAATCACTAAAGCTGGCAAAGTATATCACAAATTAGATGCAGGTTATGTTTTATGACAAATTCAAAAAAAAGAAGATGTTATAAAGATAATTGGCTTAATTAATGGTTACATGCGTACACCTAAAGTGGAGGCATTACATAGGGCTATTGCTTGGTTCAATAAATTTGACAATCGCAGTATAGATCTACTAAGTATGGACAACTCACCAATAGATAGCAACAGTTGATTGGCTGGCTTTAGTGATGGTGATGCTAACTTTTCTATTACTTTAACTGACCGTAAGAAAAATGGTAATGTTACAAGTAAAAGAGTGCAAACTTTTTTTCGTATTGAATTAAGGCAAAATTATCATAGAGGTGAAGCTGGAGCTAGCAGTTATTTTATAATATTGGGCTTAATAGCTGAATATTTAAATGTAAATGTATACTCTAGAACCAGACAAAAAGGAGATAAGTTGTTTTTTGCCTTTATGGTAATAGCTCACAGTTCTATAAGTCATGCAAAAGTTAGAGCTTATTTTAATCGTTTTCCTATGTATTCTTCTAAATATTTAGCATACAAGGACTGATGCCAGGTTCAAGATGTTCGAGCCAGTGCTGATATTCTTAGCAAAGAACAAATCAGAGATGTCGAATATATTAAATCGCAGTTTAACAGTAAGCGTAAAACTTATGATTTTTCTCATTTAGAAAACCTAACACTATAATTAACAATACAAGAAATTGCCGTGGGTGACAGTAATGTTGCTCTTATTACATAACTATATGCGGGAAACTCCTAAAGTCTTTTTGTAGGATTATGTGAAAACTTCAACTTAATAGAAGCGTACACAAACCATAAACATCAAAAAGAATAAAACTTTTAAAGTGCTACGCTAGTGCTACGCTAGTAAAAGTCTAATGGACAATCCGCAGGAAACCAGATCAATTTAACTATTAAAAAGGCATGATTTATGTTTGCGGTTAAACCTGGGATCCTCAGAGACTACACGTTATGCCCCCGTATCTTTACGGGGTGAAGATATAGTCCAAATTATAAATGAAAGTTTATAACATATTGAATTTCTTATTACCTCTTTTAGTAGGAGGGCCTGACATGGCATTCCCCCGTTTAAATAACATCAGTTTCTGATTACTTCCCCCCAGTTTAATTTTATTTTTATTTGCAAGTACGATTGAAAATGGTGCTGGTACAGGTTGAACAATGTACCCTCCACTGTCAGGAATACAAAGTCACAGTGGTCCAAGTGTAGATCTCGCTATATTTGCCTTACATCTTTCAGGGATAAGTAGTCTGCTTGGAGCAATGAACTTTATCACAACTATATTAAATATGAGAGCTCCTGGTATCAGATTACATAAATTAGCTCTATTTGGATGAGCTGTAGTTGTTACAGCTGTTTTATTATTACTCTCTCTGCCAGTACTAGCAGGAGCTATCACAATGGTATTAACAGATAGAAACTTTAACACATCATTTTTTGAAGTTGCAGGTGGAGGAGATCCTATATTATACCAACACCTTTTCTGGTTCTTTGGACACCCAGAGGTTACCTATGTAGGCCTCTTAACGTTGCTGTATGCTGGAACCCCTTTCTTACAAAATTTTAAATACTCCATCAAAAAAGACACAGTTAAAAAGTTAAAACAAAAAAGTAAATCAGCAGGTAACATTTCATTGTTTAAAGCAATTGCAATAAATGGAACCTCAGAGACTCTACGCAACGGAGTCGTAGAAAATTCAGAACATGTGAAAGATATATCAATACATGTTTCTAAACATCTTAAGCCTGTTAATAACGAACAATTAGGTCATTATTTAGCAGGTTTAATAGATGGTGATGGTCATTTTTTTTTGAGTAAAGCCCCACAATTCGTTATAGTATTTAGCTCTCCAGATGCCTTTCTTGCTTATTATCTTAAAGAAAAATTAGGTAATTGTAATGTTAGAAAAGTTAAAGATGAAAACGCATATCTTTTAATAGTGTCTAAAAAGGAAGGAATGCTAAATGTGCTTAACTTAATAAATGGTAAATTAAGATCGGAAAGTAAACTTAAGCAAGTAATTAATATATTAAATAATGATAGATATAAAGATGTGAGTATTAATTTTACTATGAACTTAACTAATAATTTTAACAATCATTGATTGGCAGGTTTTTCTGATGCAAACGCCAGTTTTCAAATAAAGATTGTTAACCGTTCAACAAGAAACAAGCCAGAAATAAGGTTAAATTATCAAATAGATCAAAAAAGTGATATACCGTTGGTGAAAATAAAAAGTTATCTCGGTGGTAATATAGGGTATAGAAAAACCCAAAATACCTATTATTTTTCTTCTACTAGTTTTGGTCCTGCTAAATATCTTATAGAATATTTCAATCAATTTAATTTACAGTCTAGAAAACATGCAAGTTATTTAAGATGAAGAAAAGCTTATGCATTAATACAAAACAAAGAACATTTAAGAGATAACGGCTTAATTCAAATTGTAAGAATAAAGGCCTTAATTGACCATCACGAAGAAAATACTACGATTAAAGATAAAGTCCTAACAAGAATATAAAGGTTCTTGAGAGTTAATAAAAACAGACTTTGACTTAAAGTCGATACCGTTTTATTAATCAAAATATACGCTACATTTTAATTATACCTGGTTTTGGGATAATAAGTACAACTATATCAGCAAGCTCTAACAAAAGCGTGTTTGGATACTTAGGTATGGTATACGCTATGATGTCTATAGGTGTATTAGGATTTGTTGTGTGAAGCCACCACATGTATAGTGTAGGATTAGACGTAGATACACGTGCTTATTTTACTGCAGCAACATTGATTATTGCAGTACCTACTGGAATTAAAATATTCAGTTGATTAGCAACTTGTTATGGAGGATCTCTTCAACTAACTCCATCAATGTTATTTGCTTTGGGATTTGTATTTATGTTTACTATTGGAGGTTTATCAGGAGTTGTTTTAGCGAACGCTTCTTTAGATATTGCATTCCATGACACCTATTACGTAGTAGCTCAAATGGGCCTTAATAACTTGTCTTTTTTTAGTTATTATGCAACTGACTATATGCTGGAAACTGTGTTTTTTCTATCTTGTTTACTATTTATTAATACGTTTTATCTTAACGCTTTCTTAAAGAAAAAACGCATAGATGCCAGTAAGAATAACATTCTTTTAAATAGTCAAAATAACGAGATTAGAATAAATTCACAATTTATGAACACACAATCAGCAGAAAACTTAACAGGATTCTCAGAGACTACACGTCAGTTATCTGATACAGAAGAGTATAAATTTTGAAATTGATTTGCAGGTGTTTTAGATGGAGATGGTCATTTTGATATTAGAAAGTCTTCTAGCCCTGCAGGTCCTAAAGTTTTAAAGCAAATTAGAATTAAATTACATAACAGGGACGTTAGATTATTAAGCCGTATACAAAATTATTTACATATAGGAAGGATTTTATCCACGAAAAATAAACCATATTCTATTTATGTAATAAGCAGAAAAGAGGATATGAAATTCCTTATAAGTAAAATTAATGGCTTAATAAGACTTAAAGTTCCTAGTTTTAAAGAAGCTTGTAGTTTGTATAATATAGAGTATATTGAACCTAATTATATTATAAACAAATATGATCCCTATTATTCGGGTTTAATAGACACCGATGGTAGTATAGTATTTAATTATTCTGGTAACAGGATTGAGTGTAATTTAGAATTTAAGTCTAACGAATATTCAAATAAATTAAATTTTGATAACACTATTCCTAATTCTAAACCTTTTATTATTACCAGAGATAAATCTTCTAAGAAAACTCGCGGAAAAATATTCAAATCTATAGCTTTTAAATTTCAAAATGTTGATAACATGTTATTTGTCTATGATTATTTTATGCATAATAGATTATATTCAGATATTAAATTTTATAGAGTGACAAAAATAAAACCTTTTATAGAAATAAGGAAATACAAAAATAGTCCTTTAAACAGTACGGAGCACAATATTTACTCGGATTTCATAATTAACTGAATTAAATATGAAAACCCTTTATGATATAAAGTTCCTTTTATTAATAAATTTATGTCACATAGAATTAAATAACATGTTTATCCAGATAAAGATATAGTCCACTAAGTTATTAAACTTTATAAACTAGAAAGTTAGTTTATAAATATTAATTTCTGCATTTCCACTACGTATTAAGTATGGGAGCAGTATTTGCACTATTTAGTGCATGATACTTTTGAATACCGAAAATATTAGGATTGGATTATGACAGAATGCTAGGTAAAGTTCATTTCTGAATTTTATTTATAGGAGTAAATGTGACTTTTTTCCCTCAACATTTCTTAGGTCTACAAGGGATGCCTAGAAGAATAAGTGACTATCCAGATGCATTTGCAGGGTGAAACTTAGTAAGTAGTTTTGGATCTATCATTTCTGTAGTAGCTACATGATTATTCTTATGATTAACATATACTCAGTTACTTGTAGGTAAAGCTGTTTCTAGATATCCATGATTAACTCCTCAGTTCTATACAGATTTTCTACAAACTTTACTAAGCAGATCATATAGTAGTTTAGAGTGATGTTTAAACAGTCCACCAAAACCTCATGCTTTTGCTAGTTTACCACTTCAAAGCATGGTGAACTAAGATAGAAAAAAAAAGTCTGAAACCGTAGTATTATATACCATTTATGATTGCATAACCTTTTTAATTATGTTTAATTTTTTATATACTTAATCCAGAGTTTAGCAAAACAATATGTTATTTTCTTTAAATAGACAATAATAGATTATTCTTAGTTTTATCCTTGAGGAGAATACTCCTAAGATAGAACATTGGCTAAAAATAAGAATATAAAGCTATGATATTTATTGTGCATTATCTTTTTTAATTCCCTTATTAACTCTAATTTTTGGTCGAATTTATCCTACTCAAATTCTGGTAGAAATCAACATTATACAAAAATATATGCCTCAATTAGTACCATTTTATTACATAAACCAAGTAGCAGTTGCATTCACTATAATTGTTTTATTAATATACGTTTTTTCAAAATATATACTACCTAGATTTGTACGTTTATTTTCAACACGTCTTTTCATCAGCAAATTATAAATATCATAAACGCTTACTTCAGCTTTACATTTACTTTACCCTTCTCATGTATTTACTATACATTAAATAATAAGCCCGAAAAAAAGCAAAACAAATTTAACTGTTCAAATAAATAACGAATTTATCATATTATCATGACAAATTTTATACATATTACAAGCCCATTAGACCAATTTGAAATAAGAAATCTTTTGAGTTTACATGCTCCTATATTGGGTCACTTATCTTTATCCTTAACAAATATAGGTCTTTACTTAACAATAGGGGGATCTTTTGTTTTCATATTGAATCTTATGTCCACTAACAATAATAAAATAATATCAAACCCTTGATCTATATGCCAAGAATCTGTGTACGCTACTGTACATAGCATAGTAGTTAATCAAATAAACGAAAAAAGGGGACAAGTGTACTTTCCTTTTATGTATGTTATATTTGTATTTATACTAATTAACAATTTAATAGGTATGGTACCTTACAGTTTCGCCCCTACAAGTCATTTTATATTGACTTTTTCACTAAGTTTCACAATTGTTTTAGGTGCAACTATTCTGGGATTAAGCAGACACGGACTTAAATTTTTTTCTCTTTTCGTACCTTCTGGTTGTCCGTTAGGATTACTTCCTTTACTAGTGTTGATAGAATTTATTTCATATTTAGCAAGAAATGTGTCATTAGGTCTAAGACTAGCGGCTAATATATTATCTGGTCATATGCTTTTAAATATCTTAAGTGGATTCACATATAATATAATGAACTCAGGACTGATTTTTTTCTTTTTAGGTCTATTTCCTCTGGCCTTCATAATAGCATTTTCTGGTTTAGAGTTAGGAATTGCCTTTATACAGGCTCAGGTTTTTGTAGTTTTATCTTGTTCTTATATTAAAGATGCACTAGAACTGCATTAAATGCTAATTCCCACTTTTAATTTTTTTCTTTTTTCATGTGATATATATTGCAGGGTATTGTTTTTTGCTCATTCTTTTTATTAGAAAAATCATAGCACATTACAGAAAAGTTTAGTACTCATTATATAGATATACAATGATAAAAATCTTGGTATTTAACAGAAAATAAGATTATTTTTACTAGTAAGTAATTAAAATAATGCAAATGAAATAACAATCCTCTATAGAGTTTTATTTTAGTTTTATATGCATATTATACTTAAACCATTTTACTTATATCCAATGCAAGCAAGAAAAAAAAAAATTAAAAAATAAGAAAAAAAAAAAATTCTTATTAGCTTAATGGCAGAACAGTATATTCCTAATATCTGGGTCTAAATTTGAGTCTTGGGTAAGAGCAGACTTTTATAAATTTACGATTGATAATTACAATTGTATTACTTATGTTAATATCCTTATTAATTTTATTATTACTTTCAAATGCTGTTACATTAAGACGAGACAAATCTATATTATTTTCTAGAGTTGTAATAGTGGGATTAATTTCTACAAGCTTTTTAGCATTAAACAACTTATTTATTAAACCTTTAGAAAAAGGTATAGGTATATACGGGGGTTTATTTAACGTAACAACATTTACTCAAACATTTAATATATTTATATTCTTAGTTAGTGCTGTAATACTTACACTAACTGCATTTTATCCTAGAAAAGTCTATGTTAAAGAGCATTCATCTATTTATGATTTACTATTTTTTAAATTTTCATACAATAAAAATACCATTTCAAATAAAACAGGAGAACAATTTCGTATAATAGAATATGCACTTATCATTGTATTTATATTATGTGGAGCTGTATTTTTAATAAGCACTGCTGATTTGGTCTCTATATTTCTTTCCATAGAACTTCAAAGTTACGGTTTATATATTCTTTCTACTTTATATAGAGATTCAGAATTAAGTACTGGAAGCGGTTTAACTTATTTTCTATTAGGAGGACTTTCTTCTTGTTTTATCTTATTAGGATCTGCTTTACTCTATGCTAACTCAGGTACTACTAGTTTAGATAACATCTATGTAATTACTAGTATGAGCGAAGTAAATACTTTACCTAATTTGACTAATTGATATGAACCATATTATTTACATTTATCTTTAATAATAATGTCAGTTGGATTTTTATTCAAAGTTAGTGCTGCACCATTTCATTTTTGATCTCCAGATGTTTACGATGGTATACCTACAATAGTTACAACTTATGTAGCCATTGTAGCAAAAGTATCAATCTTCGCGTTTTTTTTAGAATTAGTCTATTACACAGAGTATAATTTTTTTGACTTTTATTGAAAAAACGTCTTGTTATTAAGTAGTCTGTTTTCTTTAATAATAGGTTCTGTCTTAGGGCTTACACAATTCAGAATAAAAAGGTTATTAGCATATAGTACAATAAGTCATGTAGGTTTTATTCTACTGGCATTATCCATAAACAGTGCAGAGTCTATTCAATCATATATTTTTTATATTTTACAGTATACTCTTTCAAATTTAAACGCTTTTGTTATATTAGTGACTATAGGGTTTACTTTCTATTTATATGTATATAAAGAAAAAGAATATAAAGAAGAATTACTAGATCAAAACAACTCTCCTATACAACTTATCAATCAAATTAAGGGATACTTTTATATAAATCCTTTTATTGCTATAAGTTTAGCCATCACTTTATTTTCATTTGTAGGAGTTCCTCCTGTTATAGGTTTTTTTGCCAAACAGATGGTATTAAGTGCTGCTTTAGATAATGGTTATATATTTATGGCATTACTTGCAATATTAACTAGCGTAATTGGAGCAGCCTATTACTTAAATGTAGTTAAACAAATATTCTTTTATAAGGAAGACTATAAAAAAAATCTTTCAAACTCTGTAGGGCAAGAATACTTTAATAACAATTCAGGTTTAATAGGTTATATCTTTCCTCATGCACAAGAAAACATAAATACACCTCATTCAGAAAAGAAAAAAGTCTGATTTAAACCAGAAAACATCACAATAAACAGTTCTCTTAGCAGCAGTATCTCTATAATGACACTATTATTGATACTGTTTATATATGTACCAGCACAATGATTTAATATAGTTAATATACTAACTCTTATTTTATTTAAAGCATAAATGACAAGTCAAACATTTTTTTTTTTATTTATACCTATATTGGCTATCATACTACTTGCAGTAAATTTAATACTTGCTCCCCATAACCCCTACGAAGAAAAGGATAGTGCTTTTGAATGTGGATTTCACTCCTTTCTAGGTCAAAATAGGAGTGAGTTTAGTATTTCTTTCTTCATTTTTGCATTATTGTTTCTCTTGTTTGATTTGGAAATATTGTTAGTATATCCCTACGTAGTTAGTGCATATATTAATGGAATATTTGGTTTAATCATCATGCTAATCTTTTTCTTAGTTTTAACATTAGGTTTTGCTTTTGAACTAGGGAAAAATGCACTGTCAATAGAAAGCAGACAGGTATACTACGAAAAATAGACTATATCTAAATATATTCCAAGTATACATCCCTTTTTTTATCATTTATAATTATGTTAACCTTTTTCAAAAAATGAAGAAAAATGTAATCATAAAAAAAATATAATGCTATTTTCTTTAGATAAGAGTTATTATATAATGATTATAACATGTAAGCTATTAAATGTTGTTTTTAGTAAAGCTAATGCGCATGTTTAATCGATGTTTAAGCAATTGAGGACATGATTAGTTAAATAGCTGAAGAACATAGTGTTCCGTTATAGCTGCAATTAATGATAGGGCATTCTTTATGTGAAATATTGAGATATGATTGTGCTATTTACCAGATTACCCAAGTTTATACATTTTTTTCTCCTCCTATACTTCAGCAGGGGTTATTTGCATTAATAATTACCTTTTCCTTGTTGAAAGTATCTTTTGTATTAATGAAAAAAAAAAAATTATGGTTCATTTCAGCGCCCCTTTTAGACTATACTTAAGTTATTTGCTTAACCATGTGAATAGCGGAGGTCACACAAGAGAATGTGACTATTCTAAGCTAATGGCTTTACTTTTGCCTCAATTTTTTCCCTTTCCTGCTTGATTTGTTGTTCCTGAGTATGGTTTGATAGGTGATTACGCGCCAGACTACTTAGTAGGTAAGATAATGCTCAATGGTACTTCGATGTATCATGTAGTGGTAGAGACTAAAAATCGTGTCGCTGTTTAATGATGAGTGTTGATTAAAGATCAAGCTTGAAATGAATGTGACGCGGTTAAAAATGATCAAGGTAGGATTTTCTTTATTGGCTTAATAGGTTTCGGTATTTGTTTTTTTTTCTTTGATATTAATCGGTTTATTTACGATTCCGGTTGGTTTACTAACTTTTCGCCCCTTAATCTTAATGGCTTAAGTGAAAAACAATTACGTAGGCTTGGAGCTGAACCCGTTGTAGAGTCTATTGGTGGTGAAGATATAATACAGGTTATAAAATGAAGATTAGACAATCCTGTACACCATCCATATATTTCACAAATGTTTCTCTACATGGCAAATAATGCGCCTATATTTTATAATAATTTATAGTATTTATTTTTTTAATAATAGGTGTGCTGGAATTGGTAGACAATTTCCACTTAGGATGGAATGGATGTAATCCGTGCAAGTTCAAATCTTGTCACCTATACATGAGAAACATGAAAGACATGATATAATCTAAATCAAA
>Ga0160429_1000841_pt1 | contig 19689 bp, 19 predicted proteins | sample SolpanmetagenomR_FD_108199 | JGI IMG/M metagenome (GOLD analysis project Ga0160429, IMG submission 108199) | Solar panel surface microbial communities from Lawrence Berkeley National Laboratory, California, USA - R | ecosystem: Engineered > Built environment > Solar panel > Unclassified ...
CCGGGGTGACGGCGCGCGTCGTGCTCACCGTCACCGTCGTGGTGGCCCTCGTGGTGGCCGCCTGCCTCGCGCTGGCCGTCACGGGCGTCGTCGAGGGGCTGGACGGGCGCTCGGCCGGCTGGGTCGCGGCGATCGGCTACGGCGTGCCGGGCCTCGCCCTCGGCAGCTCGGTGCCGCGCCTCGTCGGCCGCTACCGCAGCTACCGGGCGCTCGAGCGGCGCCCCTGACGCCTGCGCGTCACGTCTCGACGTCGGCGCGCAGCCCCTCGAGGTCGTAGCGGCCCTCGACCACGTCGTGGGCGAACTCGTCGAGGGTCCGGTCGGTGGCGTAGGCGTGCGCCCGCAGCGTGGCCAGCGCGTCGTCGCTGGACAGCCGCAGCGACAGGTTGGCCATGCCCACCGCGACCCACACGTCGCGGCGGCGGTGGATGGCGGGGGAGTCCAGCCACGTCACGGCCGGCGCGGCGACGGGCGTCGGGAGGTCCCCGTCCGGGTCGGCGTTGAGGGTCTCCAGCAGGACGCCCGCGATGACCTCGGCGATGAGCTGGGCCGCGATGACGTCGTGGCCCTGCGGCGCCTCGGGGCTCCGCAGGTAGAGGTCGAGGACCCCGAAGCGCTCCGCGCCCTGCCGCAGCGGCGTGCTGAGCCCGGCGCGGAACGGCGTGCGCGTCAGGTGCGGCTCGGCGAGCGCCGGCCAGCGCTCCCGCAGCTTGACCGGGGTCACCGTCACCGGCCGGCCCTCGCGGTGGGCCTCGAAGCACGGGCCCTCGCCGATGGTGAACTGCAGCCGCTCGGCCGTGGCGGCGTCGTCGTCGCTCGTGCCCAGCGGCAGGCGCAGGCCGGGCCCGCTCATGAGGCTCAGCCCCGCCCCGTCCATCGACAGGACGCGGGCGGCCGCCCGGGCCAGGAGGCTCGGGAGGAGCTCCCCGCCCGCGGTGGACGCCTCGGCGGTCCACGTCCGGGTGAAGCGTTCGACGAGTTCCACGGATCCGCTCCCCAGGTGCAGCGGCGGTCCTGCACGGGGTCTCGACAGGCGGTCCCGGAGAGCCTAGTGGGCGCCCCGCGACGGCGCAGCCGCAGCGCCCGGCCCCCGCTCAGGCGCGGTCGACGTCCTCGACGATCGCCGTGGCCACCGCGAGCAGCGGGCGGTCCTGCACCCGGGCGCGCGCCACGAGCAGGTCGTAGGCGTGCGCGGCGTCGCAGGCCTCGCGCGCCATGAGGATGCCCGTCGCCTGGTCGACCACGGCGCGGTGGCGCAGGGCCAGGCGCAGGTAGCGGGCGCGGCGCTCGGCCGGGCCGGAGCGCTCCGCGTTGACGAGGGCGACGGCCGCGAAGCTCGCGAACAGCTCCACGAGCTTCTCGCCCTGCTCGTCGACGTCCCGGGAGGTCTCGACGCGGTAGAGGTTCAGCGCCCCCGGCGCGCGGCGGCGGGCCGGCAGACCCAGGGAGAAGCTGGAGCGCACGCCGCGGGCCTGCGCCGCGGCCGCGAACCGGGGGTAGTGCGCGTCCGCGGACGTGTCGGGGACCCGCACGACGCGGCCGGCGCGGGCGGCGTCCAGGCAGGGACCGGTCCCCGCGGCGTACTGGTGGTGGTCCAGCTCGACGGCGACGGGACCGCTCGAGGCCGCCGTCCAGGGGCCCTCGGCGCCCGTCACGGTGAGGGAGACCTGGTCGGCGCCGGGGACGGTGGCGGCCACGAGCTCCGTCAGGCGCGTCAGCACCTCCTCCAGCGTCCGGCCCCGCAGCAGGAGGCGGCCGAGCTCGTCGTAGGCGTCGGGGCCCTGGCCGTCGGAGTCGGGACCCTGCCCGTCGTCCGGCTCGGGCGGGTCCGCCCCGGGCTCCCAGCTGTCCACGAAGTGCTCCGTCCACCGCCGCGTCCCCCGGCGCACGGGGCACCGGTGGTCCCCGGCGATCGCCACCGGAGGCGCTGCGAGCTGTGGGTCCAACCCTCCGCCGGATCCCGCGCACGAGCGGGTCCGGCGGACGTGCAGTGACCGGATGTTAGCGGGGCGGCGGCGTGCGCGCGTGCTCGCGGCCGGACCGGTCGTCCCCCGTCCCGAGCGTCAGGCGTCAGGCGCCGACGGTCCCGGGGACGTCCCCCGGGTCGGGGGGCGCGTGGGGCGGCGTGCGACGCGGGCCGGCCTCGGGGGGGCGCGGGCGGTCCTGGCGGTGCAGGCGGACCGCGACCACGGCCACGTCGTCCTCGCGCTCGCTCCCCACGAGCTCCGCCAGGAGCCGGTCGACGAGGGCGTCGAGCCCGCACCCCTCGGCCGCCAGGCGCTCCAGGGTCGCCTGCAGGCGCTCCAACCCCTCCTGCAGCGGCAGGTCGCGGCGCTCCACCAGCCCGTCGGTGTAGAGCAGCACCGTCGACCCGCGGTCCAGGACGACCTCGTGGTCGCTGCGCGCGGTGTCCGGGACGACGCCGAGGAGCAGGTCGGCGTGCAGCCCGCTCAGCGCCTCGACGCCGCCGTCCGGGTGCACGACCATGGCCGGCGGGTGCCCGGCGCTGGACCAGCGGAGCCGGGTGACGCCCCGCAGGCGCTGGTCCTCGTCCTGCTCCAGGCGCGCGACGACGGCCGTGGCCGTGGTGTGGATCTCCAGGGTGGCCAGGACCCGGTCGGCCGCGCTGAGGACCTGCGCGGGGGTGTCGTCACCCAGCGCCCCGAGGGTGCGCACCACGGTGCGGACCTGGCTCATGGCCGCGGCCGCCTGCGTGTCGTGGCCGACGACGTCGCCGATGACCAGGACGGTGGCCCCGTCGTGCTGCAGGAACGCGTCGTACCAGTCGCCGCCGACCTGGGCGGCCTCGGCGGCGGGGAGGTAGCGCACGACGATCTGGCCGTGGTCGGGCTCCGGCGGTTCGGACAGCAGGGAGCGCTGCAGGCCCTCGGCCAGGTCGCGCTGCTGGCGGTACAGCCGCGAGGAGTCCAGCGCGAGCCCGGCGCGGGTGGCCACCTCCTCGGCCGTGGCCAGCTCCTCCGGGCGGAGCGGTCCGCGTTCGGCGCCGCCGAAGAGCGTCATCAGCCCGACCGTCCGCCCGCGCCCGCGCAGCGGCAGGACGGTGGCCCACTGCGGAGCCAGCGCCCGCAGGTGCCGCACGGCCTCGCCGGCCGGGTCGAGCACGCCCGCGACGGCGCGGGCCGCGTCCGGGACGTGCACCGGCCGCATGACGCGCAGCGCCCGCTCGAGGTAGGCCGCGTCGGTCAGGTCGGTGAGCCGCGCCTGCGCGTAGGCCGCGACGAGCGGCCGGGCGCCCTCGTCGCGGTGCCAGCAGCCGACGTCGCGCAGCCCGCGGCGCCAGTCGGAGGACCGCCCGGTCCCGGGGCGCACCGCGGCCCCCCGCGTCTGGGCGTCGTCGTCGACGAGCGTCACGACGCACCAGTCCGCGAGGGCGGGCACCACGAGCCGGGCCAGGCGCGCGACGGCCTGGTCGGCGTCGAAGGTGCCGGTCAGCTCGGCGGTCACGCGGGCCAGCAGGTCCAGGCGCGTCGCGGCGGCCTCCGCGGCCTGCTGAGCGCGGGCCCGGGCGGTCACGTCGAGGAAGTACAGGGCCAGCCCGTCGCCCTCGGCGATGGCGCGGACCTCCACCTGGATGTCCAGCGGTGCGGGGTAGTAGGCCTCGAACACCTCCGGGCGGCCGGTCGCCCGGGCGCGCCGGTAGTGCTCCTCGAAGACCGTGCCGACGGTGGCGGGGAACGCCTCCCACAGGGTGGCGCCCAGCAGGTCCGCGCGGGGCGTGCCCGTGATGCGCTCGGCCTCGGCGTTGACGTAGGCGATCCGCCAGTCGGCGTCCAGGGCCAGGTAGCCGACGGCCAGCGACTCCAGCGCCGCCGCGATCCGCTCGCTGACCTGGCGCTGCGCGGTCACGTCGTGGACCGCGCCGACCAGGCGCACCGGCCGGCCCTCGGCGTCGAGCAGGGTGCGCCCGCGCCCCTCCAGCCACCGCTGGGTGCCGTCGGGCAGCAGGACGCGGTAGCCGGAGGAGAAGATCCCGCTGCCCAGGGCCGTGGCCATGTCGTCGACCACCTGCTGCTGGTCGTCGGGGTGGATGCGGGCCATGGCGGCGCCCAGGTCCTCGCCGAGGTCCTCGCGGCGCATGCCGAACAGGGCGTACATGACGTCGTCCCAGAGCAGGCGGCCCGTGGCCACGTCGAGGTCGAAGGTGCCGATGCCGGCGGCCTCGACGGCGACCTCGAGCAGGGCCTGGCTCGCGCGGTAGTCGTCGCCCAGCGCCGCCAGCTCCAGCTCCACGCCCACCGCGGTCGCGACCTGCTGGAGGACGTCGACGTCCTGCGCGCTCCACTGCCGCACCGCCGGACCGCCCACGCAGACCGCCCCGACGACCTCCGCACCCACGGTCAGGGGAACCCCGAGGTAGGAGCGCAGGCCCCCGCCGGTCACGGGGGCCAGGTGCGAGACCCGGGCGTCGGCCCACGTGTCGGCGATGGCCAGCGGCGCACCGGCGGCCGCGGTGAGCGAGCACAGCGCCTCGTCCAGGGGGCCCTCGTGCCCCGCCCGGTGCGCCTGCGGCCCGGTGCCCCCCGCGACGGCGTCGACGTCGGTCAGGAGCGACACCTGGGCGGAGGAGGTGCCGAGGAGCTGCGCCGCCAGGCGCGCCAGCCGGTCCAGCCCGGGCAGGGCCCGCTCGGGCCGCAGCCGCCGCGCGGCGCTCGTGCGCGCCGCGTCGCCCGAGAGCTCCAGGGCGGCGTCCGCGGCGGCGCTGCTCCCGGTGTCGTCACCGGGTGCCGTCGGGTGGTGCTGCGCCACGCGCCCTCCTCGGACGGGGTCGTCACCCGGGCCGCTCACCGGCCGGGCAGGAACGTCCATCCTGACGGATCGCGGGCCGCGAGCCGCGCGGTTCGCCGGATCCCCTCGCCCCGCAGGGTGCGCTGGGTGATGTCGTCGAGGTGCGCGCCGACGCGGGCCGCCCGGCGCTCGTGGAGGTGGTGCTCCCGCGCGTCGACGCCCCCGACCTGCGGCGCCGCACCGCCCGCAGCCTCAGCTGACCGGCACCTGCTCCGGGTCACGCCGCTGGGCGCGGTGCCAGAACACCCGCTGCGCGGCGAGCGTCACGACGGCCGCCACGACGATGCAGGCGAGGTTCACGACGAGCTGCACGACGGCGCCGCCGGACGTGCCGTACTGACCGGTCACCGCCCCCGCGGCGATGTCCGCGGCCGCGGGCACCGTCGTGACGCTGATGAACACGCCCACCAGCGGACCCGCCTTGGCCGACGTCAGCGACAGGGTCCCGGCGATGCCGGCGAGCAGCGCGACGATGACGCTGAACGCGTCCGGCGCGGCCACGAACGACGTCAGCGGCCGGCGGCCGTCGAGGAACTCCGGCGGCACCAGGCCGACGGCGTCCAGCAGCGCGACGCCGGCCCCGGTCACGAGGATCGCGAGCGGGAAGCCCAGCAGGATCGCGCGCAGCGGCCCCGCGACGAGGTCGCGGCGGCGGCGGACGACCGCGACGGCCAGGGCCGCCAGCGGCCCGAACTCCGGGCCCAGCACCATGGCGCCGACGATGAGGACCTGGCTGTCGGTGAGGAGCCCGACCGCGGCGATGAGGGTCGCCAGCACGAGGAACGCGTAGTAGCTGAGGGAGTTCGTCGCCCCGCCGTCCGCGGCCGCCGCGAGCTGGTCCCAGACCACGGCGTCGTCGCCCTCGCCCGGGGCGTCGTCCTCGGCGCGCCGCACGTCCGAGCCCACCGCGAGCTCGACCGTCTCCAGGACGATCGACCCCTGCTCGGCGACGCCGAGGCGCTTGAGCCGCCGCAGGACGCCGTCGGTCGCCTCGCGCGCGACGTCCGCCTGCAGCAGGTCCCCGGCCGGGGAGAGGGCGGCGCCGGGCAGCGCGACGACGTTCGTCGACCCGGGCTCGGCGCGCAGCACGTGCAGCACCTGCGGGGTCAGCGCGGGCGGGCAGACGACGCGGACGTGCACGACGCTCACGGCCGGGCCCCGTCGGGCGCGGGACGCAGGTGGGGACTCGGTGCGCTCACGCCGCCATGATGGCCGTCGGCACCGGCGAGCCGCGCCGGCGTCTCAGCCGCCCAGCGGGAGGGTCGCGGCGTAGGCGGCCCGGAGGTGCCGCAGCCGCAGGTCGTGGTCGGCGGGCCACGTCGTCCAGTGCGGCGACTCGCCCTCCAGCGCCTGCTCCAGCTGCTCGAGCTGCAGCTGCCACGTCGCCAGCGACATCGGGACCCACTCGTCGTCGCCCTCGAGCTCGTTCGTCAGCGTCAGCCGCGTCCGCGCGCGCAGCGCCCCCGCGTCCCGGGGTTCCAGCTCCCAGCGCAGGACGCCGTGCTCGGAGTTCGTGTGCTCCAGCAGGCGCGGCGGGTCGAAGGCGACGACCTGGCCGGGCCACCACTCCAGCCCGTCGGGCGGGCCGTAGAGCCACATGAGCGAGAAGTCGCCGCCGGGGCGCAGGTCGGCCCGCAGGTCCGCCCACCAGCGGCGGGTCACCTCGGGCACCGTCAGGGCCGTCCACAGGGTCGCGACGGAGTGCGGGTACTCCCGCACCCACGTCAGGGTGGCGCGGTCCCCACCGTGCAGGACGGCGCCGCCGATCAGCTCGGACGTGCTCACGGCCTCCATCCTGGCGCACCGGACCCGGCCGACCCACCGGTACGGTCGCCCCGTGTCGACCGCGCCGCACCGGGACCCGCGGTTCCTCGCGCTGGTCGCGGGCGGCGGCGCGTTGGGGACCCTGGCGCGGTGGGGCACGGCGCAGGTCGTGCCCGTGGCCGGGCGGTGGCCGCTGGCCACGCTGGCCGTCAACGTCGTCGGCGCGTTCCTGCTCGGCCTGCTGCTCGAGGCCGTCGCCCGCCGGGGCCCGGAGGACCCCCGCCGCACGGCCCTGCGCCTGGGGCTGGGCACCGGGTTCTGCGGCGGGTTCACGACGTTCTCCAGCCTCGCGGTCGAGGTCGACGGCCTGCTGCGCGACGGGGTCCCCGCCACCGCGCTGGCCTACGGCGCCGGCAGCGTCGTGGCCGGGCTGCTCGCGGCCCTCGCAGGCGTGCTCGTCGCGGCCTCCGCGTCGCGGGGGCGGCCCGCGTGATCGTGCTGCTGTCGCTCGCGGGCGGGCTGGGCGCCGTCGCGCGCTTCGTCGTCGACGGGGAGGTGCGGGCGCGGCGGCGCGGGTCGTTCCCCGTCGCGGTCCTGGCGATCAACGTCGTCGGGTCGTTCCTGCTGGGCCTGCTGACCGGCCTCGTGCGCGCCGGGGCCGACGACGCCTGGCGGCTCGTGCTCGGGGTCGGGTTCTGCGGCGGGTTCACGACCTTCAGCACCACGGTGGTCGACACCGTCCGCCTGGCCCGGGGCGGCGAGGTCCGCGCGGCGGCCGCCGACGCGGCGGGCACCCTGGTCCTCGCGGTGGTCGCCGGCGGCCTCGGGCTGCTGCTCGCGCGCTGACGTCCTAGGGCGGCAGCCGCGCAGCTCCGGGGCCTCGACGCCGTCCACGACCTCGCGCGCCACGCACTCCGCGACGGCGGGTGCGAGCGTGACGCCCGAGTGCGTCACGGCGACGTGCACCCGCGGGTGTCCCGGCAGCGGGCCGACCAGCGGGGTCCCGCCCGCGGGCATCGGCCGGACGCCCACGCGCGCGGTGGGGAGCCCGGCGGCCTCCGCTCCGCGGACCGCCGCCACCAGCGCATCGCGGGCCGCGACGGGGTCGTCCCCGGTGCCGAGGAGCCGGTCGCCGGCCGCGGGACGGACCTCGAGCCCGGGGCCGGACACGACGCCCGCGAGGACGCCGGGGGCGGGGCCGGGGAACGTCAGCAGCGTCGCGGGCGAGCCCGTCACGGGCAGGGCCGTCCCGAGCGCGGCGCACAGCGCCGCGGTCCCGGTGCCCGCCGCGAGGACCACGGCGTCGGCCTCGTGACCGCCTGCGGCGGTGGTGACCCGCACGCAGGCGTCGGAGGGGTCGACGGCGAGCACCGCGTGCCCGCAGCGCACCTCACCGCCGTGCCGCCGGACCGCGTCGAGCAGGGTCCGCGTGAGCGCGGCGGCGTCGACGAACCCGTCGCTCGGGGTGTGCAGCGCCCGCCCGGGCGGCGCGAGCAGTCCCGGTTCCACGGCCCGGGCGCCCGCGGCGTCCACCCAGCGGGCGTCGGGGGCGGCGCGCGTGGACGGGGAGGGCTCGGCGGCGGGCCCCCACGCCAGGGAACCCGACCACGTGACGGCCGCCCCGGGGAGGTCCGCCGCGAGGCGGCGGTGCGCGGGCAGGGCCTGCGCGTGCAGCGCCGCGGCCGCGGGCGGGACCGTGCCGCCCGCGCCGATCCACCCGAACGACGCCCCCGTCGCCCCCGACGCGGGCTCGTCCGCCTCCAGCACGGTGACGGCGACGCCGGCGGCGGCGAGCCGGAAGGCCACGGCCGCGCCGACGATCCCGGCCCCCACCACGACGACCCTCACGCCGGCCGCCTCCCGCCGCTCACGCCCTGCCGTGCAGCGGGTCCCGGCCGATGAACGCGAGCAGGCGCGTCTGCACGTCGGCGTCGTCCGGCACGGGCACGGCGGGGCCGTACTGCCCCGAGGTCCGCAGCAGCTCCTCGATCGGCTGCATGCCCGCGAGCAGGTCGGCGCAGAACTCCGGGTCGAGCCGCTCGTCCTGGCCCGTGGCGCGGGCCAGGTCCCAGGTGTGCAGGAACACGTCGGTGGTGCAGAACCGGTCGACCGCGTCCGGCAGCGGCATCTCGCCCACGTGGGGGTGGCGGAAGGGGGTGGCCGCGGCCGGCCCGTCGAGCAGCCGCTGCACGGCGTCGGCGTGCACGAGCCACGCGGCGACGGGGTCTTCCTGCGGCGACGGGCCGCGGTCGAGGACCAGGCCGGTGGCGCTGCGCAGGAACTCGGGCACCCACTCCACGAGGTGCGCGACGACGTCGCGGGCGTGCCAGCCCGGCACGGGCGCCGGTGCGTCCCAGTCGGTGGCGCCGACCACGCGGGTGGTGAACCCCGCCGCCACCGCGCGGTGCTTCTCGGCCGGGTCGGTGGGCAGTGTCACGGCGGTCTCCTCCTGGGGTCTGCGGCCGTCGAACCTAGGCCGACCTCCTCGGAGGGTCAACGCCCCGGCGGCCCCGCTGACAGTTCCGCTGCACGCAAGCCCCGGGCGGAGCCGCGCAAGCGCCTGTCTGCGGCTTCCGTGCAGCGGAACCGTCAGCCGCGCCGCGGGAGCGCCCGCCCGCGGAGGACTCCTCCGCCGCCTTCCCGTCGTCGACCCGCCGCACCGTCCGCGTCGCGAGCGACGGGTGACAGGATCACGCCAGCCCGTGCCCCACCGTCGAGGAGACGCCCCGTGCCCGTGACCCCCTTTCCCCGCCCGGCGTCCTTCGCGGCGGGTGACGGCCCCGGCGCGCCCGCCGACGCCCCCGTCCGCGTCTCGCTCGAGGAGGACGTGCCCGCGCAGGGCTACCGGCTGCGCACCTCCCCGGACGGGATCTCCCTCGCCCACCGCGACGCGGCCGGTCTGCGCTACGGGCTGCAGACGCTCGACCAGCTGAAGGCCGGGGCGGACTTCTCCGACGTCGCCTACGCCGTCGAGGACGCCCCCGACTTCGCGGTCCGCGGGTTCATGCTCGACGTCAGCCGCGACCGGGTCCCCACCCGCCGGACCCTGGCCCGCTGGGTGGAGGTCCTGGCCCTGGCGCGCATCAACCAGTTCGAGCTCTACACCGAGCACACCTTCGCCTTCCGCGGCCACCAGCAGGTGTGGCAGGACGCCTCGCCCCTGACGCCGGAGGACGTGCGCTGGCTCGACGCGCGCTGCGCGGCCGCGGGGATCGCGCTCGTGCCCAACCAGAACACGCTGGGGCACATGGAGCGCTGGCTCGCGCACGAGCCCTACGCGCACCGCGCGGAGAACGAGGACGGGTTCACCTTCGACGGCCGCCACCGCTCCCCGAGCACGCTGGAACCCACGGCGGAGAACGCGGAGTTCGTCCTGGGCCTGCTCGACGACGTCGTCCCGCACTTCCGCGCGAAGCGCCTCAACGTCGGCGCCGACGAGCCGTTCGAGCTGGGCACCGGCAAGACGCGCGAGCGCGCCGCGGCCGAGGGCATCGGTCCCGTCTACTTCGACTACGTCACGCGGATCGTCCAGCCGTGGGTCGAGCGCGGCTACACCGTCGAGTTCTGGGCCGACGTGTTCGGCAACCACCCCGAGCTCATGCACCGGGTCCCCGCCGGGGCGGTCCCCGTGGTCTGGCAGTACGACTCGGCCTCGCTGACCGCCGCGGTGATCGACGCGGCGGGGGAGGAGATCGCCGCCTGGCGCGCCTCCGGCATCGACGTCGACGGCCTGCGCAACGGGTTCCGCGACCGCGCGAAGCTGCTGCTCGAGGCCGGCGTGCCGTTCTGGGTGGCGCCCGGCACGAGCAGCTGGAACTCGGTGCTGGGCCGTCTGGACAACGCGCTGGAGAACATGGTCGACGCCGCCGAGGTGGGCCTGGAGAACGGGGCCACGGGGTACCTGAACACCGCCTGGGGCGACAACGGCATGTGGGAGCCTCCGTCGGTCGCGTTCGGGCCCGTCCTGTTCGGCGGCGCCGTCAGCTGGAACCTGGCGGCCAACCGCGACCTCGACGTCGCGGCCGCGCTGGACGAGCACGTCCTGCTCGACCCCACCGGCAGCACCGGCCGGGTCCTCGACCGCACCGGCCGCCTGGCCGCGCAGCTCGGCGTGTTCACCCTCAACGCCTCCCCGCTGTACCGCGCGCTGTTCACCGGGGGCGACCTGCCGGCGAGCATCACGCCCTCCGACGAGGCGCTCACCGCGGCGGGCCGGGTGCTGGCCCGCTGCCGCGAGGAGCTGCGCACGGCGGAACCCGCGAGCGCCGACGGCGACGTCGTCGTCCGCGAGCTCACGCAGGCGATCCGGCTCTCGGAGCTCGCGGTGGACGTCCTGCTGGCCCGCTCGGCGGGCGGCGGCACGGTGCCCGCGGCCGACGCCCGGCGCCTGCTGGTCGAGCTGGAGCGGCTGCTGGTGGAGCAGCGCGCGTGCTGGCTGCTGCGCTCGCGCCCCGGGGGGCTCGACGACAGCCTCGGCCACTTCGCGCCCCTGCGCCACGCGCTGACCAGCGCCGCCACGCGGTGACCCCGGAGGAGGGCGCGGTGCGCGTCGGGCTGGACATCGGCGGCACCAAGGTCGAGGGCGTGGCCCTCACGGGCGACGGCACGGTCCTGCGCCGCGAGCGGACCCCGACCCCCGGCACCGCGGCGGAACTGCTGACCGCGGTGGCGGCGCTGGTGGACCGCCTCGCGGCCGGCGCGGCCGTGCGCGGGGTCGGGTTGGGCGCACCCGGCATCGTCGACCCGGCCACGGGCGCCCTCGTCGACGCCGTCAACCTCGGCCTGGACCCGGGGCCCTTCGCGCTCGGCCCCCTGCTGTCCGCGCGGCTGGGTGGGCTGCCGGTCGTGGTGGAGAACGACGTCAACGCCTCGGCGCTCGGCGCCGGCGCGCTGCTGGGCGCCGACGACCTCGCCCTGCTCTCCCTGGGCACGGGCCTGGCCGCGGGCATCGTCGTCGACGGGGTCCTGCGGCGCGGGGCCAGCGGCGCCGGCGGCGAGGTCGGGCACGTGTCCTTCGACCCCGGCGGGCTGCTGTGCGGCTGCGGGCAGCGGGGCTGCCTGGAGACGCTCGCGGCGGGCCGGGCCCTGACGCGCCGCTGGCCGGGTCGGCCCGGCGACGCGCCCGACGCCCTGTGGACCGCCGCCGCAGCGGGGGACCCGGCGGCGGTCGCGGTCCGCGACAGCTGGGCGGACGCCGTCGCCACCGCGGTCCGCGTCCTCGTGCTCACCGTCGACCCCCGCCTGATCGTGCTCGGGGGCGGCGTGTCCGCGGTCGGGGAGCCGCTGCGCCGGGCCGTCGCGGACGCGCTGCAGCGCCAGGCCGCGCCGTCGGCGTTCCTGCGCGGCCTGGCCGTGCACGAGCGGCTCGCCGTCGTGCCCGCCGGGCAGCCCGTCGCCGCGATCGGCGCGGCGGACCTGCTCCCGGGGGTCCTCCCGCGCCGGTAGGCTGGGCTGCGGTGCGCCGGGAAGTCTGGTCGGCAACGATGCCGTCGACCCCGGAAGCAGGTCCCCTGTGCCCAACGCCCCCTCCCCCCCGCCCCGTCTCTTCGCCCGCGCGTCGTGGCCCGAGGCCGGCCGGATCGCCGCCGTGCTGCGGCTCGAGACCGTCGGCGGGGGCCTGCTGCTGGCCGCCACCGCGGTCGCCCTGCTGTGGGCCAACCTCGGTGGCGGCAGCTACGACGAGGTCCGGGAGCTGCACGTCGGCCCCGCCGCGATCGGGCTCGACCTGTCCCTCGAGCACTGGGCGGCCGACGGCCTCCTGGCGATCTTCTTCTTCATCGCCGGGCTGGAGCTGAAGCGGGAGTTCGTGGCCGGCGACCTGCGCGACCCGCGCGCCGCGGCGCTGCCCATCGCCGCGGCCGTGGGCGGCATGGCGGTGCCCGCGCTGGTCTACTACCTCGTCGTCGCCTCGTCCGCGTCGGCGCCCGCCGGGGCCGCGAGCGGCTGGGCGATCCCGACGGCGACCGACATCGCCTTCGCGCTGGGCGTGCTCGCCGTCGTCGGCAGCCACCTCCCGTCGGCGCTGCGGACCTTCCTGCTGACGCTCGCCGTGGTCGACGACCTCCTGGCGATCACCGTCATCGCCGTCTTCTACACGAGCGACCTCGCGCCGCTGCCGCTGCTGCTCGCCCTCGTGCCGCTGGCCCTGTTCGCCCTCGCCGTGCAGCGGCGGGTGCGCACGTGGTGGGTCCTGCTGCCGCTCGCGCTGCTGACGTGGGGCCTGGTCCACGCCTCGGGCGTGCACGCCACCGTCGCGGGGGTCCTCCTGGGTCTCGTGGTCCCGGTGGTGCGCAGCGACGCCGCGGGCGGCCCGGACGCCGGGCCCGGCCTGGCGGAGCACTTCGAGCACCGCTGGCGGCCCCTGTCCGCGGGCTTCGCCGTGCCCGTCTTCGCCCTGCTGTCGGCGGGCGTCGCGATCGGCGGCGCCTCGGGCTTCGCCGACGCGCTGCGCGACCCGGTGGCGCTCGGTGTCGTGGGCGGCCTCGTGCTGGGCAAGCCGGTCGGCATCCTCCTCACCACCGTCGCCCTGGCGAGGCTGACCCGGGCGGAGCTCGACCCCCGCCTGCGCTGGGTCGACGTCGCGGGCGTGGCGATCCTGGCCGGCATGGGCTTCACGGTGTCCCTGCTGATCGGCGGGCTGGCGTTCGGCCAGGACAGCCCGGCGGCGGAGCACGTCACGCTCGGCGTCCTCATCGGCTCGGCGGTCGCGGCGCTGCTGGCCAGCGCCCTGCTGCTGCACCGCAACCGGGTCTACCGCGCCATCGAGGCCGAGGAGCTCCTGGACGACGACCAGGACGGCGTGCCCGACGTCTACCAGCGCTGAGCCCCCGGACTCGGGTCGAAGATCCACCGGGGACGGCGCGGGCGGGTAGTGTCCGCAGCACTGCACCTGCAGTCGCGGACCGCGTGCGGAGGGTCCCCGACGGTGGACGGTTGGACCCACAGCCCGCAGCGCCGCCGGCCTCCGCCGGCGGCCCAGCGCACGCGCTGACCGGGTCCACGTCGTCCCGGCCCGTGTGTGGCGAGCAGAGGACGTGACCCGATGGCCGAGCAGTCGCAGGATCAGCACGCGCAGGTCCTCTCCGACCCGCAGGCCGCCTTCGCCGAGCTCGGCCGCATGCTGCTCGGGGAGAAGCCCCTCGTGGAGGTGCTGCACGAGGTGTGCCGGCTGGCGCTCGGGACGCTCCCCGGGGTGGACGAGGTGTCCATCACCCTCGTCGAGGACGACCGCACCCGCACCGCGGCCTTCACGGGCCCGCTGGCGGTGACGCTCGACGAGCGGCAGTACGACGCCGGCTTCGGCCCGTGCCTGGACGCGGCGCAGTCCGGGGACGTCGTGCGCATCGACGACACGGCCACCGAGGAGCTCTACCGGGACTTCGCCGCCGTGGCCCGGCGCCAGGGCGTCACGAGCGTGCTGGCCGTCGGGCTGCCGATGCCGAGCCGCGTCCTGGGCGGGCTGAACCTCTACCGCCGCGGCGGCATCGAGGCCTTCGACGAGGAGGTCGAGGCCCTCGCCTCGGCCTTCGGCGGCTACGCCGCGGTGGCTCTGGCCAACGCCGCGCTGCTCGCGAGCCGGGAGCGGCACGCCACCCACCTGCAGACCGCGATGGCGAGCCGGGCGGTCATCGACCAGGCCAAGGGGATCATCATGAGCCTCGCGGCCTGCGACGCCGAGCAGGCGTTCCGGCTGCTCGCCCAGCAGTCGCAGCACCGCAACCGCAAGCTGCGCGACATCGCCGCCGAGATCGTCACCGCCGCGGAGCGCGGTGAGCGAGCATGGGGCAGGTGAGGGGCGGACTCGCGGAAGCGCTCGCCGGGCTGGCGCGCGACCTGCAGCGCGAGCACGGCTCGCCCGCGACGCTGGAGAAGGTCGTCGGCTCCGCCATCGCCATGATCCCGGGGGCGGCGGAGGGGTCGATCAGCGTGGTGTCCGGCCGCCGGGAGGTCACGTCCTGGGCGGCGAGCGACGACCTGCCGAAGGTGGTCGACGCGCTGCAGTCCGAGACGGGCGAGGGTCCGTGCCTCCAGGCGATCTACGAGCACGAGACGGTGTCCGTGCCCGACATGGCGTCGGAGACCCGCTGGCCGAACTTCGCACGCCGTGCCGCCGAGGCGGGCGCCGCCAGCATGCTGTCCTTCCAGCTCTTCGTGCAGGAGGACAACCTGGGCGCGATGAACCTCTACGCGCGGGAGCCGCACGCCTTCGACGCGGAGTCGGAGCGCATCGGCTACCTCTTCGCCGCCCACGCGGCCGTCGCCTTCTCGGCCGTGCGCCAGGGCGAGAACCTCAAGGTCGCCCTGGACAGCCGCAACGTCATCGGCCAGGCGCAGGGGATGCTCATGGAGCGCCACGGCGTGAGCGCCGACGAGGCGTTCGCGCTGCTCACGACGACGAGCCAGCAGCGCAACGTGAAGCTGCGCGTGGTGGCCGAGGAGCTCATCCACCACCGCCGCCTCGCGCGCCCGCGGGTCTAGCGCGGCGAGGCGTCCGCGCGCTTCTCCACGAGGTAGCTGTGGCCGCCGACGGTGACGCGCTCCCACGTCCCGTACCCGCGCCGGGCCTCCTCGTCCGTGCGCGGGCCGCGCGGGGGCTCCTCGTCGTAGCTGACCTGCGCCGGGCCGGTGAAGCTGAACGCGGCGTCGAGGAAGAGGTCGACGAGCTTGTGCCGCGAGCGCGGCCGGCGCGTGGAGCGGGGGGTGGCGGTCTCGTCGTCGACCATCGCGGCGTTCCCTTCGGGGATGAACACTTCGTGCACACATCATCGTACAGTGGGGCCGTGCCCGCCAGCCCCGCGCCCGTGACGCCCGCCACCCCACCCGAGACCGGCGCACCCGCGACGGATCCGCTGGCCCTCGAGCGGCAGGTCTGCTTCGCCATGGTCGTCGCCGCCCGCAGCGTCGTGGGCCTGTACCGCCCGGTCCTGGAGCCCCTGGGGCTCACGCACCCGCAGTACCTCGTCATGCTCGCGCTCTGGGGCCGCTCCCCGCTGTCGCTGCGCGAGCTCAGCGACACCCTGCAGCTCGACCCGCCGACGCTGTCGCCGCTGCTCAAGCGGCTGGAGGGCGCGGGCCTCGTCGAGCGGCGCCGCCTGCCCGCCGACCAGCGCTCGCTCGCCGTCACCCTCACCCCGGCGGGCCGGGAGCTGCGGTCGGCGGCCGAGGGCGTCCCCGCCCAGGTGCTCGCGCGCCTGGGGATGGAGGTCGCGGACCTGGAGGCCGTGCGCGACGGGCTGACCGCCGTCATCGCCGCCGCCCGGGCTGCCGGCTCCTGAGCCCGTTCCGACCGCGGCCGTGCCCCGGCGTGATCGCCGCGGATGGGGGCCGGTTCACCTCGGCGTGGTAGTCATCGGGGCGTGCCTGCCCCGCGTCTCGCCCTCACCCGGACCTACCTCGCGCCGGCGCCCGGCGCCGCGCCGGGCGGTGGTGAGCTGCCCGGCGTGGCCGACGTCGCCGTCGGCGTCGAGGTCCACAGCGAGGAGACGCACTACGACACCCCCGACCTGGCGCTGGCCGCGGCGGGCGTCTCCGTGCGCCGCCAGACCGGCGACGGGCCCCGCGGCTGGGTCCTCGAGCTGCCCGGCCGCGGCCCGCGCCACCACGAGGTCCGCCAGGCCCTGGGCCGCGCCGTGCGCACGGCTCCCGCTGCGCTGCAGCGCCTCACGTGGGCGGCCGCCCGCGGGCGCACCCTCGGTCCCGTCCTGCAGCTGACCGCCGACGCGAGCCAGCGCGACCTCCTCGACGCCGACGGCCTCGTCGTCGCGCGCCTGACCACCCGCACCGTGCGCGCGCGGCCCCTGCAGCCCGAGGACTCCGCGGCGCAGGAGTGGGCGGAGTGGCAGGTGGAGGTCGTCGACGGCCGCCGCGACCTGCTCGACGCCGTCGGCGACGCCTGGGCGGCGCTGGGCGCGGAGGAGTCCGACCGGACCCAGCAGGTGCGCACCGTGCTGGACGACCCCGACGCCGACGACGACGGGGCCGGTGCGCCCGGGGGCGGCGGCGGGGCGGGCGCCCTCGTGCTGGGCCAGCTCGCCGACGACGTCGCGCGCCTGCTGGTGCAGGACCCGCTCGTGCGCATCGACGCCCCCGACGCCCTGCACGCGCTGCACGTCGCGACCCGTCGCCTCGCCGGCGTGCTGGCGAGCTTCGGGGCGCTGTTCGAGGACGCGCCGCGCGAGCACCTGAGCGCCGAGCTCGACTGGCTCACCGGGGTCCTGGCGGGCGCCCGCGACGTCGAGGTCCTCACCGACCGGCTCCTGCCCGACCTCGACGAGGAGGCCGCCGGGCACGTCGCCGGCTCCGGCACGGGCGATCCGGCCGTCGTGGCCGAGCAGGTCCGGGCCCTGCTGGCGCAGCGGCACGAGGCCGCGCACGCCGCGGTCGTCGCCGCGCTGGACTCCGGCCGCTACCGCGACCTCGTCGGGGCGCTGGAGGCGTTCGTCGCCGTCCCGGCCTTCACGGCCGCCGCGCGCCGCTCGGTGCGCAAGAGCCTGCTGCCGCTGGTCGCCGACGCCCACAAGCGCGTCAAGGAGGCCTACCGCGACCTCGACCCGGACGGCGACGACACCCCCGACGCCCTCGACGCGCTGCGGCTGGCCGCGACCCGCGCCCGCGACGCCGCCGAGGTGCTCGAGCCGGCCCGCGGGGACGACGCCGCCGACTACGCCGACGCCGTCAAGCAGCTGCTCGACGTCCTCGCCGAGCAGCGCGGCTCCGTCCTCGCCCGCACGCTGCTGGAGGAGCTGGTGCCGTCGGCCGGCCCGGGCGCGTTCGTGCTGGGCCGCCTGCACGGTCTCGAGGAGGTCCGCGCCGCCGTGGCGCAGCACGACCTCGACGACGCGTGGGGTGCCGCGTCCGCCAAGAAGCTGCGGCGCTGGATGCGCTGACGCGCCTCGCTAGGGTCGGGAGGGTGTCCGCAGCGGAGTTCTCCCGGCCCGTGCTCCTGAGCGGCGACCTGGTGTCGCTGGAGCCCCTGTCCCCCGACCACGTCGAGGACCTGCAGGCCGTCGTGGCCGAGGACGACCTCTGGCGCACCTGGTACACCCGCATCCCCGCCCCCGACGACGTCGAGGAGGAGGTCGAGCGCCGCCTCGACCTGCAGGCCGAGGGCGCCATGGCGCCGTGGGCCCTGCGCCGCCTCGACACCGGCGTGGTCTGCGGCGCCACGACCTACATGAACCTCGACCCGGCCAACCGCCGGCTCGAGATCGGTTCCACCTTCCTCGCGCCGTCGGCCCAGGGCACCGGCGTGAACCCCGAGGCCAAGCTGCTGCTGCTCGCGCGCGCCTTCGACGACCTCGGCTGCGTGGCCGTGGAGTTCCGCACCCACTGGCACAACCACCAGTCGCGCACCGCGATCGCCCGGTTGGGCGCGAAGCAGGACGGCGTCCTGCGCCAGCACCAGCTGTGGCCCAACGGCTCGCGGCGCGACACCGTGGTCTTCTCGATCCTCGACACCGAGTGGCCGGCGGTGCGCTCCGGCCTGCAGCACCGGCTCGGCCGGCGGCACCCCGCGTGAGCGAGCCCGGTCCGCCTCCGCCCGCCCCGCCGCCGCCCGCCCCGCCTCCGCCCGCTCTGGCGCTGCGCGGGCTGACCAAGCGCTTCGGGACGACGACGGCCGTCGACCACCTCGACCTCGGCGTCCCCGCGGGCTCGTTCTACGGGGTCGTCGGCCCCAACGGCGCGGGCAAGACGACGACGCTGTCGATGGCCACGGGCCTGCTGCGCCCCGACGCCGGGCGCGCCGTCGTGCTCGGCGAGGACCTCTGGGCGGACCCGGTGCGGGCCAAGCGGCGCCTGGGCGTGCTGCCCGACGGCGTCCGGCTCTTCGACCGGCTCTCGGGCCTCGAGCTCGTGCGCTACACCGGCCTGCTGCGCGGCATGCCCCGCGACGTCGTCGAGGCCCGGGCCGTCGAGCTGCTCGACGCCCTGGGCCTGGCCGACGCCGGGAGGACCCTGGTCGTGGACTACTCCGCCGGCATGACGAAGAAGGTCGCGCTGGCGTGCGCCCTCGTGCACGCCCCGCGCCTGCTCGTCCTGGACGAGCCCTTCGAGGCCGTCGACCCGGTCAGCGGCGCGACCATCCGCGAGATCCTCACGGCCTACGTGGCCGGCGGCGGCACCGTCGTCCTGTCCAGCCACGTCATGGACCTCGTCGAGCGCCTGTGCGACCACGTCGCCGTGATCTCCGCGGGCCGCGTCCTCGCGGCCGGACCGCTGGAGGACGTGCGCGCCGGCGCGCGGCTGGAGGAGCGCTTCGTCGCGCTCGTCGGCGGCCACCGCGACCTCACCGGGAGCCTCGCGTGGCTGCGGTCGTCCCAGACCCGTTGAGCAAGGGCCCGTTGAGCAAGGGCCCGATGAGCACGGACCCGTCGAGCGCGGACCCGTCGAGCACGGACCCGCTGAGCTCGCGGGGCCGCCCCCGGGCCCCGCGACCCGAGCTCGTCCTGGTCCGGCTCAAGCTGGCGCTGCTCGCCAACGGCCTGCGGCGCAGCCCGTGGCAGGTCGTCGCCCTCGTGCTCGGGGCCCTCGCCGGGCTGGGCGTGGTCGGGCTGCTCGGCAGCGGCCTCGTCGCGCTGCGCTGGCAGCCGGTCGACGTCGCGGGCCCCGTCGTCGTCGGCGTGGGCAGCCTCGCGGTGCTCGGCTGGGCCGTCCTGCCGCTCGTCGCCTTCGGCGTGGACGAGACGCTGGACCCGTCGCGCTTCGCGACCCTCGCCGTCGAGCGCCGCGCGCTGGTGGTCGGCCTGCTGGGCGCGGGCCTGGTCGGCGTGCCCGGGGTCGCCACGCTGCTGCTCGCCGTCACGACCGCCGTGACCTGGTCGCGGTCGCTGCCCGCGGCGCTGCTCGCCCTCGTCGCGGGGGTGGTCGCGGCCCTGACCTGCGTCGCGGCCTCGCGGCGACCACGACGGCGGCCGCGGCGCTGCTGCGCGCGCGCCGCACGCGCGACGTCCTGGCGGTCGTCGGCGGGGTGGCCGCCGTGAGCCTCGGCCCGCTGTTCAACGTCGTCACCTCCCGCGTGGCGGGGGGCGCCCTGGACGGGGCCCTGGCGGTGGCCCGCGCGCTCGCCGCCGTCGCCGGGTGGACGCCGCTCGGCCTGGCCTGGGCCGCGCCCGCCGACGCC
>Ga0160429_1000842_pt1 | contig 19675 bp, 15 predicted proteins | sample SolpanmetagenomR_FD_108199 | JGI IMG/M metagenome (GOLD analysis project Ga0160429, IMG submission 108199) | Solar panel surface microbial communities from Lawrence Berkeley National Laboratory, California, USA - R | ecosystem: Engineered > Built environment > Solar panel > Unclassified ...
CTCGCCGAGAGGCCGATCACCCCTTCGAGGAAGATCGGCACGTAGATGGTCAGCCCGATGAAGGTGCCCATGGCGAAGCAGGCGGCCAGCGTCGCGCTGTAGACCACTTGGTTCCTGAGCACCTCGGTGGGGATCAGCGGCTCGGCCGCCGTGGCGAGCCGCGCCGCGAAGCCGGCCCCCAGCAACGCCGCCAGGGCGAGGAGGCCCAGGACCGGCGCGGAACTCCACGGGTAGCGCACGCCGCCCCAGCTCAGGGCCAGCAGCAGGGCGATCGAGCCCGAGACCATCAGGGCGGCCCCGGGCCAGTCCAGCCGGTGCTGGCGGTCGTGGCGCGGCAGGCGCTTGAGGTTGGCGTTGGTCAGCGCGAAGGCCAGGATGCCGACCGGCAGGTTGATCCAGAAGATCAGCGACCAGTGCAGGTGCTGGGCGAAGAAGCCCCCGAGCAGCGGTCCCGCCACCGAGGCGGCCACGAACACGCCCGCGATCACCACTTGGTAGCGCGCCCGCTCCTTGGGCGCCATGATGTCGGCCAGGATGGTCTGCGCGAGGGCGATCAGCCCGCCGCCGCCGATGCCCTGGAGGCCCCGGGCGAGCGCCAGCGTCACCATCGTGGGGGCGAGCGCGCAGGCGAGCGACCCGACCACGAAGGTCGCGATGGCGATCAGCAGCATGATCCGCCGGCCGTGGATGTCGCTCAGCTTTCCGTAGAGCGGGGTCACCGCCGTGGAGGCCAGCAGGTAGGCGGTGACGATCCAGGGGAGGTTGGCGGCGTCGCCGAGGTCGAGACCGATCGTCGGCATGGCGGTCGCCACGATGGTCTGGTCGAGGGCCGCGAGCAGCATCGCGGTCATCAACCCGAAGACGATGGAGCGGATCTCGCTGTCGCTGAGGCGGGTCTGCGGGGCGCCCGGCTGCGTCTTGGCCGGCGCCTGGATCTCGGTGAGGGCGACGGGAGTGGCGACGGGACTGGCGACGGGATTGGCCACGTGTCGGGGAGCCTTTGATCCGGGCCGTGCCTGCCGAGCATCCGGGACGGACGGGGCTTGGGGCGGCTTGGGGAGGTGCGCGCTTGGACCGCGGACGCCTGCCGGGCCGCCGATATCCGCGGGGGCCGGGATCGGAGCGGCCCTGCGTTCGGGCACGGGCGGTCCTTAGCGCAACGCCGGAGGACAGCCCATGGTGCCCGGCGCCGATCCGGCCTTCGCCCTTGACAGACGGCGCCGGCCTGTCGCTCTCCCGGCGGATGCCGGATGACAGGGATGAGTTGGCCATCGTGGGCGGCGGCCCCGCCGGGCTCGCGGCCGCCGAGGTGCTGGCCGAGGCCGGGCGCGGGGTTACGGTCTACGAGCGGATGCCCTCCGTCGCCCGCAAGCTGCTGATCGCCGGGCGGGGCGGGCTCAACATCACCCACAGCGAGGAGCGGGCCGAGTTCCTCGCCCGCTACCACCCGCACGGTTGTCTCGACGCCGCCATCACGGCCTTCCCGCCCGACGCGCTGCGGGCCTGGTGCGCGGATCTTGGGGAGCCGACCTTCGTCGGATCGAGCGGGCGCGTCTTCCCGCAGAGCTTCAAGGCCTCGCCGCTGCTGCGGGCTTGGCTCGCCCGGCTCGACCGCCTCGGCGTCCGGATCCGCACCCGCTACCGGCTCACGGCCCTCGGCGACGCGCTGCACTTCGAGACCCCGGACGGCCCGCACGCGATCCGACCGCGCGCGACCCTGCTGGCGCTCGGCGGGGCGAGCTGGCCGAGGCTCGGCTCGGACGGGCGCTGGGTGCCGCTCCTCGAAGGGCTCGGCGTGGCGGTGACGCCCCTGGAACCCTCCAATGCCGGGTTCGCGGCGGCGTGGTCCGATCGGTTCCGGGAGCGCTTTTCCGGCGCGCCGCTGAAGCGGGTGGCGCTCGCCTGCGCGGGAACGACGGTGCGCGGTGAGGCGGTGATCACGGACTCCGGCATCGAGGGCGGTGCGGTCTACGCCCTCTCGCGCGTCCTGCGGGACGCGATCGCCGCCCGCGGCAGCGCGCGGCTGATCGCGGACCTGCGCCCCGATCTGACCCGGGACGCCCTCGCCCGCCGCCTGTCCGGCGGCCGGCCCGGCGATTCGACGGCGACCCGGCTGCGCAAGGCCGCGGGGCTCTCCCCCGTGGCGGCGGGCCTCCTGCGCGAGGCGGCCGGCGTCCTCCCGACGGATCCCGCGGCGCTGGCCGGTCTGATCAAGGCCGCGCCGCTGACCCTCACGGCCTCCGCTCCGATCGAGCGGGCGATCTCGACGGCGGGTGGGGTCCGGCTCGACGCCCTCGACGGACGCGCGATGCTGCGCACCCGTCCCGGCCTGTTCCTGGCCGGCGAGATGCTGGACTGGGAGGCTCCCACCGGCGGCTACCTGCTCCAGGGCGCGTTCGCGGGCGGCCGGGCGGCCGCCGCCGGGATGCTCGATTGGCTGCGCGAGACCGGCGGCTGAGGGGCCGCCCTCAGGGCCGCGTGCAGAACCCGACGATCCCGGCCGCCTCCGCCGGGCAGCCGGCGCCCTCCCCCTCGTAGACCGGCGTGCCGGCCTTGAGGCAGCGGGCGGTGACCAGCATCTCCCCGGCCTCGCAGGTGATGGCGCAGCCGCCCGCGCAGTCGGACCTGCGCACCGGCCGCAAGGAGGCCCCGGCCTCCCCCTTCGGTCCCGGCATGCCCTGAGGCCCAACCCCGCCCCGCGGGCCCGGGGCGCCCTGAAGGCCCGCGGGGCCCGCCTCGCCCTTCGGGCCCGGGGCACCCTGAGGGCCGGCTGGCCCCTGCGGGCCGGCCTCCCCCTTCGGACCCGTCTCTCCTCTCGGACCGGCCTCGCCCCGAGGGCCCGCATCCCCCTTAGCTCCTGTATCCCCCTGCGGTCCCTGGTCCCCCTTCGATCCCTGGTCCCCCTTCGATCCCTGGTCCCCCTTGGCACCTGGCTCCCCGGGCGGCCCCCCGGCCCCCTGCGGTCCGGGTGGACCCGGAGGCCCCTCGGGGGCGCAGTTCGCCACCACCGCCTCGCGCTCGTCCGGCTCCGCTTTCAGCGTCACCACGCAGGTGGAGGGCCGGTACGGCAGCCGGAAGGTGAACCGCCCGCGCCGGTCGGCCTGGATCGAGATGTCCTCGTCCAGCACCACGATCGCGCCGGGCTTGCGCACGGAGCCTGAGATCCGCAGGTCGCCCGCCTCGATGCGCGCGTCGTAGACCATGATCGGCTGGCTCGGCGGTTGCGGGCGCCGTGGCCGGGCCGGCGCCGGCCGCGGCGCGGCGGACGGCGCCGGAGCCGCAATCCCCGGACTTTCCGGCTGCTGGGCGAGCGCCGTCCCCGAGAGGGCGATCAGGATCGTCAGGGTGAGGGCTGGGCGCATGCGCGGTCCGTATCCGCCGCGTCACGCACGCGGCGCCGCGACATTGGTCTCGCCCCGCGAGCGCGGTCAACCGTGGCCGTGGGGACCGGAGGCGCCGCCCGATTCCACACGCGTCCACAACCATCCACAGGCCAAGCCGCTGCGCCAACGCGCGATTCCGGGACCTCGGCGAAACCGTTTGTGCGTGTTCCTGTTATGTTCCTATCGTCCGGCATGACCGGAGCCGACGAAGATGGGGCTGGACCCAGCGGACGACACCGAGCGGGCATCCGCGCGCGGCGATCCCCGGGCTCGGCTGGACGCCCTGCGGGCGCGCCTTGCGCCGCCGGCCAGCAGCCGGGGCCTGCGGCCTGTCCTGCCGCTGGGGCTCGCGGCCCTCGACCAACATCTGCCGGGCGGCGGTCTCGCCCTCGGGCCGCCCCACGAGATCGCCCCGGCCACCCCCGTGGACATGATCGCCGCCCTCGGCTTCGCCCTGGCGCTCTGCGCCCGCCAGCTCGCACGGGCATCCGAGGCGGCGCTGATCGCCGCCGCGCCCGGCCAGCCCCTGCCCTACGGACACGGCCTCGCGGGCCTCGGCCTCGATCCCACACGGCTGGTGCTGCTGGAGGCCGGCAGCGACGCGGAGGTGTTCCGCGCGCTGGAGGCGGCCCTGCATGCGGGCAGCCTCGCGGTGCTGATCGGCCTCCTGCGGGAGGGCCTGCCGCTGAAGCCGGGCCGACGCCTGCAACTCGCCGCGGAGGGGCCGGCGCCGCCGCTGCTGCTGATCCTGCGGCCGGCCGCGTGCGGGTTGCCCAACGGGGCCGCCACCCGCTGGCGGATCGCCGCGGCCCCGGCGGCGCGGGACCGGTTCGGAACCCTCGACAGGCCGCGCTGGCGGGCGCGGCTCGAACGCTGCCGCAACGGGCGGGGCGGAGACTGGCTTCTGGAGTGGGACCATGCCGCGCATCGTCTGCATCTGCCTGAGTCACTGGCCGGTGACGCGTCTGCGGCGGGCCGGTCTCGCGCCTGAGGGCGGACCGCTCGCGGTGGCGGCCGAGGGTCCCGGCGGCCTGCGGCTCCTGGCCCTCGACCCGGAGGCCCGCGCCCTGGGCCTGAACCCCGGCGAGCCCCTCGGCCGGGTCCGGGCGCGGATCGGCGTGCCGCTCCAAGTCTACCCCGCCGACCCGATGGCCGACCGGGAGGCCCTGCTCCGGCTCTGCCGCTGGGCCTCGGGCTACGCGCCCCTCGTGGCGCCGTTCGGTCCGGCCGAGGCGGCGGACGGGCTCTACATCGACGTCGACGGGGCGAGCCACCTGCGCGGCGGCGAGACGAACCTCGTCGCGGACTTGGCGGCCCGGCTCGCGCGGGGGGGCATTTCGGCCCGGATCGCCCTGGCCGACACGCCCGGTGCCGCGTTCGCCCTGGCCCGCCACGGCGAGGCCGACCGGACCGTCGTGGCACCGGGCGGGTCCGCGGAGGCCCTGCGGGGGCTACCCCTGGAGGCCCTGCGCCTCGATCCCGACATGGCCGCGGGCCTGCGGCGGCTCGGCTTGCGCCGGGTCGGCGAACTCGACGCCCTGCCGCGGGCCCCCCTCGCCCGCCGCTTCGGCGAGGCGCTTTTGCTGCGCCTCGATCAGGCCCTGGCCCGCCGGCCCGAACCCCTGACGCCCCTGTCGGACGAGGCCGAGTATGCCGCCGCCCGCGGCTTCCTCGACCCGATCGGGCGGCAGTCGGACATCGTCCGGACCGCCCGGGACCTGATGGCGGAGATCGCGCCGCGTCTGGAGCGGGACGGGCTCGGCGCCTGTGCCCTGCGGCTCGCCCTCCACCGGGTCGACGGGGCGGTGCGCCCCCTCGATCTCGGCCTGTCGCGTCCCGAGCGCTGCCCCGAGCGCGTCGCCGCCCTGGTCTCTTTGCGCCTCGACAGGCTGGGGTCCGGCCTCGATGCCGGGTTCGGCTTCGAGACGGTGGCGCTCACCGTCACGGTGAGCGGGGCCATGCCGGCCCGCCAGACGGATCTCGGCACCGCGACCGCGGGGGACGGGGTCGGGATCCTGGCCGACGCCTTGGCGCAGCGCCTCGGGCGGGTGCTGCTGCGCCTGGAGCCGGAGGCGAGCCATCTTCCGGAGCGGGCTGACCGGAGCTGCCCCTGGATGGCAGACCCGGGACAGGGATCACCGCCGGACATGGCCGGTGGCCGGGCGCCGGCGTACCTCCCTCCCTCCCCCGCAGGGAAGCGAGGGAGGGCTCGTGCCAGCGCGTCCCCGGTCGCGTCCCCGGTCACCCCACCCTGGCCCGACCACCTCCCGCCCCGGCCCCTGGTGCTGTTCCCCCGGGGCGAGGCCGCCCTCGACGTGCTCTCCACCGTGCCCGAGGGGCCGCCCCGGCGCTTCAGCTGGCGCGCCCAGGTGCATCGCGTCGCCCATGCCGAGGGGCCGGAGCGGATCGCCGCCGAATGGTGGCGCGAGCCCGGCGCGGAGCGCGATTATTACCGGGTCGAGTGCGAGGCCGGGCACCGGCTCTGGCTCTACCGCGACGGGCCGCACGGGCCCGACCGCCCGGCCGCGTGGTACGTCCACGGGCTGTTCGCGTGAGCGGCCCCGGACCCGACTACGCCGAGCTCGCCGTCACCACGAACTTCTCCTTCCTGCACGGCGCGTCGCACCCGCAGGAATACGTCGTGCAGGCCGGCGCCTACGGTCTCGCGGCGATCGGCATCGCCGACCGCAACAGCGTGGCCGGCGTGGTGCGGGCGCACGCGGCGGCGCGGGCACTCGAAGCGGAGGGCACGGCGATCCGGATCCTGCCGGGGGTGCGCCTCGTCACCGAGGAGGGGTTCGAGGCCGTCACCTACCCGATGGACCGGGCGGCCTGGGGCCGCCTCTGCCGGCTGCTCACCCTGGGCAACCGGCGCGTGCGCAAGGGCGCGTGCCGCTTCTCCTTCGCGGAGATGCTGGACGCCGCAGAGGGGCAGATATTCATCGCCATGCCCCCGGCCCGGCGCCTGTCGGAGGGGTTCCGGGCGCGGCTGGAGGCGCTCGCCGCCGCGGCCCCCGGCCGGACCTTCCTCGGGGCCTGCCATGCGCGGCGCGGCGAAGAGCGGCGGCGCCTCGGGCTGCTCGCCGAGCTGGGCGCGGCCGTCGGCGCCCCGATGGTCGCGGTCTCGGACGCGCTCTACCACCATCCCGAGCGGCGCCCGCTCCAGGACGTGGTGGCGTGCATCCGCGCGGGGTGCCGGATCGGCGAGGCCGGTTACCGGCTGGAGGCCAATGCCGAGCGCCACCTCAAGCCTCCCGCCGAGATGGCGCGGCTGTTCGCCGACCATCCGGAAGCCCTCGCCCGCACCGGCGAGATCGCGCAGGCCTGCGAGTTCAGCCTCGCGCAGCTTCACTACGAGTATCCGGAGGAGCCGGTGCCCCCCGGGCGCACGCCGCAGGAATACTTGGAGGAGAAAACCTTCGAGCGGGCGCGCTGGCGCTACGCCGGCGACATCCCGGCCGCCGTCGCGGCGACGCTCCGCGAGGAGCTGCGGCTCATCGCCAAGATGGATTACGCCCGCTACTTCCTGACCCTGTTCGACGTGGTCGAGTTCGCCCGCGGCAAGGGCATCCTCTGCCAGGGCCGCGGCTCGGCGGCCAATTCCGCCGTGTGCTTCTGCCTCGGCATCACCGCGGTGGACCCGTCCAAGCACCGGCTGCTCTTCGCCCGCTTCATCTCGGAGAACCGGGGCGAGCCCCCCGACATCGACGTCGATTTCGAGCACGAGCGCCGCGAGGAGGTGATCCAGCACCTCTACGCCCGCTACGGCCGGGAGCGAGCCGCCCTCTGCGCCACGGTGATCCACTACCGCCCGCGCATGGCGATCCGCGAGGTCGGCAAGGTCCTCGGGCTGACCGAGGACGTGACCGCGGCGATCGCCGACACGGTCTGGGGCTCGTGGGGCACCGGCATGCCGGACCAGCACGTGCGCGAGGCCGGCCTCGATCCGGACAACCCCGCGATCCGGCAGGCCTTGGACCTCGCCCACCAGCTGATCGGCTTCCCCCGCCACCTGTCGCAGCATGTCGGCGGCTTCGTGCTCACCCGCGGGCGCCTCGACGAGACCGTGCCGGTGGGCAACGGCGCCATGGCGGACCGCACCTTCATCGAGTGGGACAAGGACGACATCGACGCGATCGGCCTGATGAAGGTCGACGTCCTGGCGCTCGGCATGCTGACCTGCCTCAAGCGCGGCCTCGATTTCCTGGAACGGGACCACGGCGTCACCTACGAGACCCTGGCCGACCTGCCCCAGGAGGACCCGGCCACCTACGCGATGCTGGCGAAGGCCGATTCCGTCGGCGTGTTCCAGGTCGAGAGCCGGGCGCAGATGTCGATGCTGCCCCGCCTCAAGCCGAAGGAATTCTACGACCTCGTGGTGCAGGTGGCGATCGTGCGCCCCGGCCCGATCCAGGGCGACATGGTCCACCCGTACCTGCGGCGGAGGTCGGGGGTGGAGCCGGTTGACTACCCCGCCCCGCATTCGGACCACGGCCCGGCCGACGAACTCAAGGAGGTCCTGCAGAGGACCTACGGGGTGCCGCTCTTCCAAGAGCACGCCATGCAGATCGCCATCACGGCGGCGGGCTTCACCCCGGCGGAGGCCGACGGCCTGCGCCGGGCGATGGCGACCTTCCGCCATGTCGGCTCGATCGGCGGCTTCGTGGAGAAGTTCGTCGGCGGCATGACCCGCCGGGGCTACCCGCAGGACTTCGCCGAGCGCTGCTTCGCGCAGATCCGGGGTTTCTCCACCTACGGCTTCCCGGAGAGCCACGCGGCGAGCTTCGCGCTCCTCGTCTACGCCTCGGCCTGGATGAAGTGCCGGCACCCCGACGTCTTCCTGGCCGCGATCCTCAACGCCCAGCCCATGGGCTTCTACCAGCCGGCCCAGCTCGTGCGCGACGCCCGCGCCCACGGGGTCGAGGTGCGGGGCGTCTGCGTCAACGCCAGCGACTGGGACTGCACCCTGGAGCCGGCCGGGGATCCCGCCTTGCACGCCGTGCGGATCGGCCTGCGGCAGGTGCGGGGCCTGCCCGAGGCCGCGATGCGCCGGCTCGTGCGGCTGCGGGCCAACGGCTATGGCAGCATCGAGGGCCTGCAGGCGTCCCTCGCCCTCCCCCGCAACGCCCTGGAGCGCCTGGCCGAGGCCGACGCGTTCCGCTCCCTCGGCCTCGACCGGCGGGCCGCCCTGTGGATGGTCCGGACCCTGGAGGGGACCTCGGCGCGCAAGGCCGCCAGGGCGGATGCGAGCGCGCGCCGGGCCCATCTCCTCGACGCGCCCCTGCCGCTCTTCGCGTGGCACGCCGATGACGGGCTGTTCCGGCACGAGCCGGCGGTGGATCTGCCGACCCTGGCTGCGTCCGAGGCGGTGGCCGAGGATTACGCCGCCACCGGCCTGTCGCTGCAGGGGCACCCGGTCGCCTTCTTCCGGGGGCGCCTCGCCCGGATCGGCGCGATCCCGGCCCGGGCGCATCTCGATCCCGCCCTGCCCCAGGGCGCCCGGGTCACGGTGGCGGGGCTCGTGCTGATCCGCCAGCGGCCGGGGACCGCCAAGGGCGTGGTCTTCCTGACCCTGGAGGACGAGACCGGCATCGCCAACGTGATCGTCTGGAAAACCACGTTCGAGGCCAACCGCCGGGCCGCCATGCAGGCCCGGTTCCTGGCCGTGCGCGGCCGGATCCAGCGGGCGGAGGGGGTGGTCCATCTCGTGGCCGAGGGGTTCCGCGATCTGACCGACGCGCTGCGCGACCTGCGCGCCGCCGGGATGAAGCTGCCCCCCGAGACCACGGATTTCGGCGTTCCCCCGGATCGGCGCCTGTATCCCAGCCGGGATTTCCACTGAGCCGGCGGGGCTCGGGAAGAGCCGTTCCGGAGTCCTGTCCGGGGGCGTTCGCCCCGGGCCCGACGGGCCTCGCGTCAGGGCCGGCGCCGCACGCGCTGCGGCGTTCTGTCAACCGAAAACGAGCCGTCAAGCCGATTGCCCCTGAACCCATTCCGTGAATCGGTCGTTGGAGTTGCCAATCACGTAAGCGCAACCACAAGCCGATTGCCGGAGGTGACGAACGCCGGGCACGGAAGAGCAGGTTCGATGGAACAGCCCGACGCTTGGCATCAGACGGACCGGCTCGACGCCGAGCAGGGCAAGGGCGATCCGTTCGCCGCCGCGGTCCGCGCGACCCGTATGGCGATGATCATCACCAATCCGCGCCTGCACGACAACCCGATCGTCTTCGCCAACGACGCCTTCCTGCGGATGTCCGGCTACGACCGCAGCGAGGTGCTCGGCCGCAACTGCCGCTTCCTCCAGGGGGAGCACACCGACCGCGGGTCCGTGGCGCTGATCCGCGAGGCGGTCGAGGCGCGGACCGACATCGCGATCGACGTGCTGAACTACCAGAAGGACGGAACGCCGTTCTGGAACGCGCTGTATCTCAGCCCCGTTGTCAACGAGGCCGGCGAGGTGCTGTTCTTCTTCGCCTCGCAGCTCGACGTCACCGACCGCATCGACGCGCACCTGCGGGTGCAGCAGGAGAAGGATCACTTCGAGGCCGAGGTCGCCCGCCGGACCCGCGACCTGACCGAGGCCCTGGCCACGCAGACCATGCTGGTCCACGAGGTCGATCACCGGGTCAAGAACAACCTCCAGATGATTGCGGCGCTCCTGTCCATGCAGACCCGGGCGATCACCGATCCCGCCGCCCGCACCGCCATGGAGGCCATGCTGACCCGGGTGGAGGCCCTGGGCACGGTCCACCGCCGGCTCTATCAGTCCAACAACGTCGAGCGGTTCGACGTGGCCGAGTTCGCCCGCGACCTCGCCACCGATCTGGTCCGCGGCTCGGGTACCGACCGCATCCGCCTGCACCTGGACCTGGAGGCGGTGGAGATCCCGGTGAGCAAGGCACCCCCGGTGGCGCTGATGATGAACGAGCTGATCACCAACGCCCTCAAGCACGCCTTTCCGGACGACCGCGCCGGCCGTCTCTCCGTGACGGTGGCGCCGGACGACACGTACTTCACCATCCGGATCGCCGATGACGGCGTCGGCATGCCCGTCCAAGTGATGGAGCACCGCTCCTTCGGCAAACGGCTGATCGGCACCCTGTGCCGCCAGCTGAGCGCCAGCATCGCCTGGCAGGCCAACGATCCGGGGACCGTCGTCAACGTCCGCTTGCCGCGCGAGATGGCCGGCAGTCTGGAGGCATCGTGAGCGAGCCGCTGCGCATCCTCGTGGTCGAGGACGAGGCCCTCATCCTGATGCAGATCGAGATGATGCTGGAGGAGGCGGGTCACCGCGTCGTGGGGACGGCCGTGACCGCCCGCGAGGCCATCGCGCTGATCCCCGAGACCAGGCCCGAACTGGTGCTGATCGATCTGCGCCTCGGCGACGGCTCCTCGGGCATCGACGTGGCGCATGCCGTGCGCGACCTCGGCGGCATCACGGCCGCGTTCATGACCGCCAACGCCCGCGCGATCCCCGAGGACATGGAGGGCGCCACCGCGGTGATCGCCAAGCCCTTCTCCGACACGGTGCTGGGCGCGTCCCTGGCCTATCTCAAGGATTGCGTGCGCCGGCCGCCCCCGGGGGCGGAGGTGCCCTCGGGCATGCGCGTCGCCCCGAATTGGCTGGCGAGCTTCGCCGAGATGCGGGCCTGACCCCTCGACAGGCTTGGCGCCCCGCGTAGAGTGCGCCCATGTCAAGCTTCGCCGTCCAGCGCCTCGTCCTCGCCGCCCTCGCGGGCCTGCCGCTCCTGGCGCTGCTGGCGCTCCCAGCCGGGGCCGATACCTGCGACGACCTCGCCCGCCAGATCGCGGGCGCCATCGGCGGCAAGGTCGGCAAGCGCGCGGGCCCGAGCATCGACATCCGCGTGGCCGGCCCGATCAAGCTCGACGTGACCTGCCGGGCCGAGCCGATCGTGCAGGCGACCTCCGCCGAGCCGTCCCCCTCGCCGACCTTCTTCCGCGACCTCTCGATGGCCTCCGAGATCCTGACCGGCGAGGCCGCCGCGACCGTCGAGCCGATCATCGCGAACGCCTACCGGACCTCGCTGTCGGAGCGGCGCAAGTCGTTCATCCAGCAGAACGGCTGGTCGGCCTCCTGCTACACGGACCCGGGCAGCACCACGATGCGCACCCTGTGCTCGGTGGGCCGGATTCCGCCGGGCTAGGCGCCCGACCGGCGGGCCCGTCGACGCGGCCTGGACGGCCCACGCCGATCGTCGCCGTCCCGCATCGCCGCGCGCGACGACGGGGCGGCGTCCCCCGCCGAGCGCCGCGGCGCGCCGTTCAATACTCGATCACGTCCTCGAGCGCGTAGTGCTTCACGGTCTTCCGGTTGGCGATCAGCTCGTCCACGGTCGGCTCGCCCTTGAGGGCGCGGGCGATGGCGAGCTTCGTCGCCTCGTAGTTGGTCCGGTAGAGGTCCTTCTGGTCGAGGCTGTCGTCCTCGGCGCAGCGCGGGTCGAGCCAGATCATGATGATCATGCAGAGCTCGTCGAGCCCGTCCCGCGGCAGCACGCCCTCGATGATGCAATCGACGATCGCATCGCCGGTGGCCGCCTGGACCACGCCGCCGAGCAGTTCGACGTACTCGGCCGTGTGGATGGTGGCCTTGGTGGTCATCATCGTGGCCGGGCGCACCAGCTGATTGAGGTCGCGCACCACGAACATCCGGGTGTGGCCCTGCACCTGCCCCATCATCGACGCGAAGGCCTGGCCCACGGGCCCGCGCACCGAGCCGATCAGCACCTCCGGCATCGCGTCGGTGTACTGGCCCTCGGCCGCCAGCACCGTGGCTTCGCCCGTGCGGAACCAGATCTCTTGCATGTTCGAACTCCACCTGATCGGAGCCCGCGGGAGACATCATCGCGCCGTCCGCGTCAATCGGCTCAGAGCAGGCCGATCCCGTCGAGCACGCCGACCAGCGCGAACGCGACGGTCACCCCGGAGATGGTGTAGACCACCCACTTGTAGGCCCCGTCCACGCGTTGCCCCTCCGGCAGGGCACGGGTGGCCAGCAGGATCAGCAGGCCGAGCGCCAGCGGCAGGAGCAGCGCGTTCATCACCTCTACGGCGATGTTGAGCGCCACGAGATTCGGCACGAGCTGGACGGCGACCGCCCCCGCGGCGACCACGAGCGCGAAGGCGCCATAGAAGGCCGGCGCCTCCCGGGGGGACTGCTCCAGGGAATGGGGCTTGCCGGTCACGTCGCCGAAGCCCCAGGCCAGCGCCAGGGCCACGACGTTCAGCGCCACGAAGGCGGCCGCGATGATGCCCACCCCGAACACCACCTGTCCGAGCCACGGACCCAGCGCCGGCGTGAAGGCCCCCGCGAGGTCGCCGACCGTCTCCAGACCGGCCTCGCTGCCCCGCCCGGCCTTGCCGATCGTGGCCGCGGCCGCGATCAGGATCGCCCCCATCACGCCTTGCGAGATCACCGCGCCCGCGAGGGTGTCGAGCCGCAGGCGCCGGGCGTGCGCCCATCCGAGGCCTTTGTCGACGATCGCCGATTGCTGGTAGAAGATCATCCACGGCATGATCACCGCGCCGATATTGGCGGCGATCAGCACCCGGTACCGCCCGTCGCCCAGCGGCATGTGCCCGAAGGAGGCGACGATCTCCCCCGCGTCCGGCCGTGCCGCGACGGCGAGGCCGATGAAGACCAGTTCGAACAGGCCCACCGCGATCGCCACCGCCTCGACGCGCCGGTAGCTCCCGGTGAACACCAGACCGAGCAGCAGAGCGGCCGGCAGCCCCAGGCTGACGAGGCGCGGCACGCCGAACAGGTCGCCGATCCCGGCGATGCCGGAGAATTCCGTGACGATGGCGCCGACCCCGGCGACCACGAGGCCGCCGTAGGAGATCCAGGCCCAGGCCGGACCGTAATGCGCCCGGATCAGCTCTCCGTGGCCGCGGCCGGTAGCGGTCCCCAGCCGGACCGTCAGTTCCTGGACGACGTAGAGGATCGGCACCAGCAGGATCTGGAGGAGCAACAGCGAGTAGCCCCAGCGCGCGCCGCTCTGGGCCGCGGTGATCAGGCTCCCGACATCCGTATCGGCGAGCATCACCACCAGTCCGGGGCCGGCGGCCTTGAGGAACGCGGACAGGCGAGGCAGGGAAGCGCTGGGCACGGCTCGGGAACAGTCCCGGGTGCGGGCAGTTCCGGCGCGCGGCTGCGGCGTTTTCCCGGAACGTGCGGGAGGAGAGGGCCATGGCGGAGAGCGCGGATCGGGGCGGTGGCTGGAGTCTGCAGGCGAGCGCCGTGCCCGACGGGGTGCGCCTGGAACTCGCGCTGTCCGATCTCGGGGGCGGCCCCGTCACCGCCGCGATCATCCTGGACCGGGCCGAGGCCCGCGCCTTCGCCCGGGCCCTGCTGGCGGCGGCCGGCGACGCGGCCGAGCGCACCTTTCCGAAACCGGGGACCTGAGCCGGATCAGCGCTGGATCAGGCCCGGATTGCGGCCCGGCAACCGCGGGACCACCGTGCCGCGCTTCTCGACCGGCCCGTCGCACGCGTAGGCGAATTCGGACTTCAGCGCGTCGAACACGGTCTCGCCGGTGATCCGGCACTCCTCCCGCACGGTCTCGTCGAGATAGGCGCGGGCGGCGGTGCGGAAGCGCGTCACCCGGGTCGCTCCCGGCTCGGGGTCGATCCGCGCCTCGCTCAGGTTGCAGCCGGCATACTCGCGCAGGGTGTTCGAGACGATCAGCATCCGGCGCAGTTGCCGGTTGTCGTAGACCTCGTAGGGTTCCTTGCAGCCGATCGTCACCACCTGAGGGGTCAGCGCGACGTAGTTCCGCGAGATGTAGGAGAACCCGGTGGTGCACCCTGCGAGCGCAAGACCGAGGGCGATCAGGCCGAGGGGCAGCAGAGCTGCGGGTCGTCGCATCCTCGTCATCCCAGCCTGATCCCGGCCGCGCCCCGGCTTCTTCCCCTCCGGCGGGCGGCGGTGCGCATTGAAACGGCTCCGCTTGCGCCGTCAATGCGTTTCTGGCCCGGATGCGCCCGCGGCGACGCGAGCGTGGCCATAACTCTCTTGCGGAACACTTGCGGAACGTTTAACGTGTTCGTGATTTGTTTCCGAGACCGCCACGAGGCGGTCCACAAGCCGCGAGGCCCCATCAATGCTCACGCGCAAGCAGCTGGACCTCCTGCGCTTCATCCAGAACCGCATGCAGGAATGCGGCGTCCCGCCGTCCTTCGACGAGATGAAGGACGCCCTCGACCTGAAGTCGAAGTCGGGCATCCACCGGCTGATCACCGCCTTGGAGGAGCGTGGCTTCCTCCGGCGCCTCCCGAATCGGGCGCGGGCCATCGAGGTGATCCGCATTCCCGAGAGCCTGACCCAGGCGGCTCCGGTCCAGCCCCCCGCCGCCGAGCCGCGCCGCTTCACCCCGAGCGTGGTGGAAGGCGGCAAGTCCAAGCAGGCGCCGCTCCCCGCCAATGCCCGGATGATCGACGAATCCGGCCGGGCCATCTCGATCCCCGTCATGGGCCGGATCGCGGCCGGTACGCCGGTCTCGGCGATCCAGAACCAGAGCCACGCCATCACCCTGTCGCCGGACTTCCTGGCCGGCGGCGAACACTATGCCCTGGAGGTGCGCGGCGACTCGATGGTCGAGGCCGGCATCCTCGACGGCGATCTGGTGGTGATCCGCAAGCAGGACACCGCCAATACCGGCGACATCATCGTGGCCCTGATCGACGACGAGGAGGCGACCCTCAAGCGCCTGCGCCGCCGCGGCTCCTCCATCGCGCTCGAGGCTGCCAATCCGGCCTACGAGACCCGAGTCCTCGGGCCGGATCGGGTCCAGATCCAGGGCCGTCTCGTGAGTCTCGTCCGCCGCTACTGAAGCGGCGCGGCCGGCGCGTCGCCGGGCCCGCTTCCGGCGCCCGCCCGGTCAGCGTCGGTGGGCGCGACAGAGTCATCCGCGCGGCTGCTGTCCGCCGCGGCGGTCATCGGCCGCTGCGGCGTCGGCCGCGGATCCGGGCGCAGTCGCCACGGCAGGCCCCGGTCGAGGCTGCGGGCATAGCGCGCGGTGAACCCTGCGGCCTCGGCCCTGAGGGCCACGGCGCCGCGTTCTGACAAAATCTTTCGGTCGATGACGAACGGGCCCGTGCAGGTCGGGGGCGCCGTGAGGCCGGTGATCAGCACCGCGGCGCGGGGGCAATCCTCGGCGAAGGCGCGCCGGTCCCGGACCAGCGCGACCGCCCGTCCGTCCGGCAGGCGCGCGGTGCATCCGAGCCGGTCGCAATGCCCGCCGCCGGTCGGGGCGGCCAGCGCGCCGGGGCGCCGCCCATCGCCGTCCGCCTTCAGCCACTGCTCCAACACGAACCCCGAGGGGCTGCCCAGCGCCGCGAGGCGGCCGTCCGGTCCGCGCACCGCAGCGCCGCCGCCCTGCCGGTCGACGTAGAGGTCGTAGCGATCCGGCAGGGCCGCGAGCCAGAGGCCCAGCAGGATGGGCGGCGCGGCGAGCCAGCGCAGGCGCGAGACCGGGAGCGTCGCCAGCAGGAGACCGGCGGTCAGCAGGATCAGCGCCGTTGTCCCGAAGGCAGGCAGCACGAGGGTGGCGCGCTCGAACCCGGCGATCCACTGCGCGATCGCCAGCATGCCGCCCACCGCCTGGCCCATCAGCCACCAGATCGGCCGGTCGAGGGCGAAGGGATAGGCGAGGCACCCGATCACCGCGGATGGCATCACCACCAGGGAGACGAGCGGCAGCGTCAGGGCGTTGCCCACCAGCCCGAACGGCTGGATCGTCTGGAAATGGTAGGTGGCGAAGGGCGCGGTGGCGACCTGGGCAACCAGGGTCGTGGCCAGGGTTCCGGTGATCGCCGAGAGGCCGGTGCCGACGAGCCGCCCGATGCGTCCTGCCCCGGGACGCACGAACAGCCGGCCGTCGATCAGCCGTGCGCAGGCGATCAGCCCGGCCACCGCCCCGAACGACATCTGGAAGCTCGGGCCGAGGAGACCCTCCGGCTCCCGGGCCAGGGCGACCAGGGCGGCGAGGGCGAGGTTGCGCATCGACAGGGCCGGCCGGTCCACCAGGATCGCGCCCAGCATGATCAGGGTCATGATCAGCGAGCGCTCGGCCGCGATGTCCCAGCCCGAGAAGGCGCAGTAAGCAGTGACGCCCAGCATGGCCAAGCCGGCCGCGATCTTCTTGATCGGCCAGACCAGCGCGCAATACGGCACCAGGGCGAGGACCGCCCGCACCAGCCAGAACACCACGCCGGCGGCCAGCACCATGTGCAGGCCGGAGATCGATACGACGTGGTAGATGCCGGCGGCGCGCAGCGCGTCGTTGGTCTCAGGCCCGATCAGGCCCCGCTTGCCGGTCACCAGGGCCGCCGCCACGGCTCCCGCCTGCCCGCCCTCGGCCTGTGCGATCCGGCGGGTCAGCGCGTTGCGCGCGTCGTCCAGCATAGCGGCGAGACGCAGGTGCAGGGGCGGCGGCTCGGTCGGCGCGCGGATCGAGACCGCGCCGACCAGCGAGCCCACCGCGCCGATCCCCTGGAAATAGGCGTCCCGGGCGAAATCGTAGCCGCCCGGCCGGGCGGCTTCCGGCGGCGGCAGCAGCCGGGCCGTGGCGGCCACGACGTCCCCGGGCCGCGGGATCGGTGTCCTGCGGAACGACACCCGCACCCGGGCGGGCCGTACCTCCGCCGCGAGGCCGGCGAAACTCTCCACCCGGATCAACAGCCGGGCTCCGACCTCGCGCTCGTCGAGGGCCTCGACCATGCCGACGAGCGGGCCGATGGTGATCCGTGGGAGGATCGGGGCGGCGACCTGCGAGACCCGCCAGGTCGCCGCCGCGAAGCCGAGGAACGCGGCCGCCATCCCCAAAGCCAGCGCCAGGGCGGCCGGCCGCGCGCCCAGGGCTGGGGTCGGCGCCAGGGCGAGGGCCGCGCCGACGAGGGGGGCGACCAGGATCGGCCTGCCGTCGGCCGCCACGAACTGGGCCAGGATGCCGGCTCCGAAGGCCACCGCCAGCCAGGGGAACAGCCGGCGCTGCTCGACCTCCCGGCGGATCCCCTCGGCCATCCAGCGGCGGATCGGCGCGAGGCTGGCGGGGAGCGCGGACGCGCGCGAGCCGGCCGGCGACACCGCGCTCCCCGCCAGCCTCGCGCCGATCCGCCGCATTGCCGCCGCCCCGCTGCGCGCGACCTCTCATCGGCGGCCGGGCGATTCCGCGGTCGATTCTTAACGCATCCGCCGGCCCGTGCTACAGCCGACGCTTCGTGCTACGGGCGCCCTGCCGAGCCCCCTCGCCGCTCCTCCGCCCTCCCGCGACCCTTCCCCGAACATACCGGACCGATGTCCTCAGCCGTCGTCACGCGCTTCGCGCCCTCGCCCACCGGCTACCTGCATATCGGCGGGGCCCGCACGGCGTTGTTCAACTGGCTCTATGCCCGCCACACCGGCGGCCGGATGCTGCTGCGCATCGAGGATACCGACCGCGAGCGCTCCACCAAGGGCGCGATCGACGCGATCCTCGACGGCCTGTCCTGGCTCGGCCTCGACTGGGACGGCGACGTGGTCTTCCAGTTCGCCCGCGCCGAGCGCCACCGGGCTGTGGCCGAGGCGCTGCTGGCCGCGGGCCGCGCCTACCATTGCTACGCCACCGCCGAGGAACTGGCGCAGATGCGGGAGACCGCCCGCGCCGAGGGGCGCCCGCCGCGCTACGACGGCCGCTGGCGCGACCGCGACCCGTCCGAGGCCCCCGCGGGGGTCAAGCCGGTGATCCGCCTGCGCGCGCCGACCGAGGGTGAGACCGTGGTCGAGGACGCCGTCCAGGGCCGGGTGACCTGGGCCAACAAGGACCTCGACGACCTCGTCCTGCTGCGCTCGGATGGGACGCCGACCTACATGCTCGCCGTCGTGGTCGACGATCACGACATGGGCGTCACGCAGGTCATCCGCGGCGACGACCACCTCACCAACGCGGCGCGCCAGACCCAGATCTTCTCCGCCCTCGGCTGGGACGTCCCGAAGATGGCCCACATCCCGCTGATCCACGGGGCCGACGGGGCCAAGCTGTCGAAGCGCCACGGGGCGCTCGGCGTCGAGGCCTACCGGGATCTCGGCTACCTGCCGGCGGCGCTGCGCAACTACCTCGTGCGGCTCGGCTGGAGCCACGGCGACCAAGAGGTCTTCACCACCGACGAGATGATCGCGGCCTTCGATCTCGGCGCGGTGGGGCGCTCGGCGGCGCGGTTCGACTTCGCCAAGCTCGCCAACGTCAACGGCCTCTACATCCGCACCAGCGCCGATGCCGACCTCGCGGCGGCGATCGAGACCATCCTGCCGAGCGTCGGACCGGAGCGCGGCCTGTCGGCGCCGCTTCCGGCCGACCTGAAGGACAAGCTCATCCAGGCCATGCCGGGCTTGAAGGAGCGGGCCAAGACGCTGATCGAGCTCCTCGACAGCGCCTATTACCTCTATGCCCAGCGTCCACTGGCCCTCGACGACAAGGCCCGCGCGCTCCTCTCCGACGAGGGCCGCGCCCGCCTCGCCGGGGTCCGGCCGGCGCTCGAGGCGCTGGCCGACTGGAGCGCAGCCTCGACCGAGGGCGCCGTGCGCCAGTACGCCGAGGCGGCCGGCTGCAAGCTCGGGCAGGTGGCCCAGCCCCTGCGGGCGGCGCTCACCGGCCGCACCACCTCCCCGCCCCTGTTCGACGTGATGGCGGTGCTCGGCCGGGACGAGACCCTGGCGCGGCTCGGTGATCAGGTGCCGCAGGGCTGAGCACGCCGCCATCCGGGCCGGTCGGGGGAACCGCGGATCGCGGCCCGGATTTCGCTTGGCGGAATCGGCGTTGCGAATTCCCTTGGCGTCGGGGTCCGGTTGTCACCGACCCCGTTGCTGCTGCAGTGCCGTTTGGGTAACCCATACCTGTGAGCACCCGCAGCATAATGCGGGTGCTCAGGCCCCCGGGACCGGCTCGGGCAGCCCGAGGCCGGTATCCGCCACGTCGCCACAGAAGGGTCCACGATCCATGAGCGCACCCAGCACCATCACCGTGGACGGCAAGTCGATCGAACTGCCGGTGAAATCCGGTACGATCGGTCCGGACGTGATCGACATCGGCAAGCTCTACGCCCAGACCGGCGCCTTCACCTTCGATCCGGGCTTCACCTCGACCGCCTCGTGCGAATCGAAGATCACCTACATCGACGGCGACGAGGGCGTGCTGCTCTATCGCGGCTACCCGATCGAGCAGCTCGCCGAGAAGGGTGACTTCCTCGAGACCTGCTACCTGATGCTGTTCGGCGCCCTGCCGACCGCGGCCCAG
>Ga0160429_1000843_pt1 | contig 19661 bp, 19 predicted proteins | sample SolpanmetagenomR_FD_108199 | JGI IMG/M metagenome (GOLD analysis project Ga0160429, IMG submission 108199) | Solar panel surface microbial communities from Lawrence Berkeley National Laboratory, California, USA - R | ecosystem: Engineered > Built environment > Solar panel > Unclassified ...
CTCTATCTTCACCCTGTCTACATTCAACATTGACCTTTGTGATCATTTCTCGTTTGGCCATATACTAGTACCCGATCCACTGATACACAATGAGAATCGATAATAAAACAGCGCACTCTCACAAAACGATCCTTACCTTTATACTACTCCTTTTCCTTACCCTCAACACTGTCAATGCTATCGGTTTCGACGACATGACGATGTACATCGCCGATTTTATCAGCAGCACTCCATTCGTTTCAGAAGCAGATCTCATTCTTCTGTCAACGCGCCCTCGAATAGCGCTGCAATGGCATCAACGTCGAATACTCAGGGAATATGAAACGCAGATACAAAACCATTACCATGACAACTACTTGGCTCAACTCGCAACCTTCAACTCGCGTAAATCTGACTTAGAGATATGGAACGACGTTCCAGCTGTAGCAAAGTTCATTACCGAGCAGATTATGACATTGGAAACAACATGCTATCTTGGACTTGATCTTCATCCAGGGCTCTATTCGGCGAAAGAACTGCTAATTACAATTTACAGAGCATATGCCCAGCTATGGAGAGATCTATTTGTAAAGAAGCCACCAAAGTACTCGTCCGCGTCACGCAAACTTGAAGCGTTCGTCTTGCTGAATGCAAATGTTCTTGCCTGGCTAGATTCGAAGCCTGAAATTATTACAAAGACCATTGAGCTGTCGGTGCGAAATGATCAGAACTATGAGATTTCAGAACGCGCAAGCCTCGACAACTATCAGACGCAATTACAAAAGCATCATTCTCGAATAATCAGATCACAATTGTCCATATATGACATACTAGCGGGGAACCTGAAGCAGTGTTATGATGATCTGACACTGAAGGAGTTTGTCCAGGTGCGAGCTATGATTGCTGACTGTGAAGGCCAACTGAGTATACCTGAGAGTAGTTACTTACAGGGCCCGGTTACCGAATTGGTTAGACTTATACGAGATCGGGCTCATAATGATCTATTCGTTCGGAAGCCGCCAAGATACACGTATATTGACCTCATGCAGAGAATAATTGCATTGATAAACGAGGCATTGCCAGCCTACGGTTTTCCCTTTCGCATCAGCGAGGAACCTGTCGCTGGACATTGTGCAATATGCACAGACGAATTCGGGAACGAAGATACGAAGCAGGAGGATTCCTCACCTTTGCATGATCTACGAGGAGAAGCTACGCCTGTCTCAAAGGATGATGTTGCCGTGCTAAGATGCGGACATGTGTATCATGTCGGCTGCGCACTCAAGTGGTATAATCAATGGAAAGCCATCCCGCCGAACTGCCCGCTGTGCAGAGAGCCTTTTTTATCTTCTGAAAAAGGACTTTGTTAAAACTTGTTATTCTTCCTGCAAGCCATAACAAGCTTTAATAAAACAGTACCCTTATATGTAGAGACTAGTGACAACAAACGCGCAGTTGTCAATTTCCTCTTGGGCATACAAGTATCTCTCATCAAACTGAGTATAATATACTTAGGTATCACTTCATTCTAGACATAGACCATGTATCGTTCCTCCCAATTCTGGCTCAGAGAGGAATGGATCCATGTCAGAGCGAAGCGCTTTAGAGTGTGGTGGCTCAATCACAATTGCTGTGCCAAGTGCCTGATCTAGTCCGCAAAATACAACGTAAGTCAGTCTGATCTTTAAATCGAGTTAGAGATATGGAACGATATTCCATGGATCCAGCTGTAGCAGAGCTCGTTACCGAGCAGATTACCGAGCAGATTATGACCTCGGGAACAACATGCTATCTTGAATTTGATTTTTATCCAGGGCTCTCTTCTTGTTAAGAAAGGGAAGGACATCGGGCAGAAGTGCCCGATGTGTAAGCGTCCTTTCTGACAAGCAAAACTGATCACTGTAAGTCTACGTCTGCAAGCGACTGAACAGGTTTATTGCGAGTACAATTGGTCAACTCGTCTAATGCCATACTTTAATATGTTGTATGAAGTTCAAAATGTATACTTCCTGTACAGTATCCACAACAAGTTTCTATAAACATTGCCATTATTGACAATTTATGTTTGTACTTCGTGTTTGTTGTCATTTCTCTGTTGTTTCTCTTCTGGCCAAACACTACTCGAGTGCATTTAGTTCTCAGCAAAGTCATTTGCCAGCACAAGACATTCAGTAAAGCCTGGTTTTAGACATAGACCATACATCGCCGCCTCGAATTTTATGGAATACCAGTATAGGGTTGATTCAAGCTTGCAAAGTGTAGCTGAAGAGGAGGGCATTACACATACCATACCAAATACATTTCCGCGGCCAAAGACTGCTCGAGCTTCGTAGAATAAATGCTCCACCATATCATTCATCACATACTTATACTAGTATATAATAGCAACCTTACATCCAGCAAAGATCCGACCGCGTATTCTGTAGATTCAATCAACGATGTATTCGATGACAGCGTGGAATATCAACCTGGGCCGAACTACACAACGAGTACAGAAGAAGATGAGCGTGGTGAGCAGCAGCCAAACATTTTACGCAGGAACTTGATGAGTTATGAGCCCGATGCGAACAGTAAGATTCCATCCTAATCAGAATTCTCAGCAATTCTTGCTTAGAGGATATATAGGCGAACAGGCAAGACCCGAATTGGGAAACAGAATGACGCAAGAGGATGAAGAGAACCCTCAAGCAAATAGAGAAGATCGATACGCGAGTACCGAGAGTATGACAATGGAACCACCTGAAACTGAAGAATCGTATGTTAATGCATTAGCTGCCCAACGAGCACGATCAAGAGCCAATCGATTGAGCCAGATTTCACAAGTGTCCTCAATCACACCACCATCTGGCCCTGTGAATCTGGCAGATGAACCGGATATGGCCAAAGTTAGCCATTATCAATCACTCTTCTTTATAAGAATGGATTCAACGGAGATGGAATGGACACAAAAGCATGTTAAGCTAAAATTCATCGCAAACTATCTGTGTGGAGGAATGATTGGAGAAGGTAATTTTACAATCATCACGAAAGGGTCATGATGCTGAACCTACTTCAGGAGCATATGGTAAAGTCAAGGAAGGTTACTGCACAAGCACATTGCAGCGAGTGGCTATCAAAATCATGAAACGCATCAAGCTAAAGAAGATACCTAACGGAGAAGCGAACGCACTCCGGTAATCAATGTATGACATGTATCGTATATTCCAGCTGATTTGTTATAGAGAAATCAAGATTCTGGGCATGCTGTCACATCCGAACGTGACACCTTTGCTGTATCATCAAATCAACGCCAAGAAGATCTATTTGGTGCTACCATATTGTCCGGTCGGTTCCCTCTCAGACTTTCAGATGCCTTTGACCGAGAATCTCGCTGCACATTTCTTCTCCCAGGTGGTCTCAGCAATGGCTTATGTACATTCTCGCTCAATTCTACATCGGGATCTCAAGCCAGCCAACTTTCTGATATACCCTGATCTGAAGCTTGAGATCACAGATTTCGGTGTTGCAGAAATACTACCAGCTTTCGACGAAGACTGGGATTGGTGCACTTCGTCTGCAGGAAGTCCAGCATTCCAGTCGCCTGAAGTTACACGACCTGCAAATTGGAAAAGCTCCGGAGATCTTGATCGGGGAAGTGCAGAAATAGCGAAAGGATTCCGAGGAAGCAAGGTCGATGTTTGGGCTGCGGGAGTGTGCCTGTAAAGCTTGAGCTGTTCATTCTAAACTTTGACTTAAGATTAAGGCATCAGGTATAACATGGTTTCGAATAAGTATCCGTTTAGCGGTGACACGATATATTCGCTACTAGCGACGATTGGCAAAGGTGTTTTCTCTATGCCAGAAGGTCTGTCCGAGATGTGTACGGACTTGATTTCCTCTTTGATGAGTGTCGATCCAAATTGTCGACCAGCATTTAGTGAATTGTTACATCACGAGTGGCTTCTTCCAAGAGCATTGCCCACTGCACGAATACCAGTATCACAACATAAAGGTGCATATGCAGAGAAATACCGTACTACCATGGTTCCGTTTCTCGATCAATTCATACGGGATACAGAAAGAAAATCATCAAATCAAACATCTACCTCCCACATAAATGCCAATTCCGAATTCAGAAGAGGGTCTATAGGTGCAGAATCCATCCATGCAGCTGATATTTCTTTGCAACCTAATAGACGTAAAGCCTGGATGCAAGGTATTGGTGTCCCCATGTGCTCAAGGTGAATTGAAGCTGATGTGTACTCATTAGCATGTCAAACAAGTGGTACAGTTGGAGCTTCATGTCCAAGAGGCGTTATCTCAATCAAGGAAGAGCAATCTACTGCCGTACTAGAGTTCTCGAATGCAATAGAACCACTTGATCAATTAGAAGCTACACCGGAGAATATACCACCTACAGCTGTCACCACTCATACAGAAAGCATACCAATTGCTGCAGTTAAAAGCTCTCAGACTATCAGCTCAAAGCAATCCGTTGACAACAAACATCACAAAGAATCTAAGGGTGTTCATGCTGGATGCAAGACCCAATGAACTGAGTGCAAATCAATGAAACGGCCAATGATGGCTATGTAGCCATGCTAAAATTATCATTTAGGCTCTGATTCTATTTACGAAACCAAACCACTTTGCTCCAGAGGGTGCGTGGCATTACCGACGATAGTCTCGCAGTCTTCCGTAGCGACAGCCACCCGCCCTGTCCTCAGTCGATGCGTATTTTCAGCTATAAGGGGATTTGGCATCGGACCTTTCGGTCTTCTTAGGAGGATTTTGGAGTCTGAACTAGTAATTGGTGATATCGGTTGAGAATTGGTTTCAATGGCTTGGAGGTTTGCGGAAAGTATGGACACTGCTCTCGATAGATTTGCCGAGCCTGCTGCAACTGAGCTTCTCAGGTGGGGGTTTGACTCACTCTGGGATCCATGAGGAGAAGAATGGACTGCAACATAAGACGCTGGCCGTGATGTTGCACCAGGCAGGTAGCTTCCTCGAGCAGAAAGCAGAGCTGGACTTTTCAGATCGATAGGTTTTGCCTTTTGATCAGTCGCACTCCAGCCCAATAGACAATCCGTCCAGATCTGAAGAGCGTCAGGCGGTGGCATTATATATATGCTATTGTACGCAGTTGAGCGTTTATACTGATATGGAAAGCTAAATGAAGTGGGTATTTGAGATAAGCACAGCTCCAGTCTCTGCTGTGATGTCCCACCGGGCAACAGTACCTCACTATCCCGAATGGTGGTTACAAGTAACGATTGAAGAAACGTGTGTACGATCCAGTTCTTGTGATGGGATGCATCTCGCTCTGCTATCGGTTGAGCGAAAATCAAGCAATCCGTCACGAGGATTGCTAAAACGGTGAAACTAACGTTCTGTATTTCGACGTCGACGAATCCATGGTATATATAAGATCGCGGTGAAGAAGTGAGGGAAAAGTGTAGTGGGGCTCCTATTTGGCGATTGACTGAACAAAAGACCTGCATGTCATCTCGGGAATGACTTTGCAAACGATCGAAGTCGAGAACCCAATCCCATTCGAGTAATCTAATCATATTATAGCTCTCATCATGCCGCTGTCGACAAAGCTCTTGGACAGACGTTAGTGAAGCTTCAAGCTCGTTCAGTCCTGGAATCTGCTTGGCTTCAAGCTTAAGTTCTTTGAGCGACTTCAGAAAATCTACATATAGCTGCAGATGTTGGAAAGGTTCCATGAGACTCGAGTGCAGGGAAGGCGTACTTGGTGACTCTTTTGCGATGGCCTGAATGGTAAATATGAATCGATATGTGTTTGACGAATGAAACTACGGGACGTAGGTTGAGCCATTACCTGTAATATCTCTAGCACCTTTCTAGATCGACCTTTGAGCCCCACACTCATCTTGCCGTAGGTTATTGCTTCTAATGTTATTTCATAACCTTTGATTTGGTCTTCTCTGACTTGAGGATCAAATTTTTCTACAATATCGAGTTCTGCTGTTGGATCAAAAGAATGTGGATCATTCCCGGTAGACAAGAGAATGAAGGCGAATAGATACGCCTGAGCAGCTGGGCGCATGCCTGCGTATGCTCCATACATCTTCAAGTATGGGGCCTGAATACAATGTAAGTACTATGAATGGAGTATGCTACATGTAATATATACCGAACGATGCAGTACACTGATTATGCTGCCAGCTGTTTTATTTTTGCTCCATGCTTTCTTCATATCCAAATAGATTTCTTTATGCATAGCGATGATTTGTGATATATTTCCAAACACGATTTTGTGTTCTGCTGCATTGAAAGCATCTTCTTGCTTTGATTGCAACATGTATTTCTATAGTATATCAGTTAGAAGGAAAACGATAAGTGATGTAACGGCTTACCTCTACAGTTGTATGATAAAATTCGACGAACTGCTTTTCTTTCTTCAAGAACCGAATAGTAATGAGATCGACAGGTGCTATATTCTCGGGTTCCTCTGTCTCGGTGAAACAAGTCGATAGCGATCGAGACATGTCACTGCGATGCGGTGTACTATAGGGCGAGGATGTGCGCTATCAGCTAGTCAGCTGATATTCTAGCAACATGACAATGTTCGATAGCAAGCGCCTCACTGCGCGTTCTGGCTTACCGTAACATTGACATTCGATGAAATAGATCCTTGTCTTCCCATGAATGTCAATTTGTCCTTCCACGTCGATTTATCTAAAGCGATCTCATCTATTGGCCCGGCATTGATTGTAGGACTTGACACTGCACTCACTGGTGAATGATATTCTATAAGTCCATTTGCGGGTATTGTGACGTCAAGGGGCGTGAAGATCGACATCCAATTATCGGATGTATTGGTTTCATGTACCGGTAATGTATGTGCATCTCCCGAAGTGAATATAGGTTCTGGTAAATTGATTGTTATCTTTTGATTCTGTCGATATACTTTTTCAAAATGTTCTTTGGCCATTGCACTACGATCCTTTTGTGACATAGCTGCCATTGCTTCAGGTGAGGCTGATTGCTGAAACTTAGCACGGAAGCTTCGTTCCGGAGATGATAAGGAGAGTGTAGATTGACTAGAGGTTGCTAATCATAACAGATTAATGCTGAATAATCGAACAATAGACTATAATTATAGTGATTGTCTATAAATTGCTTTTGTATTACCTGTATCTGGTGTCTTCATTCCTCCTTCTAAATTATCATCATCGGCTAAGAAACTTGGGGATGAATGATTTTTCTGGGGCTTCTTATTCGTCATACGTCGTAAAAGGCTTGCCATTGGAGAGCTTCTATGAATTAGATCTACACGAAGTTCACAACAATGTCGCAAAACAAATTAAGGAGCAATCTTGAGGTTTGTAAGTGGCGCATGGGCACGTGCGACTTTCCAAAGCTGAGTTTGTAACTTTGCAAGCATGCTGTGAGGAGAAGCGGACTTTATTCATTCAGAGAAATGGTGGCTTGCTGAGGGAATATAGCAAACCAAAGGCTATGATGCCCTTTTGACATCGTGAGGTGCTATAGGCAAACGTTGCCGACTTTACCCAGATATGTTCTCCTTATCATGGTGGGAAAGCTTACTTATCGCTTCCTGATTTCTGCAAAAATGCGAGGAGATGGTTTCATAATGTCGGTAATTCTGACTTACTTTTGCGTATACATACAATAAGGCCTCTCCTTGTAGAAGTCGCCGGTCTTCAAGCGCATCCCTACCCAAATCGGCTCAGGAACAATAAGAATAGGCATATTGCTACCACTAAGGCCATTATCATCTGATCACGAGTTTTGCGCCGTCCAATCCTGCCGATGAGACTACTTATACCAGGCACCTTGGCTGTATCGGTTCAGCCACTTGCTAAGAATGATCTCACAAATGCTTACCAAATGCCCCACCCATTCGAGTCTGATCACGCATCAGGTTACTGTGTTGTGAATTAATGCTCGCCCTGCTGAGTAATGCTGTCCTATAGACGTTTGAGCGCTGTTATACTATAGATGTTCAGCATATGCCTGTATCTTACTCCAATGCCTGATCTGCAACTCCATGTGACTGATTAATGCGGCTCCTCTCATCTAGATAATACTCCTGTCCTTGCGATATGTTGTCTATCATGGTTTGTGTTTGATCGCCTAGAAGCGAACTTCTTTGATCATTCTCCCTTATTTCTGCATTAATCCGTCTGAATTCTCGTTGTGCGTCGTATAATACATCGCGATGTCGTTGTATTACTAATTGTGCGGTCATTTGTTGTGATGCTGGTGTGTGCGTTGCTGCTAATTGGCTTATGAGATCTGCTAGCTTGGTACTTAGAATCAGTTTTTCTGTATACTTCTGATTCTGCTAGTGCACTTGCTATTCCACGAGCAAGCATGAACATCTTCGTACAATAGTATCCGAGGATATCAGGTATCTATGAACTATGTATAGGTGAATATGCGTTGTACCCTCTTTGTAGCTTCCTCTGCACCTGTGATTGTCGCTTCCGCATGTGTTCTTTGTAAATTTTCCATTGCTTGCTGCATTGCGATTTCCGCTCGTCGTGTCTCTTTGGAGAGTGATTCCCAATCATTCGGTATTTGTGAAGTGAATGACATGTGTATAGAGCGGAAGGTAGTGAGGTGACAAAAGTGAGGCAGAAAGGAAGGTGGGTGTGTACTCGTGAGAACTAGTGAGTCTACACAGAACGTACAGTATACAGTACAGTACTCCAGTGTACTTCCACCTGAACGACGTACGATTTGACAAACAAAAGAATGGCGAGAAGAATAGAGCCAATCTCACTATCAGCACACTGTGGATACTGCCAACACTCCAAGAGTGACATCAAAACAATATACATATCAAGTCTAATAGTTATCTCTATTGATCGCAATCTACGATCGGGTTACACGCCAGACGCGGATGTTGCTGTCAGTGTAGCCAACAAACAAGTATTGACCGTCAGCTGACCAGGCAAGGGAGATGGCATGATGACCACGAGGGCACCAAGCTTCACCTTCTATCAAAGCCATGGTTGGTAGTTCGATATCTTCAACCAACTTCTTGCTTTCCAAGTCCCAGATCTTGATGGATGAACTCGTAGCAGCACAAAGCCAGTATCGGTTGGGGGAGAAAACAAGAGCGTGAATCTCGTCTTGAGCAGGAAGAGAATACAAGTGTTTGCCATCATTCAAATCCCAGAGCATGGTGATACCATCCTTTCCACCTGATGCGCATAATGAACCATCCGGAGAAATGGTAGTGGTGTTTACATAGCCAGTGTGGCCGAGGTGATCGTTCTTGAGCTTGACTATAAACGATATATCAGTACAGTTTCACATTCATGTTTCATTGCTTCTTACATCTCTGTAGCTCCCAGACCTTGACGAGTTTGTCATTCCCGCAAGAAACGATGAGGGGGTTTTGTGGGTTAGGTGAGAATCGCACACATTTCACAGCCTCGGTGTGTCCATCCTCAGTGATGTTGTATTTGCACTCTCCAATAACGTTCCATAGCTTGATTGTCTTGTCACGCGATGCGGACACGATCTGACGATTGTCAGGAGAGAAAGATACGGAGAGGACGTCCTATAGCAAAAACATTGAGGGAAGGGCGGATAGATCGCGCTAGGTTGACTTACGTTGGTGTGGCCAACGAATCGTTGTGTTGTTAGTCCGGTGTTTAGCTCCCAGAGACGTAGAGTCTTGTCCCATGATGCGGAGAGAGCGAACAGACCATCGGAGGAGATTGTCACGTCGTGTACGAAATGGTTGTGTCTGTAAATGGAGAAACAATTAGATCATGACCGACCTACGTTCGTGTTGAAAGTATGAACAATATGTCCTGACTATTGGCCCTCACTATAAGCACAACATTTGCATTCCGATCGCTCTTGTACCCATTTTTCACGCCTCTCTTCATCTTGCCTTCATCGATCATCATCTTCTTCCTCCCTTCTCCTCCTCATACCTCCTCGTCTGCGTTGTCTTCATATAAATGCTCGTATCCTTATCCTTACCCTCGTAATGCCTTTTTCGGTACAGCGAATTCCCCTTCTTCACCCTTGATATCCCATACAATAATTGTCTTATCTCTGCTCGCTGAGAGGAACATTCCCGGTTGTTCTGCTGTTGTTGCGATTGCGGTGACCCAGTTCTTGTGGCCTTCTAGCGAGGTGACGTAGGCGAGATGGTCTGTCATTTCTTCTTTCTTTGCTTTGCTTTGCTTTGCTTTTGGGGGGTTGTGGGTGGGAGTGTGGAGAGTGGGGAGTGGAGGAGGAGGAGGAGGAAGAGGGAAGAGGAGGAGGGAGGACGCGTCACACATGAGAGAGAGAAGAAGAAGAAGAAGAAGAAGAAAATGGGAGGAGAGAGAAAAGAAGATGCAGAATATTGAGTTCTTTTGCAAGGGTGGAACTCTGAATGCAGGATCTATGGAGTGATTAGCAAGAAAATAACTGAGAGCAATCGAACTGTTATAGTCTAGTCTTGGTTTATCTTTACTGGGTAGGCTTCAAATACTAGAGGACGCTACCAGGGACGCTCAGTGCGTTGAGAGGCTTTCACTGACGTAAGGTGAATAGCTCACTGATATGAGTTTTAGCTAGTTTTGAGCTTTAGTAGGTGATTTGGATTTCTAAAGTTACAAACCTTCCCAACTTGGTATCTCCACCGCCGCCTCCTCCTCGCCTTCTTCTCACCTCCTCCTCACTTCAACCCTGTTCCTACATCTCCCACTCTCCTCCTCAACAATGCGCCCACCCCTCCTCCACCGTCTCCTCTCCTCAATCACCCACCAACCACTCCCACCAAACCCAGCCCTCCCACCCCTCCTAGTCGACATACGCAAAATACAAATAGGAAACCACTCACGCCCACAAGACGCACCTCATGAATTCAACAATAAAACAAACACCACAAATGCAACAATCGGAGTCACGGATAATAAAACACCGTTGAAACAGACAAATACAAGTGAAAAGGAGAAAGAAGTTGTGGGCGATCGGGGTGGGGGACCGTATCGGTATGTTATACAATGGCGAGAAGCCAAAGGTGGGAAGCTTAAAGGCTTCAAAATACACCAATCGAGCTCGACAATAGATTCAATGGTGCGAGTGCAATGATCGAAGCCAATGATCATGAGATTTTAATGGCACACAAAGAACGGATGCGCAGAAGGAAAGCCGGGACGTGATCGGGGCGCTTAACCGTATTTGTACGATACACGAGATCGAAGCGACGAGGCGGAACTTGAGTTGTACCACGCGAGCTCAATGAAACATTCGATGGATACAATAATTGTAACGATCGAAGCCACTGCACATCAAATACCTGAACAAAGAAGGATGAGCAGGGCAAAGAGATTGTAGGAACCGGGGAGGTCGACCGTACCGGTATGATCTATAACGATGAGAACGCACCGGAGGTAAGGTAGAAAACTAGAGATGCGTCAAACGAGCTCGATGATATATACAATATATCGTACAAGTGCAAATGCTTGGGGTGAGCGAGGGAAATGTAGGGGCTCGGGGCGATAGACTGTATCGCTCCGTTGTATGCAAGCTGAGACTGGGTAGATACAATCGAGCACTAAAAGATAGATTCGCATATCGTCTACGGTAATGCAAAGAGAAAAGGCGTTGCTCTAGAGCACCCTAGAGAATTCAGATATTCAGTACCGATACGATCATCATGTCTCAGATCTTGGAAAGCTCCTGTCACTGTTGTCACTGTTGTTAAAGATCGATCTTATCTATTATGCTGATGTACTTTCTCGCATAGCCGTCCAGATCAGACTAAACTGGACCAATAGCTCTATTGACCTCGAGACCGACATGTGATTTGCCATTTATGAATGAAAGTTGACTCGAGCCCTTTCAAGACATTCACTTCCATTCAATTTCTGCTGAACAAGGCCTTGAATCCAAGCTGCGTATTCCAGATTGGCAACGGGTCGCACTTGGCTGTGTATAGAAGCCGTTGTAGAGAAGCCAACACTATTCGATCCCTTCAATCCCTCATAATGTCCAAGATGAATCAGTTTGTTAAGACACTGTGCCATGTTATCTCTTTTCTCTTGTCTCAAGCCAGTCAATTTTACATATGACCCAAGTGATTCGGTGAGTTGTGACAGTACTTGCAAATCAGCTGCAGTCCGTTGGGATCTGTTGGTGTATTAACCGAGACCGCGAAAGTCTCAGTTGGACCATGAAGGCCTATTGCAATATATCAGCATTAGACTGATAATCAGAGTGATAGTTCATCAATTCGGAGTCCTTGCCTTCTCTACGAGCTTATTAAGAAGCCCAAAATATAGGAAAGCGCAAGTTTGCGCATGAATCAAAACTGCATGAATATCTGGCACTTTCTCCTGTGACTTGTTTCTGAATCTTTTCCAGAATTTGCCCACCTTGTAAGTGCATGATTCCTCGTGAGTCATTGCAACTTCTGGGGTTCTGTAAAACTGTCTTCATCGTTTGTCTGTCTAATTTTGCGACGTAGGTTCTGTCTACGATGTTGCTGTGAATGGGTACGGTGAGATGCTCTTTGGTTATGTTGCTGTAGAATTGGAAGTCGGTCAGATCAGATAGCAACTGATAAAAAAAGATACATGGAAACGAATATCTTGCATGACCATGTCACAAACGTTGCATTGCAATACCGTACAACCGCAAGATGGTCGAGAAAAACTACCAGGCTGATGCTTTTGACTGGACGATGGACCATCTGGATAGAAGAATTTTTCCATGGAAATTGTAGGAGCACCTAGTAGTTTTTCTCGAGGATGATTTTGACATCACCCACTGTCCAGATCAAGCTCTTCTTCACTGGATCCAGATAGTGAAGAACTCAGGGGGCAAGTACTCCGCAGATACTACTCTCAAGCTAGCAAATAAAGAATACGAGATATGGAATGCCGGAGTTGCTCGTGATGCGCAAAGATTGAACGAACGGAGACTGCTGGAGCTCATATCCCGAGAAGTTGCAATGATCCTTCGTCCCAGAGTCTCGGAATTTTGAACCACCTTTGTTGAAACTCGGACCATTGTTTTTGAGTCTTGACTCAAGGCAATCATTTCGAAATTAGGCCCAAGTGAGTCCGTTAGATCAGAGAGCAATTCCAGTTCCGCACCCGAAAGATGTTTGGTGGAGTCCGTTGTCTCGTTCAAGATATCGAAAGAATCGCTATGTTCTTGAAGTTCTGATGGGGTGTGATGGCACCACAGCGTTCAAATCGTTTTGAACTCTGACGTCGAGCCGGGAAAATATCGGGAAAACATATAGAGGGAGAAAAACCCGAGAGAGAAAAAAGTGCAGTGAGAGAGAAGGCCACGTCAGCTTACTTTGCTTACTCACAGATTCCCCATTCTCTACACATACACGATACTAGAGTGCTCAATACGCTCGATCAGCTATCGTCGATTCTACATCATTCGAATGTACGACGCGGTCCCATCCATCGTTCATAACGTCTACGCAAAACTGCGAACAAACATTTTTATTAACACCACAACAGGATCGATATAATACATCACTATCGGGAGTCTACAGATCCTCAAAAATCTCATGATACTGATTCGTGTGTCTCAAGTCATTGTCTGTAATGCTGATTGGGCAACCATTCGCGCTCACAAGATGCACCACACGAACTCAACACTGAAACATATACAACAAACGCAACCATCGGAGTTACGTAACGTCATCGAAGCTAAACAGAACAAGTGAAAACGATGAAGAGTTGTTTGGGGTGGGGGGGCGTATTGGTATGTTATACAGTATCAAGAGAGTAAAGAGGGCAATGTAGAGAACTTGAGATGCTCCAAACGACTCAATTGAATATACGATCAGATAAGTGCAACCATCATTGCCACTGAAAATCAAATATCATCCGAACAAAATTGAATGACGAGAGAAAAGAGTCTGCAGGAGATCGGGGACTTCGACCGTACCGGTATGGTCTATAATATCGAGAAAGCAAAGAGGTTAAGGCATAAAGCTTGAGATGATTCGAACGAGCTCGGAGATATATTCAGTGATACGAGTACGAATGCCTGGCCTCAGCGATAAATGTATACCGTTGGAAGCAACGAAAACGAATAAAAAGGCGACAGGAATTTGGGGAGGTTGGGGTGGTAGACCGTATCGCTTCAACTTATGATACCGAAAGAGACAAGTGGGAAGTGGGAAGCAAGAACCGAAGATCAAAAGAGAGAGAATCAATAAGTAGCCCGACCATGGAATGCTGTCGATATATGTGCAACCAATATCAACTCTGCCTCATGCATACCCTCATATAGAACCTTCCTGTGAATCGACCTGGCCGATAGATTGCATATACTCTCGGATGCAGTTCGCTTGGAAGCTCGAAGCATTTTTCCCACCTTGATGCTACTTACTAGATGCACTCTTCGTCTAACATTGTATCTACCATTGTGGTGGTTGTATGTCGGACCCTCATCTGCGATGTCGCCACAATCATCTTGTGAAGCTAATTATTCTTGACCATGGCGAGTGTTGACTTAGCAATTACGTGCAATGTCATCGATCAATGAATCACGATAATGCTGTTTCGCAACGAAATTAGCTTTTTCCTTTCCATGTGATCATAATGTAGCTTTTTCTTTTTTTGTCGTACTTCGCTATTGAGCCTTTTGTGGCGCAATCGTTCTTCGATGTTTATCAGGTTAATCTCTTACATTAAGCTTTGAAAATGGTATGATGAACTAGTGACAACATGATCAAATGAGTCCAATTATTGCGAGCTACTGATTTGACTAGGATTGAGACTTCATAGGGCAGCTCATCAGGCTGCTTAGTTGACATACGCGTGCTCATCAAAACGTTGCCAATCGAACTGAACGCTACCTGCCCGAAGGATCCCGTATAAGTGAAGTCTTTGTGCATGAGATAATTCATTGCGTAGTCTTTTTATATGTAGTGTGTGCTTGGTGATGAGAACACTGAAGCATCCCTCAATCACGAATTATGTCCCTTTACTTTTGCTTACAATCTTCTTGATTCCTGAAACTTTCCTGGTATCTATCATTGTCTCATAGTTACCTCCTTTGTTCCTTCTTCCTGTACCCTTCCGATGTCCTTGTATCATTCCCATCCCATGCGAACCTCTGCATCTTTACTTTGAAACTCTCTCTTTCCCCTCCTCATTTTTAAGCTCTTTTCTTTATTTTCTCTCCTTTTCATCTTATTAACTCTCATAATCTCTTTTTTGTTTACACACAGCATTCATTTCTCTGCTAAAGTGGCTCCATCATATTATTGGATCCTGTTTTATTTTATACATCGCTAAGTGATCATACACGCAAATACGATTAGAGAGCGGGGAATATTATAGATACTGGAAAGGAAAAGTTGAGTTGGAGACAGTAGTATTCGTGGAAGGAAGCAATTAGGTAAAGGATTACAAGGAAATCAAGAGGTAAGGATCTGATACTAGTGACGAGATATATCAAGGAGGAAGGGGCACACATACATATTGGGAGATCCGCAAGGAAGAACATGGACTCTATACTACTATGATATCCACTATGGATTAATAAATGAGTAGTTGAGCGATGTGAGAGCTATAAAGCGGGGTGATATAGCAGTGATACTCGGGATATGAGCAACTTGGTGAACGTACAGAGTGATGTAAGAGTATGGTATAGAGGGGAACTTTGTATAGAAGTGTGTGTAGAGTCACAAGGAATTTCCCATAGTCCAAAGTATAGTCCGCATAAGGAGGACAATTCATCCCACAAGGTTATCTTCACATAACTATATTATCACTCGAGAGCATCACCTAACAACATACTCTACATTGACAACGCTCAGATGTCAGCGTACACCTCATAGCTCATCTTATTATAGATCACAATAGGTTGCATACAACAGCACCAAACAAGGTATATCCAGTATATATAGCACAGATACTAGACACACATTCGACTTCACAGTAGATCAAATCGCCACGTAACTATCAAAACGCATACTAAGAACCCCAAGCAGTCAACCTCCACGTTAGCAGACCAGTTGATTGTATTCCAGTTCCACATTGACAACTTGTACGGAGAAAAGGATGATGGGTGCGCCAACTAAACGGAAACATCCCGATACTTCCTCATCTATCGCAGCGTTACTTCACACGAGCAATGAAGAACCACCAGTCGATACACAAGCAGATCGAGCGGATTATAATCAGGGAAACGTTCTCAGCGTGCCTTGTGCAGCGCCGAATCACCCTCAAAGCTCGCTTTTAGCGCCTATCATGCCCCAAGGTCAGACTAATGTGCAACGACTACCACCGATATCAATACTCGATTTTACACCAACTCTCAGTCATAGCGATCGAGTGAATCAACACCTAACAATGCAGAATAGATATATATATAAGGGATGCGAACCTAATCGAGTGCCACTAGCACATTGTAGTGCACGTCCTTACGTCCAACAGCATCCATTACCGGCGTATACTTTCGACAAGAATAACAGGAATACACTTATATTACATCCGAAATCTCACATAATAGACTCTGAGAATCGGCCGACAGTTGGCAGTAGAAATGAAGTCGACCCAATACGAACCTTGCATCATCCATCGTCCGATCTGATGAAAGTTGAGCAACGACTACAGCATAATCCACTACGTTCCGACTCATATGGCGCGGCAACGGAAATTATCCTGGAAACGTTCCCATCCAATTCAAGGCACCAAGCACCGTATCATGATCTTCGCAGAGACTCCATTGATAATCAATATACCACAAACATTCCTACCCGGCTGCCGTTCGCTGTCGGTTCCGCGCCGATGCCGGTCCTTCCAAACGGCGAGTCTGCAACAGATAATTTGATTACGATTACCATAAGTACGCCGGCCGCCGCCCAAAAGAGTTATGGATTTGAAAAACGCTTTTTATGTCCACCGCCTATCGTTCGAATGATAGGTAAGCAATCGTGAATACTCGCATATCTCTACTGTTCGCCTGAAACTTGCTAGGTGTATCTCCCTTCGTAAAAAAACCACTTCATACCATGCAATCCAACTTTTTGATGCAAGTCCATTCCGATCCGCCGACTTCTTTCAAGCCTACTTCTCTTCAGTGGCATGTTGCCGTTGAAGTCCTAGAAGCACAATACCGGGAAATGATCATCCCACAGAATACAACCGAGAAGTTTGCCTACATGTCCTTTATGGTAGATATGATCCTTTCGCACCTGTAAGTACAATCTGACAACCATTGCAGCCGAAGATCGATTCCTTAGCACTTCCACTGGCTTTTCAGTCTCAACAAGTTAAGGCTGTAAGTAAACCCTCGCGGAAGAAGAATCAATCGGGTGACAGAGTCGATATCTCCTTTATAACGAAAGGATCCAAAGTTGCAGTTTTCAATCGTATAAGGTCTCAGAGTTCAAATACGAGATTTCTGAACGATGATGGAGGCAAATTAGGAGTGAAAGGCTCAATATGGCAGCATTTCGTGGTTGAGACATGTAAAAAAATGCAGTTTCGCTGCACGATCAATCTCTAATACCACACTAGCGCAACCATTTGTTCGATGCAATGATCAGCTTCGATTAATACATTCGGAAAGCGGTGTTGCGACCGAAGAGCTCATAATCAAGAAGTTTGAAAAAACCAGAATTATGAACCAAAGCACAGATGCAGTCAGTCAATTATTCAGAGTTGCATTTGAATTAGTACATAAGCCAGGGACATTTTTAGCGGTGTCTGATGACGGATTCTTGGGTACGAAAAGTATATCAGACGATATACTACAAAACGATTGGTATGAAATGGATGGATCTGCTGCATGGCATATTGTCAATACATGTAAGTCTGATATTATATGGCTCATTATATCTTGTTGAACATATTTCAGCGGATGTACATTACACGATGTATGTGCCAAAGGATATCGATCCATCACTCCAAGTGCCCGCCACAGCTCCCCATATAAGGACTACAAATCGTGTATCGCCTAGTATTCTGAATCTCTCGGGCCATGGTTTTTACAGTGGACTGATCGTCTACTTTGGTTGGACTAGGGTAAAAAGCAATTTTGTTAGTGCGCAAGTTATTGCGTGCGAAATACCGACGTGGGAGTTCTTGATGAACGATGCGCAATCTCGCGGTCAGGAAGAAATCCCAGAATACTATACGCCGCGGCCTGGACAACCTTATCATTTCCCAATCTACCTTCAAGATGTCAGCGGGCTTATCCACTGTACGGATTGTGCACATGTGGTCTGGCCATCGCAATAGTACTCGAGTTAATGGGAGCAGGGAAGTCATTTATTTTAATGTAAAATGTTTAGCAATCGTTTCACAGATTTGCCATCTGTCAGGAGACAAATAGAAAGTATTATTAGTGATTAACTGTAATCCAGTCTCTTTCAGCATCATTCGACTATTCCCGCATCTGGACTTCTTGTCGTTGGCAGAAACTTTCGCTCCCTCAGCCCCCTACCAGCATCCAGCATTTCTAGGAGACGGTGCGTCGCCGAGATACCTATCTGCAGTGAGAGTATTGCGCTTCCCAAGCGATTTCTAATAGGTAGCCGATTCTTTACTGTCTTCTTGTATCGCTATACCGCTGGTCTCCCCAATATTTGCTTCTCCTACATGAGCGGCATCACCGTCCGAGAGCATCTACATGTACTGCATATGAATATGATAGCACGTTGATGCTTGTTTGTATAGCTAGTTCGCCAGGTATACTTGAGTGTAGTGCGTCATATAAACATCCAGAATGCTGTTCCCAAGGCGGTGCCTAGCATCTTCTCCCAGAAAGTGTGGAAATATAATGAAGTTACGACTAGTATCCACGTCTAAAGACTTACGTTAGCTTGCTCGTTCTTGTAGAAGGTTCTCATACTTACCCAGCATGTTAATACCGCTACAGCGAGCAAGTAAAGAAGTCGATCAGTATCTGCAAGTGATTTGTAATCAATGTTTTTGATTTCTGCTAATATCAGGAGCGCTCCATGTATCGCCTAGACAGTTCTTCAGCAGCGATTACGTTACAGGTGATGTAAACTCACTAGAAAGCAATGTCCTGAAATATCGAATCCTCTCCACGTATGTTTTGCCTTTGTATCGCATTGTAGTTTGTTCTTTCCGGTGATTTGTGATGTGTGATCCCCCTCTTGTATACACACTCCGTATTTGTTTTCGATTGTTCCCATGAGCGATGTACCAAACCACCATTGCGTGAGGAAGAGCCAGTATAACGTTGCGAGCGCTAATTTCAGGTATGATATTTTTTGTTTTAGTGATGGTGGTTGCCTGATTGTTGGTATTAGTTTCTCTGTTCGTCTTCTGTAGTAGTATTACTGCTGTTGTGTATAATTAGGTCTACCGATATATCACCCCCCCCACACACGCTACTGTGATCAACCACCCCCCCCGTGTGAATATATAATTCACGACTCCTGATTTCAGTGGTGGATTGTTTTTGAGGAAGAGGGAAGAGTAGAGTGTACATGTGAGGACGAGGAGAGGGTAAATTGATTGTGGGTGTAGTGGAAGTCGAATCATTGTTTGGCCTTGTGAAAGAAAAGAAGAAGGGGAGGAAAAGGTGAACTTGTTTCGTGATGAGAAACTATAGAGACTCCCGCTAGGATGAAGGAAAGTTCACTATAGATCTCAGACTGGTCTCGATTTAACTTGTACTTTTCTTGAATACCGTATACACTTACCTATATATACGTCATTCATACCTGATCATCA
>Ga0160429_1000844_pt1 | contig 19633 bp, 17 predicted proteins | sample SolpanmetagenomR_FD_108199 | JGI IMG/M metagenome (GOLD analysis project Ga0160429, IMG submission 108199) | Solar panel surface microbial communities from Lawrence Berkeley National Laboratory, California, USA - R | ecosystem: Engineered > Built environment > Solar panel > Unclassified ...
ACCTGCTCGGCGCGGGTTTGCTCGGCCGTCACGTTGGTCAGGCCCAGGTCGGCGGCCATAAACTGCACGGCGCGAATCTTCTTGCCGATACTATCAACCAAGTGAAATTTCACCTCCGGGAACATAATGGCCAGCGGCAAGCCCGGCAGCCCGCCGCCCGTGCCCACGTCGAGCACCGCGCTGCCGGCCGGAAATTGCACCACCTTGGCAATGCCCAGCGAGTGCAGGATGTGGCGCTCCACGAGGTTGTCGGTGTCGGTGCGGGCCACCAGGTTTATCTGCGCATTCCAGGCTTTGAACTCGGTTTCGAGGCGCGCAAACTGGGCTAGCTGCGGCTTGGTGAGGTGGGGGAAGTAGGTAGTGAGAAGCGACATGCGCTAGAACTAAAAACTGTCATCCTGAGCTTGCGAAGGACCTTTTTACGCCCGAACGACTCGTTCAGCGGGCAGAAGGTCCTTCGCAAGCTCAGGATGACAGACGGGTTTTGGGAGTAATTAAATAAACTCTTTCTTGTCCTTCACCATGTCGAAGAGCAGCTCGCGGGCGCGGTGCAGCTGGGCCTTCACGGTGCCGAGCGGGGCCTTGAGCTCGGTGGCGATTTCTTCGTAGCTGAGCTCGTCGAAGTAGCGCAGGCTCACGAGGCGCTGGTATTTATCGGGCAGGCGCGACACGACGTGGCGCATGATTTCGATTTTCTGGTTCTTAATCGTCGTGTCGGCCGGGTTGAGGTCGTTGTCGCGAAATTCGAGCTGAATCTCGTCGCCATCACCCATTTTTACCGCCGAGTCGATGCTCATCGTCTTGATTTTATTCTTGCGAATAAAATCAATGCAATTGTTGGTGGCAATGCGAAACAGCCAGGTGCTGAACGCAAACTCGGGGTTGAACTTGTGCAGGTTCTTGAAGGCCTTGGCGAAGGCCTCGATGGTGAGGTCCTCGGCATCGTCGGGGTTGCGCACCATCTTGAGCACCACGTGAAACACCGGCTTCTTGTAGATGTGCATCAGCTCGGCGTAGGCCTTCTCGTCGCCGTGGTCCACGGCCGCCCGGATAAGCTTGAAGTCGTGCTTAGCCTTGGATGAGAACTGTTTCTGAATATCGGCGGGATTTACTTCCATTGGAGCGGACGGCGACGGAGCAAGGATAAACCCCAGGCGCAATAGAGGGCAAAGTATAGGAAATCGAGCGCCGGCACGGCCAGCGGTAGCATCGTAGTGCGCAGGCGGCGCGCTAGGGGTACATAAGTCAGAAGGGCCAACAATGTTCGCGCCAACCAGATTATTGTCAAAGATACCAAATTTTCCCGGTTCCAGCCAACTGCCAAAACGGCGGGCGTGAGCGCGTAAAACAGCACGTTGCTACCCATAAACAGGGCCAGCCGGCGGCGGTCGGCCGCCCGGTAGCGGCTGCCGGCCGAGAGGTGCCGCCGCTTTTGGCGCCACCAGGCGGCCCAGGTTTCGGCGGGCTCGCTCAGGGTCTGGGCCTCGGAGTCGGCTACCACGGCGGCGCGGGCGCCGGCGGCCACCGCATCCTGCACCAGCAGGTCGTCGTCGCCGCTCAGGCGCCGGATATGGCTGGCAAAGCCTTTGGTGCTGTTGAACGTGGCACGCGTATAGCCCAGGTTGCGGCCCACGCCCATGTAAGGCCGGCCGGCCCAGGCCAGCCCCAGGTACTGGGCGCCGGTGAGCAGCGTTTCGTAGCGAATGAGCTGGTTGAGCAGCCCCGGCCGCTCGGCGTAGCCCGAGAACCCGAGCACGAGGTCGGCGCCGTTGCGCTGGGCGAAGCCGCGCTGCATGAGCCGCAGCCAGTCGGGGCTGACAGGTCGGCAGTCGGCGTCGGTAAAGAGCAGGCGCTCGTAGCGGGCGGCTTTGATGCCCAGGGTGAGCGCGTATTTCTTGGGGGCGAAGCCGGCCGGCGTATGGCTTACCGTCACGAGCCGGAAACGGCCGGGGTAATACTGGCTTAGCTGCTGGGCGTAGAGGTAGGTATCGTCCTGGCTGCGGTCGTCGATGAGCACTAGCTCGAAGCCGGCTGGGTAGTCCTGGCGCAAGAGCAGGGGCACCAGCTCGCGCAGGTTGTCTAACTCGTTGTGGGCACATACGATAAGCGATACCGGCTCGGTGTCGGGGCCCGGCTCGCTGGCCCCGGCCTCGGCCGGGCGGCGCGCAAAAGGCCGGAAATACCGCAGCCAGAACCACCCTTGCACCAAGAGCAAAGGCACTAAGAAAAGGGCAGGCGGCAGGTGCGGGAGCGGGGGTATTAACACGATACGAGCCCGCAAAGGTACGCCGGCGGTAATTTTGGGAGAATGAAGTTTGATATCCTCGCCCACGACCCCGGCACCAAAGCCCGCGCCGGCCACCTCACCACGGCCCACGGCGCCATCGAAACGCCCATTTTTATGCCCGTCGGCACTGCCGGCACGGTCAAAGCCGTGGGCCAGCGCGAGCTCAAGCACGACGTGCAGGCCCAGATTATCCTCGGCAATACCTACCACCTTTACCTGCGCCCGGGCCTCGACGTGCTGCAAGCCGCCGGTGGCCTGCACAAGTTCAACGGCTGGGACCGGCCCATCCTCACCGACAGCGGCGGCTACCAGGTGTTTTCGCTTAGCGGCACCCGCAAGATTAAGGAGGAAGGCGTCACCTTCCGCTCGCACATCGACGGCTCGAAGCACTTATTTTCGCCCGAGGGCGTGATGGATATTCAGCGCCGCATCGGGGCCGACATCATCATGGCCTTTGATGAGTGCACGCCCTGGCCCTGCGAGTACGACTACGCCCGCCGCTCGCTGGACATGACGCACCGCTGGCTCAAGCGCTGCATCCAGCGCCTCGATGCCACCGAGCCGCTCTACGGCTACGAGCAAAATCTCTTTCCCATCGTGCAGGGCAGCACCTTTAAGGACCTTCGTAAGCAGTCGGCCGAGTTCATTGCCGAGCAGGGCCGCGCTGGCAATGCCATCGGTGGCCTCAGTGTGGGCGAGCCCGCCGAGCTGATGTACGAGATGACCGAGCTGGTCTGCGACATTCTGCCCGCCGACAAGCCCCGCTACCTCATGGGCGTGGGTACGCCGGCTAACATCCTGGAAAACATTGCGCTAGGGGTCGATATGTTCGACTGCGTGCTGCCGACCCGCAACGCCCGCAACGGCATGCTCTTCACCACCCAGGGCATCATCAACGTGGGCAGCAAGAAGTGGGCCGACGACTTTTCGCCCATCGATGAGGAGTTGGGCGGCCACGTGAGCACGTTTTACAGCAAGGCCTACCTGCGCCACCTCATTCATTCCAAGGAAATCCTGGGCTCGCAGATTGCCTCGCAGCACAACCTCACGTTTTACCTCTGGCTGGTGAAGGAAGCACGCAAGCAAATCGTGGCCGGCACGTTTGGCCCTTGGAAGACGGCGATGGTGGAGAAGCTCATGCGTAGGTTGTAAACAGCCATGAGACAACTAGCAGGACGTTTGGCGCGGGCGATTCTTTGGCTTGTGCTGGTCGGTGGCCCCTTGCTGCTTTATTCGCTGGATATAGGGTCTATGCTAGTTGTGGCTACTGGCGCTTTTGCCGAGTTCAGCGACATTTATATTGCCGGCCAGCTGCTGGAGCCCCAACCGGCTGTGCACTGGGAGCGCTTGGCAAAGTTGCCGATAGCCTTGCTAGTGGTGGCGGTAAAAGTTGGCCCCATATTGCTGCTAGCCGGGATGGCTAGTGCGTTGCTGCTAGCCTTCGGCAAGTGGGTGGTGCAGCGCCGCCGGCCCGCCTGGACGCTGCGCCGCCCCGCTACGGTGCTGGGCTTGGGTGGGCGCCTGCTAGGGCTGGTAAGCCTAGCGTATATACTAGGCTGCCTGCTACACTGGCTGGTGCCCGCTGCTTGGTTTAATCCACCGGTAGTGCCGCCGGGCTTACACTTCGTATTGTCGGAAGATTACTTATGGCCTTATTTTAAGTGGCCTGCGCCGCCCGCAGCGGAGCAAGGATGGACTATATACGCCCCTGGTTACGGTGACGTGCTAACCTTCGCCACTACAAAGGCCAGCGGTATTCAGCTCGCCTCTTTGCTCACGGTGCTGCTATTTTATCGCTATCGTCGGCGCGGCCCCGCCTTGGCCCCAGCTACGACGGTAGCTGCCGTTGTATAACCTGCTATTTATGAAAATTTTAGATAAATACATCATCAGCAAGTTCCTGACCGCGTTTTTCTTCACGGTCGTCATGCTCGTGTCGGTGATTTGCGTGATTGACTACACAGAGAAGAACGACGACTTTCTGCACCATAACCTCACGTTCTGGCACGTCTTCACGCACTACTACATCTACCTGTTCCCGTATTTCTCCAACCTGCTGGCGCCTATTACCATCTTCATTGCGGTGGTGTTCGTGACCTCGCGGCTGGCGGCGCGCACCGAGCTGGTGGCCATGCTGGCCAGCGGCATGAGCTTCGAGCGGCTGCTGCTGCCCTACACGATGGGGGCCAGCATTATCGCGGTGCTCACGTTCGGGCTCATCAGCTGGGTTATCCCGAAGGGAACCAAGGAGATAGTGAAGTTTGAGAACCTGCACGTGCAGGAGCCCTGGAAATACGAGGGCCGCAACATCCACGTTAAAATCGGGCCGCGCAGCTACGTGTACCTCGAGAGCTACGACGCCAACAACAACATTGGCTACCGCTTTGCGCTCGAAACCATCGACAGCACCATCCTGCGCCGCCGCCTCACGGCCGACGCTATCACCTGGGATTCGACCAAGCAGGCCTGGAAAATGACGACCCAGACCGTGCGCACTTTTCGCGGCCAAACCGGCGAAACCTTGCAATCCATCGCGGCCCGCGACACCACGCTTAATCTCTACCCCAAGGACTTTGCCAGCACCTACCGGCTGGCCGAGACCCTGACCTCGCCTGAACTCAACGACCTCATCGCCACCAAGATAATGCGCGGTGCCAACGATACCGCCCAGTACCTGAGCGTGAAGTATGAGCGCTACGCCTACCCCTTCGATACCATTATCCTGACCCTCATCGGGGTGGTGCTGAGCGCCCGCAAGAGCCGGGCCGGCGTGGGCGGGCAAATCGCGCTGGGCTTTGTGCTGGCCTTTATTTTCATCATTTTCGTGATGCTCTCGCGCAACTTGGCCTCGGTGGGCTCGGTGCCGCCCATGCTGGCCGCCTGGGTGCCAGGCATGGTGTTTTCGGTAATTGGGTTTTTCCTCTACCGGGTGGTGCCCAAATAGCCCCCATAAAACCGTCTGTCATTGCGCTCGCAATGATAATCGACCTATGTTAAAAGACTACTTTAAGCTGCATTTTATCGTCCTGCTCTGGGGCTTCACTGCCATTCTGGGCAAGCTGCTCACGGTGCCGCCCGTCGAGCTGGTATTTTGGCGCACCCTGCTGGCCAGCACCGGGCTGGCCGGCCTGCTGCTGGCGCGCGGCACCGGCTGGCGCATCGCCCCGGCCGAGGCCCTGAAGCTGCTGGGCGTGGGCGCCCTGGTGGCGGCCCACTGGATTACCTTTTTCCTGGCCGCGCGGCTCTCGTCGGTGAGCGTGTGCCTGGCGGGGCTGGCCACGCTGGCGCTCTGGACCTCCTTGCTCGAGCCGCTGCTGCTGTGGCGCCGGGTGCGGCCTTACGAGGTGGGGCTGGGGCTGCTGGCGATGGTGGGGCTGTACCTCATTTCGCAGGCCGAGTTTACGCAGCTCACCGGCCTGCTGGTGGCGGTGGCCTCGGCGGGGCTATCGGCGCTGTTCAGCGTGCTCAACTCGCAGCTGGTGAAGCGCCACGCGCCGGTGCGCCTCACGTTTTACGAGATGCTGGGCGCCTGCCTCAGTATTGGGCTGTTTTTCCCCGTTTACAGCCGCTATTTCACCCACGGGCAGGGCTTGCAGCTGGCCTGGCACGGCCTCGACTGGCTGTGGCTGCTGCTGCTGGCGGGCGTGTGCACGGTGTATGCTTTCTCGTCGTCGGTCGAGCTGATGAAGCGCATTTCAGCCTTCGTGGTGAACCTAACCATCAACCTGGAGCCGGTGTATGGCATTGTGCTGGCGCAGATTATGTTTGTCTTCCGGGTGCCGGGCTTCGGGCAGGAGAAGATGTCGGGCGGCTTTTATCTGGGCACGGTGCTCATCTTGGCCAGCGTGCTCGTGCACCCCGTGCTCGACCAGTGGAACCAGCGCCGCGCCCGCCGCCAGCAAGCCGCCGAGGCCATCGTTTGAGGTAAAAGGTGCGCCGGCCGGCGTTTTTCAAAGCCCGCCGCGCCACACCAGGTATTCGCCGGGCCAGGCCAGGGCCGGCGCCTCGGCCAGCCCCGGAAACAAGCCGTACACGGCCGAGCCCGAGCCCGAGAGGCTGGCGTAGGTAGCGCCCGCGGCGTAGAGCCGCTGCTTGATGTCGGCCAGCACCGGGTGGGCCGGGGCCAACGACTTTTCAAAGTCGTTGAAAACCGTATTGTGCCAGTCGGCCATCGGCTCTGCCAATGCCGCCCGTAGCGCGTGGGCCGGGGCCTGCGGCACAATGCCCGCAAAGGCCTGCGCCGTGCTGATGTGCAGCCCCGGGTACACTACCACGCAGGGCGTGCCGCGCAGGTTCACCGCTATGGGCTCAAACACGTCGCCTTTTTCCAGGGCTAGCCGGGGCGTGTTTTGGATGAAAAACGCACAATCGGCCCCCAGCCGGCGGGCGTAATTTTCGAGCTGCTCGGTGGTCAGGCCTAACCTAAAAACGTCGCTAATGGCCCGCAATGCAAACGCCGCGTCGGCAGAGCCGCCGCCCAGGCCCGCGCCGATGGGCACGATTTTGTGCATCTGCATCTGCACCGCGGGCAGGTCCGGGAAGTCGGTCTTCAGCAGCTCGTAAGCCTTGAGACACAAGTTGGTAGCTGCCTCGCCGGGGATGGGGCGGCCGCTGAGCGTAAGGTCGGACGCCGTTTGGCCCTTGGGCGCGGGCAGCACCTCGAGCACGTCGGCCCAGGGCAGGGGCAGAAATACGGTTTCGAGGGCGTGGTAGCCGTCGGGCCGCTTGGCCGTCACGTAAAGGCCCAGGTTGAGCTTGGCGTTGGGGAAAACTAGCAAGAGGTAGTTATAAGTTAAAAGTTGAAAGTTAGGAGTTGGGCCAGCCAGGGCTTGCAACTCACCTTTTTCCTTACTTCGCACAAAGAACGGCTGTCCACGCCCGCGCTTAGCTGGTTGAAGCGCCCCTGGCCAGCTTCTAACTCCTACCTTTTAACTCCTATCTCAAAAAAATGTACCCCGGCAAGCGCCTGCTCGACCTGGCCGTGGCCCTGCCGCTAGTGGTGCTCACGGCGCCGCTGCTGGTGCTGGGCGCGGGCCTGGCCGCCTGGCAAAACGGCGGGCCCTGGCTGTTCAGGCAGGCGCGCCCGGGGCTGGGTGGGCAGCTTTTTACCCTCTACAAGCTGCAAACCATGACCCAGGCGCGCCACCCGGCCACCGGCCAACTGCTGCCCGATGCCCAGCGCCTGCCGCCGCTGGGCCGCTGGCTGCGCGCTACCTCGCTCGATGAGCTGCCCCAGCTCTGGAACATTGTGCGCGGCGACATGAGCCTGGTGGGCCCCCGGCCCTTGCTGCCGCAGTACCTGCCGCTGTACTCGGCCCGGCAGGCGCGCCGCCACCTGGTGCGCCCCGGCCTCACGGGCTGGGCCCAGGTAAACGGCCGCAATGCCATAGACTGGGAAGAAAAATTTGAGCTTGATAACTGGTACGTGGACCACGAAAGCCTGGTGCTCGACTTGCGCATCTTGGCCCGCACGGCCGGGCGGGTGCTGGGCCGGCGCGGCATTGCGGCCGCCGGCGAAGCCACCATGCCCCCCTTCCGCGGCAGCCCGCCGCCAGCGGGAGAACGGTAACGCAAGACCGGGCACTCACGGCAGGCAGCCTATGGCCCTGGCCGTGCCGCCGCACGTAGGCGCTGGCCGGGTTGGGCACCTACTGCCCGCCACCCGCCGCGAGGGGCGCGCTGGTGGGCGGCATTCTCCCCAGCAATTTGGGCGGGCGGTGGCGCTGGCTTGCGAAAGGAAAGGTGCCGCTCCCGGGCTCAGGCCAGTAGCAAGGTGCCGCACAAGCGGCACCTTGCTACTGGGCGGGCTCTTGGCAACTGCCAGGGGCACTGCCCGTTGGGCGCGTGTAGTGCGCCGCGCCCAGCGGGCACTAACGGCAGGCTGGCCGGAAGTAAGCGAAAAGTTTGCTCATAGCAGAAAGGATGGTGAGACAAAGGTCTGAATTTTAAGGAGTAAGCTTTAACGTAGAAACACGCAATTTATCCCCGTAAAAATACCGAATTCAAAAGTGACCGATTTCGAGCAGGTGCCCGCTAATGGACGCTTTTTTACATCTGCGCGAAAACAAATTTGTCTGTAATAGTCTGTAATTTAATTTATTAGCTCGTTGGCACGGGGCTTGGCTTAGGGATAGGGTATCCACTACCCAGTTGCCCAGCTATGGACAGAGTACTTGCCCCCGCCACCCAACGCCGCCGCCGAGTGCGCAGCTGGCTTATCGGCCTGGCCGCGCTGGTGGCCCTGGTGGGGGCCGGGCTAGGGCTGCGCGCCGCAGTGCAGCCCAGCCTGCGCCGCGCCGACATCCTCACGGCCCCGGTCGAAACCGGCAATGTGGACGCTTCCCTTACGGCGGCGGGCACCATTATTCCGGGGCGCGAGGTGGTGATTACGAGTCCCATCCAGAGCACCGTGCGGCGGGTGGCGCTGGCGGTGGGCGCCCGGGTGCAGCCCGGCCAAACCATTGTGGAGCTCGACAAAGACCTGGCGGCTTCGACCCTGGCCAAGCTTGATGACGAGCAGCTGCGCAACCAGAACAAGAACGCCCAGCTAGGCCTGACCCTGGCCCGCAGCCTCACCGACCTGGCAGCCCAGCAGCAAACCCAGGACCTGAAGGTGAGCAGCCTGCAATCGGCCCTGCGCGACGAGCAGCACCTGCTCGAAATCGGGGGCGGCACGGCCGAAGCCGTGCGCCAGGCCGAGCTCAACCTGCGCACTGCCCGCCTCGAAGCCCAGCGCCTGACCCAGCAGCTGGCCAACCAGCGCCGGGCCAGCCAGGCCGACCGCCGCGAGCTGGGCTTCACGGTGTCGATGCAGCAGCGCAGCATCCAGGAGCAGGCCCAGAAGCTGCGCCAGGCCGACATCAGCAGCCAGCTGCCGGGCGTGCTCACTTGGGTGAACGACAACCTCGGGGCCACCGTGCAGGCCGGCGATGCCCTGGCCCGGGTGGCCGACCTCAGCCGCTTTCGGGTGCGCGCCACCCTCTCCGACTCCTACGCCGACCAGCTGCACCCCGGCGATGCCGTGGTGGTGCGCCTGGGCCCCGGCACCGACCTGCCGGGCACGGTGGCCAGCATCAGCCCGGCCGTGGACAAGGGCGCGGTGACCTTCTACGCCACCCTAGCCAACGACCACCACCCGGCGCTGCGCGCCAATCTGCGGGCCGATGTCTTTGTGGTAACCCGCGCCCACCGCGGCGTGCTGCGCGTGAAAAACGGCCCCTTTTACCTGGGTGGGCAAGAGCAGCCGGTGTTTGTGCTGGCCGGCGGCCGGGCCGTGCGCCGGGTAGTGCGCCTCGGCGACAGCAACCCTGATTACGTGCAGGTGCTAAGCGGCTTGGCCAAGGGCGAGGAAGTTATCGTGTCCGATACCAAGGCCTTTGCCGATACGCCGGCGCTCACCGTGAATCAGTAGGGCCGGGGCTATGCACCGTTTTTTTTAGCCTTTTTCCGCTACCTGCCATGCGCGCTTTCTTTCTCGCTTCCGCCCTCATGCTGACCCTAGCCGCTGGCTCGGCTAGCCCCGCGCGGGCCCAAAGCCCAGCCGCCGCGCCCGCCCGCACCGACAACCGCCAGCGCACCGCGCTGGATGCGGCCGTGCAGCAGGCCGCCGTGGCCTACATGCAGCAGCCAGCGGCGGTAGGCCTGTCCATTGCCTTGTCTAAAAACGGCCGGCAGTACTTCTACAACTACGGCGAGGTAGAGCAGGGGAGTGGCCGGCTGCCCACCGCCAACACGTACTACAACATGGGCTCGGTGGCCAAAACCTTCGTGGGCACGCTGCTGGCCCAGGCCGTGCTCGATAAGAAAGTGCAGCTTACCGACGACATTCGGCGCTACCTGCCCGGGCAGTACCCCAACCTGGAATTTGAAGGCCACCCCGTGCGGCTCGTCGACCTGGCCAACCACACTGCTAGCCTGCCCGGCACCTCGCACGTGTACCCCCAGGCCCTGGGCGACAGCCTACGTGCCCTGGCGCTGGTGCCGCGCCTGGGCTACTACAACCGCTACTCGGCCGATAGCCTGCTGGCCGACCTGCACCACCTGCGCCCCACCGCGCAGCCCGGCACTACCTACCGCTACAACAACCTGGGTCCGCTGATTCTGCAATTGCTACTTGAGCGCGTGTATCAGCAGCCCTACGAGCAGCTCATTACGCGCTACGTGCAGCAGCACTTTGGCCTGCGCGATACCAAGCGGGTGCTCTCGGCCGCCGAGCAGGCCCGCTACGCCACCGGCTACGAAACGCCCCAGCGCGGGCAGACCCCCATCAACTACACCGGCTACTGGGGCGGCACCACGCTCACCTCTACGCCCGCCGACCTGCTGCGCTACGCCCAGGCCAACCTGGCCGAGCGCGACCCGGCCGTGCGGCTAGCCCACCAGCCCACCACCACGCTGCCCGCGGGCTACGCCGTGGGCCTGGTGTGGCGCCTCGATACCGACGCCACCGGCAGCCGGCGCATCTACCATAGCGGCCACTTTCCGGGCTACAACACCTGGCTGGCCGTGTACCCCGACCAGGATGTGGCCGTGGTGGTGCTCGTCAACGACAACATCAGCCAGGACCGCCTCACCGAGCTGGGGCAGCAGCTCAAGCTGGCCCTGGCAACCGGCGCGGCCCAATAGGTTTGCCTTCTCATTGCTTGAAAAAGTATTAGCTATGAACACGTTGCGTTGCCTGTTTGGGGGAGTGCTGAGCGCCTGGGCGGGGCTAGCCCCGGCCGCCGCCCAGGCGCCCCTCACGTTGCCCACCCTCATTCAGCAAACGCTGGCTGGCTCGGCCCCCGCCGTACAGGCCCGCGCCGCCCGCGAAGGCGGCTACTGGGCCTACCGTGCCTACCAGGCCGGCTACCGCCCGCAGCTGGCCTTGCAGGGCGTAGTGCCGAGCTTCAACCGGGCCATCATTCCGGTGGTGCAGCCCGATGGCACCACGTCTTTCCAGAGCGTGCGCTACAACAACTCGCTGCTGGCCCTGAACCTGACCCAGAACATCGGCCTCACCGGCGGGCAGGTGGTGGTGGGCTCGCAGGTGCAGCGCTTCGACGATTTTATTCGCACTGAAAAGCGCTACAACAACCAGCCCTTTACCCTGGGCCTGACCCAGCCGCTGGGCTACTTCAACGGCCTGAAGTGGGAGCGCCGCCTTGCCCCGCTGCGCTACCAGGAAAGCCAGCGCCAGTACCTCGAAGACCGCGAGGCCATTGCCCAGCGCGTGACGGAGCTGTATTTCGACGTGCTCTTGCAGCAGGTAAACGCCGCCGTGGCCGGCCAGAATGCCCAGGCCACTGCCGAGCAGCTGCGCGTGGGCCGCGAGAAATACGCCCTCGGCCGCCTTTCGCAAAGCGATTTATTACAGCTCGAACTCAACCTGCTAGGCGCCCAGCAGGCCCAGAATCAGGCCCTGCTCGACGCCGAAACCGCCGCCGTGAGTTTGCGCACCTACTGCGCCCTGCCCGCTGCGGAGGCCGCCGGCGCGGCCACCGTGCCGCCGCTGGCCGTGCCGCTGCCCGCGCCCGCCCTGGCCGTGGTGCCCGCCGAAGCCCTGGCCCAGGCGCGCCAGCACCGCGCGGCCGTGCTGGCCTTTCAGCGGCGCGAGCTGCAAGCCGCCCGCGACGTGGCCCAGGCCCGCGGCACTACCGGCTTTCTGGCCACCCTCACCGCCAACCTGGGCTACGTGAACCAGGCGCCCGGCCTGCTCGATAGCTACCTGGCTCTGCAAAACCAGCAGCAGGTGGCCCTCTCATTTTCGCTGCCGCTCGTGGACTGGGGCCGGCGCCGCGCCACCGTGCGCACCGCCGAGCTGGCCCGCGACCAAACCCAGGCCGCCGTGCGCCAGGACGAGCGCAGCTTCGAGCAAACGGTGCTCACTCAGGCCAGCCAGATTCCGGCGCTGGCTGGGCAGGCCCGCCTGGCCGCCCGGGCCGATACCCTGGCCCAGCGCCGCTACGCCATCACCCGCGCTACCTACGCGGCCGGCCGCCTCTCGCTCACCGACCTCACCCTGGCCGCAGCGGCCAAGGACCTGGCCCGGCGCAGCTACATCCTGGCTTTGCGGGCGGGCTGGGTGGCGCATTTCAGCCTGCGCAGCCTCACGTTATTTGATTTTGAAACCCAGCAGCCGCTCGCGGCTGAGTAGCCGGCCGGGCCGCCGTAACACACTTAAACAACATCCTATGCCAACCCTAACTACCGCCCCCGTCATCCGGCTCACCGGCATCGAAAAAGTCTACCAGACCCGCACTATCGAAACCATCGCCCTCAGCGAGGTCAACCTCAGCATCAACCGTGGCGAGTTTGTGTCGGTGATGGGGCCCAGCGGCTGCGGCAAATCGACCTTGCTCAGCCTCATGGGCTTGCTCGACGAGCCCAGCGCGGGCACCATCGAGATTGACGGCCGGCCCGTGACCTCGTATTCCGACAAGGAGCTAGCCGGGTTGCGCAACCACAAAATCGGCTTCGTTTTCCAGAGCTACCACCTCATCAATGACCTCTCGGTGCGCGACAACGTGGAGCTGCCACTGCTGTATCGGCCCGGTGTGGGCGGGGCCGAACGCCGCAAGCGGGCGCTGGCCGCCCTCGACCAGGTGGGGCTGAATGCCCGCACCAACCACTTTCCGGCGCAGCTCTCGGGCGGGCAGCGGCAGCGCGTGGCTATTGCGCGGGCCCTGGCCGGCCAGCCCGAAATCATCCTGGCCGACGAGCCCACCGGCAACCTCGACTCGGTGATGGGCGAGGAAATAATGGAGCTGCTGCTGGCCCTGAACCGCGACCAGGGCACTACCCTCGTGATGGTGACCCACGACGAGCGCGAGGCCCTGAAAACCGGCCGCCTCATCCGCTTCTTCGACGGCCGCCAGGTGGCCTAGCCCCCGTGAGCAGTCAGCCCGAGGGGCTACCTACGCCTTACGGTATACAAAATAATTTTTTCGGGAATGTACCCAGGCCAGGGCCTTGACTGAGGGGCCAATCAACTTATTGTTTTCAGGCATGTACCCAGCCGCTGGCCCTGCTCAGATAGGGCTGCTTTGCTTCATTTCTCACGCCTATTTTCTTCCTTACCGATGCTTCTTTCCTACCTCAAAATCGCCTGGAAAGTCCTCTTGAGGCGCAAGGTCTTCACCGCCATCAGCTTGTTCGGCATCAGCTTCACGCTGATGATTTTGCTGGTCGTGTACGCCATGTACGACTACGCGGTGGGGCCGCACCGCCCCGAGCTGCACGTGGATAGAATGCTGTTCATTAATCGGATGCAACTGCTGTATCGGGGGGGCGGGCAGAGCAACGCCAGCATCGGCTACCCTTTTCTCGACCAGCGCGTGCGCACCATGAAGACTCCGGAAAGAGTATCCATCAGCGAAGCCAATTTTAGCACCGACGTGGCCTACGCGGGCCAGCAGGCCCTCAAGCTCGACCGCAAGCGCACCGATGCCGAGTTCTGGCAGGTGCTGGATTTTGACTTTGTGGCCGGGCGGCCCTACAATGCGCGGGAGGTGCGCGAGGCGGCGCACGTAATGGTTATCAACGAGCGCACGGCGCGCCGCTACTTCGGCCCCGGGGCCCCGGCCGTGGGCCGCGACCTGGTGCTGGAGGCCGTGGCCTACCGGGTGGTGGGCGTGGTGCGCGACGTGCCCCTGACGCGCCTCAGCACCTACGCCGAGCTCTGGACGCCCATCACCACCACCAACGATGACCTGCGCAACCCTAGCCTGCTGGGGCGCTACCAAGCCATTGTGCTGGCCCGCTCGGCCGCCGACGTGCCCCGCGTGCAGGCTGAGTACCAGCAGCTAGTGGCCCACTTGCCGGTGCCCGACCCCAAGCAGTTCAAAAAGGTAAACACCTTTGCCCGTACGCTGCTGGCCTCGTACACGGGCCGCGACAGCGACAATGCGACGGCCGAGGGCGGCGTGGGGCGCTTTGTGCAGGTGGCCCTGCTACTGGGGGTGCTCTTTATGCTGCTGCCGGCCCTCAACCTGGTCAACATCAACGTGAGCCGCATTCTGGAGCGCTCGGGTGAGATTGGGGTGCGCAAGGCCTTTGGGGCCACGGCGGGCCGGCTGGTGGGGCAGTTTCTGGTCGAAAACATTTTTTTGACGCTGCTGGGCGGCGTGCTGGGCCTGGCGCTGGCAGCCGGGGCGCTGCACCTGCTCAATAGCAGCCAGCTCATTCCGTATGCTAGCTACGGGCTGAACGCGCGGGTATTTGGGGTGGCGCTGGGCGTGGTGCTGTTTTTTGGCCTGCTTTCGGGCAGCTACCCGGCCTACAAAATGTCGAAGCTCCCCGCCGTGAAGGCCCTTAAGGGCGATGCCGGTAGCTAGCTAGTCAGCTGATAACTAACAACTCATACTTAATAATCGGAAAAGATGCTCCGCCACCTGCTCACGCTGATGTGGAACCGCAAGCGCGCCAACGGCTTGCTGATTCTAGAAATATTTCTGGCCTTTGTAGTGCTGTTCGCCGTGGGTAGCGTGGGCGTTTTTAGCTGGCGCAACTACCGGTCGCCGCTGGGCTTTACCTACGACAACGTGTGGGAAATCCAGGTCAATCCCGGCACCCAATCACACGCCGCGCAGTACGCTACCTTGCAACAGGTGCTGGCGCGGCTGCGCAGCACGCCCGGCGTGGTGCAGGTGTCGCGCAGCGTCGAAAACACGCCTTTCGCATTCAGCAACAACACCACCGAGTTTCGGGCCGTGCAGGGCGCAAGCCGGCCCGCCGCCTACGGCGATGTGTACGACGTCGGCCCCGAGCTGCGCGAGGTGATGGGCCTGCGCCTGGTAGCCGGCCGCTGGTTCGACCGCCGCGACGAGGCCGGGGCGCGCCACAAGCCCATCGTCATCACCGAGCTAACGCAGGCTGCCCTGTTTCCGGGGGGCGAGTCGGCGGTGGGGCGCCTTATCCGCGACAACGACAAGGAAGACTACGAGGTCGTGGGCGTGAGCGGCCCCTACCGCACGGCCGGCGAGCTGAGCGAGCCCCAGCCCGGCTACTTTCTCTACATCAGCCCCCAGGATACGGCCCGCGCCCTCAATACGCTGCTAGTGAAGGTGCGGCCCGGCAGCGGCGGCGCCCTCGAAAAGCGCATTGCCGACGACATCCGCGCCATCAGCGCCGGGGGCTGGACGAGCGGCATCGTGACCCTACCCGAGCAGCGCATGACGCGGCTCAAAATTGACCTGGCCCTGCCGCTTATCCTGGGCGTGGTGTGCGTGTTTTTGCTGGTAAACGTGGCGCTGGGCCTTTTCGGGGTGCTGTGGCTGAACATCAGCCAGCGGCGGGCCGAGCTAGGGGTGCGCCGGGCGCTGGGGGCCACGGGCGGGGCCATCAGCCGGCAGGTGCTGGGCGAGCTACTGGTGGTCACCACCTTTGGGCTGCTGCTGGGGCTGGCGGTGGCGGCGCAGTTTCCCTTGCTGGGCGTATTCAGCGTGAAGGCCGGCGTGTATGGCACGGCGATGGGGCTGGCGGCGGTGGGGCTGTATGCGCTGGCCACCCTCTGCGCGCTGTACCCGAGCCGGCTGGCGGCGGGCATTCAGCCGGCGGTGGCCCTGCGCGAGGAGTAGGGGAGGAACCCAAAAAACCGCAGTTACCGGCCATTCGGGGCGTTTTGGATAATATTCTGGGGGCCAGCGGCAACGGCCGGCACCTTTGCCGCATCTCCCTGGCTAGCCCGCCGCCCGGCTCCTAAAAATATTTTGCGGGGCGCCCGTAACGGCTGCCCGGCCGGCCCGGTACTCGCCCCGAACCTTCCCCAATTTGCCGTTCACTTTTAGTCTTTCTGAGTCATGAAAAACCTGCTGCTCCCCGCCCTGCTCTCGCTCGCCGCGCTAGCCCCCGCCTGCGCCCAAAGCACCCAAACGCGCCCGGTACCCACCTTCCACGCCATCCAGGTGAGCACGGGCATCGAGCTTGACCTCACCGCCGGCCGCAGCCAGCGCGTGGAGGTGAGCGCCGCCACCGACGCCTACCGTGACCACATCGAAACTACCGTGAAGGACGGCGTGCTGGTGCTGCGCTACAAAAACGACGACGACCGCAACAACCGCGACCGCACCAACAAGCGCCTGCGCGTGGCCGTGACGGCCGACGAGCTCACGGCCCTCGGGGTGAGCAGCGGCGCCTCGGTGCGCACCGCGGGCGACTTCGACGCCGCCACGTTCCAACTCGACGTGTCGTCGGGGGCCAGCGTGCGGGCCGGCCTCGACACCAATACCCTCACCGTGCGCCAGAGCAGCGGCAGCAGCGCCGACCTCAAGGGCCGTGCCGCCAGCCTCGACGTGCAAAGCAGCAGCGGCGCCACCTTCGACGCCGCCAGCCTCCAAACCGAGCGCTGCCGCGCCCAGGCCAGCAGCGGCAGCTCCATTAAGGTGGCCGTGAAAGACGACCTCGTGGCCCAGGCCAGCAGCGGCGGCAGCGTCAACTACAAGGGCTCGCCCCAACTCACCAAGCACACCAGCAGCGGCGGCAGCGTGAGCCGCGACTAGCCCCCGCCCGGCCGGGGTGGGCCCCGAAGCCCCGCTGCACTCTTTCTTTGCAGCCAGCGGGCTTATTTTCTCTCCGCTTTTCTGAGTTTATGAAAAAATACCTGTTGCCCGCTGCCCTCTGGCTGCTGGCCCTAGCCCCGGCCGCCGCCCAAACCGATGCCGCCGCTACTACCACTGCCGCGGCCAATGGCCCGGAGGTGCGCAAGGTGGAGAAATTTCGCGCCATCAACGTGGGCACCGGCATCGAGCTCACCCTCACCGGCGGCCACGCCCAGCAGGTAGAGGTGAGCGCCACCACCCTCGACCAGCGCGAGCACATTCTCACCAAGGTGAGCGACGGCGTGCTCAGCATCCACTACGACAACCCCGACGAGCGCGCCGGCAACTCGAAGAAGGACCGCCAAAACCGTAAGCTGCGCGTGGCCGTCACGGCCGACCAGCTTACGAGCCTGGCCGCCAGCAGCGGCGCCGCCGTCACGGCCAGCGGCCCCTTTGCCATGCCCGATTTTCAGATTAATCTCTCGTCGGGCGCTGCCCTGCGGGCCGACCTCAGCGTGAGTGTACTTATTATTCGCCAGAACGGGGGCAGCGTGATTGACCTCACCGGCCAGGCCCCGCGCTTCGACCTCAACCTCACCGCCGGCTCGGTCTTCAACGGCGAGAAGCTGCTTACCAACCGCGCCCAGATTGAGGCCAGCAGCGGCAGCATTGCCAAGCTGGCCGTGAAGGAAGTACTGCTGGCCGAGGCCAGCGGTGGCAGCAGCATCAAGTACTACGGCTCGCCCGAGGTAACCAAAAATGCCACCGGCGGCAGTAGCATCAACGGCCGCTAGGGGCGGAGCTACGAATCTTGAACAAAAAAGAACGTCATGCTGCGCCCCGCGAAGCATCTCGCTCGCGCCGCTAGGGTTGCTAACTCTACCGATTCGAGCGAGAGACTGCGCGGGGCGCAGCATGACGTTCTTCCTTTTCCCTTCCTATGATTCTCCTTATCGACGACGACCTGGCGGTGCGCACCTCGCTGCGGCTGCTGCTGAAGCAGGCCGGCTACGCCACCCAGGCCGTGGCTGGCCCGGCCGAGGCGCTGGCCGCCGTGCGCGAGGCCGCACCGCAGCTCATCGTGCTCGATATGAATTTTTCGGCCGCTACCACCGGCGCCGACGGGTTGGCCCTGCTGGCGCAACTCAAGGCGGTGGTGCCGCAGGTGCCGGTAGTACTGCTCACGGGCTGGGGCAGCATTGCGCTGGCCGTGGCCGGCATGAAGGCCGGGGCGGCCGAGTTCGTTACCAAGCCCTGGCAAAACGAGGCGCTGCTGCAAACTATTGCCACCACCTTGCAGCTGCAAGCACCCCCGGCCGGGGCTGGCCCCGCGGGTCGCGCCGCGCTCGATAAGCAATTTGCCTTCCGCTCCATAATCGGCGACGACCCGCGCCTGCTGGCCGTGCTGCGGCAGGTGGGCCAGGTGGCCGCCACCGATGCCTCGGTGCTGATAGAGGGCGAGAGCGGCACCGGCAAGGAGCTGATTGCTGAGGCCCTGCACCAGAACAGCCGCCGGCGCGGCCAGCCCTTCGTGAAGGTGAACTTGGGCGGCATTTCGGCTAGCTTGTTCGAGAGCGAGATGTTTGGCCACCGCCGCGGGGCGTTTACCGATGCCCGGGCCGACCGGGTGGGCCGCTTCGAGCTGGCCAACGGCGGCACCATTTTTCTGGATGAAATCGGGGAGCTGGAACTGGCCAGCCAGGTGAAGCTGCTGCGCGTGCTGCAAGACCGCACCTACGAGGTGCTCGGCGACAGCAAGCCCCGCCGCCTCGACCTGCGCGTGGTGGCCGCCACCAATAAGAACCTGGCCGAACTAGTAGCCCAGGGCCGCTTCCGCGAAGACCTGTTTTACCGCCTCAACCTCATCACCCTGCGCCTGCCCGCCCTGCGCGAGCGCCCGGCCGATATTCCGGCCCTGGCCCGGTACTTCGTGGCCCAGCTGCAAGCCACCTACCAGCGGCCCGGCCTGCGGCTAGGCCCGGCCGCCACCCACTGGCTGCAAGAGCAGCCGCTGCCCGGCAACATCCGCGAGCTCAAAAACCTAGTCGAGCGCACCGTGCTCACGACTCCCCACGACGAGCTGGCCCCCGCCGACTTCCAAGCGCCCGCCGGGGCCGGTCCCGCCCGCCCGGCCGCCGGCCCCGCCGACCTGCCCGCCCCCGGCTCCATGACCCTGGAGGCCCTGGAAGAGCAGATGATACGCCAGAGCGTGGCCCACTACCAGGGCAACCTCAGCCGCGTGGCGCGGGCGCTGGGCCTGAGCCGCGGCGCGCTCTACCGGCGCTTGGATAAGTTTGGAATTCCGTACAGCGAGTAGGGTGCGGGGCTCGCTCCCGCCCGGCGTTGCTGTTGCCCACCGCTTAGCTGGGGTACGCCGTTGCTTAGTCGTGCCACGACGGGCGGGGGCCAGCCCCGCACCCTACCTCCTATGACCCTGCGCCTCCGGCTCCTGCTGTTTCTGCTGCCGCTGTATGCCGTGCTCCTTGCGCTGGCGGCGCAGGTGCGCACGAGCCAGCCGCTGCTGTTCGTGGCCTGCGAGTTGACTATTGCAGCCAGCGCGGCGCTCACCTGGCGGCTCTACCGGAGCCTGGTGGGGCCGGTGCGCCTCATCGAGGCGGGTACGGCGGCGCTGGCGGCGCAGGATTTTAATCTCAAATTCAAGCCCGTGGGCCAGCCCGAGCTCGACCGGCTCGTGGGGGTGTATAACCAGATGCTCGATGCCCTGCGCCAGGAGCGCGTGAGCCAGCACGAGCAGGCCGTGCTGCTGGAGCGGCTCATCGGCGCCTCGCCCGCCGGCGTGCTCCTGCTAACGTTTGACCACGAGATAGCC
>Ga0160429_1000845_pt1 | contig 19630 bp, 22 predicted proteins | sample SolpanmetagenomR_FD_108199 | JGI IMG/M metagenome (GOLD analysis project Ga0160429, IMG submission 108199) | Solar panel surface microbial communities from Lawrence Berkeley National Laboratory, California, USA - R | ecosystem: Engineered > Built environment > Solar panel > Unclassified ...
CTCCCATTGACACTCCCATTGACACTCCCATTGACACTCCCATTGACACTCCCATTGACACTCCCATTGACACTCCCATTGACACTCCCATTGACACTCCCATTGACACTCCCATTGACACTCGGACTAGGTAATGCAGAAGAGGAAGAACAAGAATAAGAGACGTACGAAGACATGACCTAACACCATAGAAGCGAACGAAACGGGAAAGAGAAAGAGAAAGAAAAAGAGAAAGAGAAAGAAGAAGGAAAGCGCTAAAGGTTGAAGAAAGAAAGGAAAATCTAACAGATATCCATCAGATACTACACCATACTGTACACATATTCCTGTTATACTCTCTCAACACTCTCTTGACACTCTTTGACTCCTTCCCGCCTACTTCCCATTAACAGCACTCCCATTAACACTAGCCCCCGCACCCGCCTTCTCACCCAACTTAGCCTGCTCAAGCAACTTCCTCACTTCCTCCGCATGCTCACTAAAATTATCCACCAGATCATCCCACATCTTCGGGTCATGCTCATGCAACTTGTCGCTCTTCCACGCATACTCCGTGATCGTAAATGGCCGCGAACTCTCAAACATAATCGCCACCGCGCCCTCACTAATCCTCATCTCAGGAGGCACATCCTGACTTGCCGCCACAAACTCCTCGTATGCCACGCCATGCGGCACCATGCCGCATTCATACGACGCACCACCTGGTGCAAACTCATCGGACCGACCGCCATAGGCTCCATAGATCAGTCCCATGAATTCACTGGCCACGTTACGGTGGTAGTATGGTGGGCGGTATGTGTGGGATGCTACGTCCCAACGAGGCGAGAAGATTAGGAAATCAGCGAGTGGCGCGGCAGGATCGCGGGATTTCGCAGTCAACACGCAGAAGATACTGGGGTCGATGTGGTCGACGCTGATAGATCCGACGTTGACAAACTTGGTCAAGTCGTATTTATAAGGCACGTAATTGCCATGCCAAGCCACGACATCAAAAGGGCCGTGTTCTTGACTACTCGCGAAGAACTTGCCGCCGAGCTTGTACACCACGTCCCAATGCTCGCGAACGATTTCGTAGTGAGCGACGGGGTGGAGGAAGTCGCGGGCGTTTGCTAGCCCGTTTGCGCCTAGAGGGCCTAGTTCCGGGAGCTCGAAGTTGGAGCCCCAGATTTCCATGATGTAGCCGCGGGAGGGACCGTCGGGAAGGGCGACGGAGTATTTTTGGCCGCGTTGGATGATGCAGATTTCGCCTGGTTGGACGAAGAGTTTGCCGAATTCGGTGGTGATGTCGAGGGCGCCTTGTTGGGGGACGATGAGGAAGTCGCCGTCGGAGTTGACGAAGGCGCGTTTGGTCATGGATGCGTTGGCGGCGTAGATGTGGCTGGAAAAGAAGAAGTTGTTAGTGTTTAGTGTGCTTTGCAAGATAGTGTATGTTGCTTTCAACTTACGTGGCAATGCCTTCTCTCAAAGTTGGATCACCAGACCCAGCAATCGTCTTCAATCCATCAACAAAGTCCACGTGACCATCAGAAGGAATGTCAAAAGGCTTCCAGGCCAGCTGGGTGGGCGAAATGTGGACTCTCTTGTTCATGGGCAAGAAGCAAGATTCAGTGTCTTCATTATCAGGAAGATCCTTGAATCCTTGATGGGCAACAGCAGGGCGTGCTCTGTATAGCCAAGATCTCTTATTCAAATGGCGCGGAGCTACGAAAGCTGATGCAGTCATTTGTTCTGCATACAGGCCGAAGCGGACTTTGCGGGGGCTGTTTTGGCCTTGAGGGAGAGTGCCGGGGACTGCTTCGGAGGCGAATTCGTTGTTGAAGCCGGATTGGTATCTGAGAGGGAGTGTTAAAAGGATGGTTTTGTCGAGATTGGGGGTGATATTCATATCATACTCGTAGGGGTCATTCTGCCTCTTGCCAAAAGCAGGAATCTTGCCTTCTTGCTGCGTCTCTGCCCAATGAAAGATGTTTTGATACATTGCTGGGTCTTTGAGGTCTTTGGTGGAAGGCATGGTGGTGTAGGTGTGGGTGTGGTGATGGAGATGGCGGTAGAGGAGATGAGGTTGAAGATGGAATCAAAGTCAAGGTGGAAGAAGGAAGAAGGACAGGAAGTCGGAGGAGGTAGAGAAGGTAGAGGAGGTGGAGGAGGTAGAGGATGCGAGGTGGAGTATATGTGGAGGATGATGCATCTGGTCGGTAGATGTCGAGCTTCAAGGCGGCTGCTGCTCACGAAGAGGGACACAATGGCGGGGAAGTAAGCAATGTCGTCGGCTAGCAAGTGGGAGCTACATGCCGAAGTCTAATCGAGTCTCTTGTGATAGCAGTTGATGTGGGACAAAGAACACATCGCCCGAACTTCAGTGTAATCAAGCATGGAGTATGCAAGATGGGAATCTAAATGCTTAGCAAGGGAGGAGTGTGGTTAAGCTGGCAGGAATATATTGTCGAGTCTTTCTTCATGCCTAATATCCCTCTTCAAACTAAATCATGGCAAGGTGAGTCTATCTAAATGAAGCTTGTGTTTCATGCCTGTCATAGTGGGTTCATGTGTATTGTTGTTCACTAATTAACCTCTTCCTCCAAGACCTCCAAAGTATCTCACCCCAGAAGACCGTTTAGCGGCACGACGGCAGCAAGTCCGTAATAATGTACGGGCTTTTCGTGAAAGAAGACTCGGGAAAAAACATTCTTCAGGTGATGGAGAAGCAGAATCTGCTTCGGAAAAGAGTACTCGTCCGAGCGAAAAAGCTTCTCCACCGGCTCGATTACCTCCTCCTTCTCTGTTACTTCAGTCTCCGTTCTTGATTACATCACATGATATTGATGACAAGAATGTGGTTCAAAAAGTAGCAGAGGTTTCGGAAGAAGTAGAAGAAGTACAAGCAGAACCTCATACAACTACAACCCGCGAGACCCCTTATCACACATACTCACAGCTCGGCCACGTAGAAGAGGTCGAACTTGATCAGCAAGCTCATGCAAATGACACAAGCGATCCAACTGCTCTAACACGCTACACACCTTCTCCAATCTCAACCGACATCCGCCAGCACTCCAACTCCTCCCCCCTCGACCTCTCCTTCGGCTACTTCGAAGCCATAGTCCGCGAAGGCGATGCCTGGGTCAGCGGCTATCCCTTCTGGGAATCACTCCAACGACTCCGCAGTGATGAACTCGTCGTCATATCAGTCCTCTCCGCAACCGCAGCAGGCTTCGGTATCCTAGGTAAAGACAAAGGCCTCGCTCGCCAATCTCGCGAATCCTATCAGATTGGACTGCAGAAACTGCGAGAACGGCTTTCACTAGTAGGTAGTGTTCAAGCTGATGAAGAAGGCTTGGGAATAATGTATGCAAATTATTCATTGGTTAGTGTTGAGTTTTGTGAGAATCTGTGGTCGGGATGGGATGGGTTGATTGCGCCCTGGATATTGCATTTGAGAGCTGGATTTGCTATGATGGACTCGGCTGGACCGGTTGGCTTTAGAGATGCGACTGGGTTGATGAGTTTGAGGTCTATGAGGAGTCGGATCGTAAGTCTCATGGTCTGAGACTCGACCTTTATTAAACCTAGATTACTAACATACTTCAAGGTCTTCGCAGCCACACTCGATGAAGAGCCCTGCTTTCTTGACAATGACGACTGGCGTGAAATCCCATACACACTCCTCGGCAGAAGAATCGACGATGTCATCTGGAATCTAATCGAGACCATTCCAGCACATGCCCATCGTTGCAAAGTGCTAATACAACAAGGCGAAGATGCCTCAATTGATGAAATCAAACAGTTATATCACGACCTACTCTCCCTACGAACCCGCTTCACTACATGGTTCTCAACCTTTTACAATCAACATCCCGACCCCCCATTCTCCTTACAACCAGCCGCCTTCTATAACGACGAATTCTTCAATCAATGTTTCTCCTTCACCGACCTTCTCACCGGAGACACCTGCGCCTCCTACTGGATCTATCTCTTCGAGCTCTCCAGACGTGGATTAAGATTACAAACCACCTTCTCCACCCAACTCAACCTCTCTCCCACTTCCAACCATACCATCCTTTTCACCGAACAAGACCTCCTCAGCGCCACACACAACCTCTTCCGCAGCGCCGAAAGCATTTTCTTCTGGTCCAATCGTGGCTTCGAACGACTAGTACGCATCTTCGCCCCTCTACGAATCGTGTATGACTGGCTATGGGAGCAACCTGAACAGTACGACAGGGAATTGAAATGGTGTTGGAGGATTATGCAGGATATTTCGACGCGCGAGCCTCAAGGGGGGTTAGCGAAACATTTCACTGTTTCCTTCATGGGTGAGCCACGACCACCACCGGATGTGACTCGGCAGGTGATTGATCCGGCGCTTTTGTTTGAGGATGCTGCGGATTTTGAGAATGCATGAGAAGTCTGTTGCCCCTATACCCAAGTTTGACGATCGACGCACGTCGGTAACGCTGGCGAGCCTCCACTAGAGTTCCATTTGGCTACACACTATTCGGGCGTGATTCACCTTCTTTCGGGTCGCAACAGCTATGCTCTTACTCAGGTTCCTTCCGAAGATATCAGAATCAGTGGACAGTGCACCTTACGATTCCTTACGTTCCGTGTCAAAGTCGCTAGACGCATGTCGTCACTACAAACGCAGACACTCGCATAGACGTTGGACTCCTTGGTCTGTGTTTCAAGACGAATATTGAAATTGCCAATACGCTCGGTCTAGACTGACCTCATTACGCTCGAGGCTATAACACTCCCGGAGGAATTACATTCCCAGAATCTTTAACGAGCTGCTCGAACTGATGCTGGCCTGGCCTCGCAGAAGTAGTGAGATTGCCATACAGATATACTGTACCTTCTCTCCACGACACCGAAGTTATACGCAGATCGAGTATACGCCACGTTAAGTACTTACATGCATAAATGCATCAGCTCTTCTTGAGGAACTAAACTCAATACCACCCGGGTCTGCAATTCGGCGCCGCTTCTCTCTTCTTTCTCTTCCTCTTCCAAACCAACTGCGGCTGGTTTGCCTACTTGGATGCTTAAATACCAGCTTAGCGCAAGATGAAGCGATACCACTGACCGCCAATCGATCTCATAAGTACTGCATCAACCTCACCATGGTTACTATTTTTTTGGTCCTCCCATCGTCAGGTGTTCAGACTGTACTGAAGAGCATATCGTGTTACAGCAGCACACGGAAAACCGAGCTTATATACCGTGGTGTTGAATTTTAATGTTGAATCATCCAATCTGGACAACTAAGTCAATCCTGCTTCGATTGCGCATTCATTCTGCATTGATCATTGACAAAGGCACTTCGGTCCTGGTGTACTACTCAGCGATGACCGCAGCATGGACGAGAGAGGCCTTTCCAGCGTTTTTCGTTCTCGGGAATATCAGTGGCTCAGTTTGGTCGCCGCCGTGGCTGACCTGACTGACTTTATTCGTGCTGGGCTTTCTTGGTGAATAGAACATGCTAGAGCGGTAAATAAGGTAATACATCTGACGTGTAGTAAAGATGTGGGATTGATGGATGTTGAACTCAATAAGCTACTTGGACGCAGGACGTTGCAGAAGTATAGCATAAAGTTGCTCTTTCGTCAGTAGAGCTGCAGATTGTCTATCTTGTTGGTTTTGGCTTGAAAGAGTAGGGTAGACATATTCTTCGAGTGGTTTACGATTTGCTTTTCTGGACGCATTGAAGATTGGGGAAGAAACTGTTAGCTTTGTAGATGCTCTAGCTCTAGTCAGCTGTTGGTGCATTTGCCAGTTCCTTTCAAGGGAGAGAAAAGAAGAAGTAGTAGTAGATTCATAAATTCTTAACTCGCACATCCTACAATACAACAAGGCAAGCAAGCTCGGCTGAAGTTCAACCTAATCTCAAACCTCATGCCCACTCGCCCTAAGCAATGCATCCACCTTTCGGCGGCGGTTGGCTGGGAGGGTAGGTGGGTGGGCGGACGGGCGGCCGGGCAGTAATCTATTCTACCTGGTCTGTCACGAAATGTACGACATCTCTCCCACTCACTCTTATTCTTCTTCTTCTTATCACAAGCTTTTGGACTGTGTTTCGTCATGGTGGCAAAACAAAAATAGATGAAACATGCTTGAAGCATATTTTTGGTTTCAGTATCGCCTCTAGTGTTGCAATTATGAGGTACAGTACACCTACATCCTACCTTCGCAAAGTTAACTCCGTACACTATCAGCTGTCTTCCCATGTCACATCGAGCAAAGAGCAAAGATGGTTGAAATGTCTCGACCAACTACCCAGATCAAGTACATCTAATTACAATCACAATTCCGTCTCAGACCGAACTTGGAGTAAGAGACACCTGTCTTGAATAAGTGTGCTGTTTGTCATCGGCCAACTTAAAGGCTGGGAAGAAAATTGCTCCATAGATGCTCGCGTCAGCCATTCGTGCTGTTATAATTCCGACATCAGGAGAAGTAATAAGCAAATTCATAAATTCATCAAGAGCCAGCTGCAAATCTAAGCTCAGACCTCATGCCCACTTGCCCTGAGCAATTTATCCACCTTCCCAGTTCTTTCCCACCCACTCTTATTCCTCTTGAACCCGGGCCTAGACATCCTACTAACATCATTATCCTCCTTCCCCCTAACAAACACAGGCAAGGGCAACCCATCACCACTCCTCCTCACCACCACCTCAAAAGCCCTAAGTGCAAACCACGCCAAACACTCCAACCCAACCACAAGCACCACAAGCGCAACCCAAGCAGGCACCAAACTCCCCCCACACGCCCCTCCACAGCTCATCTCAACCGGATACTTGAACCCCTCAAGCTCGCACCCCTCCTCCCCACACTGATTCCTCAACATAACCATCCCCGGCTTCGGCACCCATGTCGCTGTCTCGGCAGACCCGAGCACAACACCGTGCGCATCCAGCGCTTCAACAGACACGAACGGGGCAGATTGCGCGAAATTGCTGAAGAGCGTCGCTGTCAGATTCACCTTTGTTTCGAACCCGGATCGCGCGAACGTGCCTGCTGGGATCCAGGGTCCATGGGCAGAAGACGTGCTGACGTGGAAGCGCCACGCGCTGACTTCGGTCGCGCCGTTCCAGGATACATATGCCATTAGCGAGGATGTTTCGTTCTTGCTGCTGCTGGTGTCACCGCCGCACGACTTCGCATACGCCAATACTTTCGGACCGTCTTTAGGCCTGCCGACCCATGGAAACTTGTACGCGCGATAATTCCTCGCTTTTGCATCGTTGAAGCGCATATGAAATAGCAATTCACCGTCTTCTGCAAACTCGCTGAGTTCAGGGATGGTGCCCCATCCGATGATCGCGTTGCCGGAAGGTGTGACGTGCATTCCGCCTTGAGCAATCGCTAGTAGTTCGTTTGGTTGGACGTATTCATGCAATAGTTCTGCTTCCATTGCCTCTTCATCCAACATGTACACTTGTCCGCTGCTAGCACGCCCCGCGAACCCGGCTTTGTTGCGAAGTTCCCAGCCATTGTCGAATAGAGATACTTTTAGTCGCGAGGTGGTGCTGTTGTCTTCGTAACCCAAAAAGCTGATGTGGTGTTGTCGTGAAAAGGTAAAGTTGGAGGTCATGGCGAAGTCTTTGTGGACTGCGCCTTCGCCCCCGAAACGCCAAAGTATGGTGCCTGGTTTGGAACCGGAGAGGGTGTTAGGGCCGGCAATTTTGTAGATAGTGTCGTGATGTCGGCAGGATATGAGGAAGTCGCCTGCTGAAGGCCCGTGGGAAATTTTGTCGACACCATTTATATGCGCAAAATCCCATGGCCCAGTACTTGAAGTATCACCTCCAATAGGCTCGCTATAATTCGTCTGACCGGGTATATGTGGAAACATGATCGTCTCCCATAATTCCAGATAATCAAGCCCGCACCATCGAAATACAGGCCGACCTGTGGCGACATCTACTTCTTGAAAACATGGATCAATGATATGTCCTCCTTTTGGTCCATACGGTTCGAGATTCATCTTTCGCATTTGATAGACGACGTGGACGAAGGTTTCGCCACCGGATAGCATGTTGAATTCATCTGTCAACAGAGCGATTATCGTTAGCCTCATCACTCCTTTAATGTGGCCTATCATGAGAAATATGCTTGACGTAACGTACGAGGATTAGGAACATCAAGATCCCCCACTGCGCCGAAGTCTCGCCTCACAGGCTCATACGAACTGTCAAAGATGCGATTGCTTGATCTCTCTGCATTGAGCGAGGTGAAACTGAATTCGCTCCAGCAGAGATGTGTTCCGATCGAGCCTTGATAGTCGCAAACGCGGAAATTCTTGGCTCCGTGGATTGTTGCTTCCAGACCGTACCAGATAACTTGCTGGAGAAGAAATTAGAGGACTGTGCTGTTGAGTTGCAAGAGGACATACGCCATTGTTATCAAAGATGATGGGTGCGCCAGGAAAACCATCGAAAGCAAACGGCTCGTAGAAGTAGTAGCCTGGTGCGAGGAGGGATGTGTCGTTGGTCTGGTGGGTTATGTTTATGAAGGGTGGACGGAAGGTGGGTTCCTGTTGGTATTGATCAGTAGAGTAGTGGACAGTCATGTCAGTGACCTGATCCGTACAGTTTTGTATAGATCGTATGCTCGTGTCTCTTGTGCTAGTGTGGTTGTAAAATGAATGCTTAACGCTGACAGAGCGGCAAGCGTGTATGTATGTATGAGCATGCTGGGGTTTTAGGGGAAAGGTGATATGCCTGACAAGGCGTAAGGTGTAATAACGCAATAAGAATATGTGTAACAAGAAAAGAATGACAGAAAAGAAATTGAAAGACAGACGACATCAACAGGCACCAAAACACAATCCCAGCGGAGGACAACATGGTATAGTATACTGTTCACTCTCTTCCACTCAGGCCAAGAAGCTAATGTCAACACAACCGGCCATTAAGCAAAGGTAGCGGAGAGTGCACGAGCAAGCCAAGCACGAAGATGGAGATGAAAACTGATGATCCTTTCTGTATTTAGACGAACCATCCCTCCCGAGGATAGTACCCACAATCTCAAGATGAGTGATTACCCGCGGTTGATGAAGATGTTCAATTCAATTGGTTGTCGAGTCTGTATGCCAAGTTGGAAAGAAAACGACTGAGATGAAGTCGAGTTAGCCTTATCTTGGCTCTCCAGCAGTAACCACGCTCGGAACGTCGGGACGGGAGCAGTACATGTAGATGTAGGGGCAAGGCGAAAGTGGCGTTAGATGCTTGATCAGATGTTGCTTCTCCTGAACTTGAGCACTATGAGTATGCCTTAATTCTCGAGTGCGTCGCACCTCTCGCCTCCCCTGCGGACATCCAGAAGAAAAGAAGCAGGTCCACATCGTAGATAAATTGACCTTCTTCTTTCGCGGTCACAAAGGACCGAGCAGAGCTGATAGCACCTTGGCGATAGATATTGAAGAACGGTTCGACTTGGCAGGGAGAGAGATGTCATTGATATGAATAAATGGAAATGTGGTTGGTTCTTTCTTTGCCCTTGTATGCTAAGGCAGCAACGACTAGTGCTTCTAAGACTTATTCACCAGCAAAGATGTTTTTTGAATCTGAATGTATCAAATGAAGTGTTTGTGTAACAGGATGTGGTAGAAAGCTGAACCTGGATGCCAAGCAGTAATTGACGTATATCTCCTGAATCCTTAATCTCAGCCGGTAACAAGCGCGGTACTTCGCCGCTGTATACTCGGGTATAGTACATTGTATTGTATCGAGGCACGAATGTGCAGTCGGGAAGAAGATGAATGAGCGTGGCAAACACCACAAATGCATGGCTGGTGGTTGTTACACCCTGAGTATGAGCTGTGTAGCTGTACGGGGTGATGCTAGCATCAGACACAAAGCCCACTTTCGAAACTATCTTGCTTTGCACATTCCTCTTCCTTCGATAATGTTGCGTTCGGGTTTTGATTGTCCTGTCACATACTAAACTCGTGCACCCCACCAGGCCCCTGCTCATTATAATCTCCTCTACTCATCCATCCTCTGCCCTGTCCAACACTCCCATCAACCACAAACACCATCTTCGCCGCCACCTGTGCGCCCAGAAAAACAGCCTCCTCACTCCCTACCTCTTTCCATTCAGGAAAATACTCTGGCAATTTCGCCATTCGTATCGAACTCGGCGTTTGCGTTGCAAGATGTATTGTGCTCGGAAATGACATGCCATCAGAGGCATTATTCAGTGTTGCAGCCATGAGAAGGGGGTTGGGACCGCCGGTATTGAAGCTGGGCTGCTGTTGGCTCATGTAACCTTGCATTTGACCATAGCCGCCAGGTGCAGGTGTGTTTGTGCCCGTGCCATTGGGAGTGTCAAACTGGCTAGGCATGTCGGAGGTGAACATGCTGGAGATGCCGTGTGCTTGTGGGTTCACCAAGAAGCGAGCGTGTAGTGTTGCAAGTAATGTTTCTTTGAAGCCACGCACAGCCGAGCCGTTGCCGATGATTATGAGATTGTTCCACAGGGTTGAACGTGAAGATGGTGTTGGATTTGAAGATATAACGCGGTGAATGCTTGAGGAGAGGATGTGTAAAGGTGAGTTTGGTCCGGAGGCGGACAGGAAGCGCTCGGTGCCTACTGTAATTTCTCGACGTGGTGCAGTGGTTGAGGCTAGTGATGGGGTAGGTTTTGTGGTGGCAGCAGTATTAGTACTAGTCGAATCAGTGCTGGTTGTGTTTGTAGTCGATGTGGATGTGTTGAGATTGGTCGTTGTTGAGTTTTTCCTGGCAGGAGCTTCATCTAAAGCTGCTTTAGCTTCTGCGACACCATTACTATCCAAGGTCGATCCTTTCAGCACCTCGAGTAGTGCATCGTCTTCGTAAAGAAATGTAGCCTTCTCCTTGTCACTGTTCCTCAGCCGTGCTTGTGATTTCGCCGCCTCTGCTGCTTTTGCTGCATCAGCACCTTTCTTCTTGTCAGCTTTCGCTGCTGCTTTTTCTTGCTTTTCTCGCTCCTTCTTCTCCAGGTATTCGTTCATCTTGCCACTTGCTACAATATTTGCAACATCGAGCACTCCATCATTGTCTTCTTCCTCCTTCGTAATTGCGTCCTTCCCGCCAATCTCTGTACCAACGCCTGGTCCTCGTGGTGCTTCACCTAATGCACCAGCTGTATGCCGCTGATTTGCTCCAGATCCGTTTGCTCCTGTAGATACAGCGGCTGCTGGATTGTTGTCCCCCTTACTCTGAGAAGCTTGCTGTCCTGGTAGCGGCGTTCCTGGTGGGAGTATCTCGCAGATTGGGCTCTTCTTCAATTGCTCACACATATTCCTCGTGAACCCTTTCGGTTCTAGTAACTCGTGTAATCTCTTCGTCAATGCTTCTCCTCCACAGTCCGGTATAGATGTTGCTCTTGTACTCCCGTCGAGAAGGAAGTCTGTAACAGTGGTGACGTTCGCTTTGTCTGCTCCTACATCCACTACACAAGCTGTTTGCAAGCCAAACGCGTAACAAGCTGCTTGCGCCGCATCGAGTAGTAAGAATCCAGGACATTTGAAGCTCTCGAAGCAGTATTGCGTTATTCGTTCGTGATCTTTTGCTGTCCATGCTGGTTCTGCAATCATCAAAATAGGTGTATGAAGTGTTGGCGATAATGTATTGTGTATGTATTGTAATAGCGCGAGAAAACAGGACCAGTTTACGATACGACCAGCCTCTATTGGCCAAACTGCGCCCTCATCTGAGAGCATATCTTCCTCATACTGTGGTTCGTTTGTTTTGCCATTGGATGTTTGCGCATTGCTTTCTTGTGGTTGACTGTGCTGTAGCTTCTTTCTGATCTTATGTGGTTCCCATTGGCCTGCTTTTTCTGCTGGAAACATGCGCGTTTTGAACTTGTTGCGAGCTGGAGTGAAGGATTCTGGAAGGCCTAATTGCGCGTGAGTCAAACGCGATCCAGGCGCAATGATCTAGAATAAAGATGGTCAGCTGCGCATCAAAAGAAAGTGGATTGGCAGCAGGGCGTACGAGGATATTGTCATCTTTGAAGCGCGACATGATGAGGTGTGACTGTAGTGGTAATGCCCGCGCGCAGGCTGGTAGCGAGGTAAAGTCAAGTGGTTGATACAAGACTGCTGCAATCTGAAACGCGCACGCGATGTTTCATGTGGCGGAGCCAGTTCCGTGGGTAAAAGCACGTTTCAAGAAGATGCATCTTCATTCGTTGATTTTTTAACCAATGCTGGGTTTCTCGTGGTGCTGGTCGCCTGTTCCTGTTGAGAAAATTGCTGACCGACTTCATGCATCAAAGTTACTAGCTACAGTGGTCTGTCATCCGACTGGTCCTTGATTGATTGGCTCATGTCAGTGTCTAGCAGCACCATATCGGCCATGTCTGTTGCATCTTCTTCCATCGCCCCTACGGATGTAGTGGTTCAGGCATATCCTCCAGCTGTGACTGTGTATGCCCTACCTACTATGGCTGAAAATGGCGGCTTTATTGCCTTTTTGCAACTCATTCCAGGCGTTGCGTGGTGGCTCGTCACCTTCATTACTATCACATTACCTAGCTGGATTTTCACGCTTTTCCAGACCAGCCTCACGGTGACAATGAATGCTACTACTGTGTAATTACCCTTCATTTGATTCCTGAAGATACATCCACTAACGAATGTTACCAGACTCATGATCTTCTTGGCCATTGCTTCATCTATAAGCTATCTTATCAGATATCGCTATCTGAACATGTATGAACGTCTACCTCCTGGTCCGCAGCGAAAAGAGCCAAACGTCGACATTTTCCCAGAATTACCAGAAGGTGACTCGAAAAGAGGACTTTCCAATTATCTAGATGAGTTTCTTAGTGCCATCAAGGTGTTTGGTTACCTAGAAAGGCATGTTTTCCATGAGCTCACACGAACCATGCAAACGAAGAAACTCATTGCAGGTGAAACTATCTTGCTTGAAGAAGAGCAAGGTTTTTGCTTGGTTGTGGATGGTCTGGTACAAATCTTCGTCAAGTCTACGCGGCATAGTCGTAGTGCGTCTGATCCCGACTCGCTTGATGGTTCAGATGGTGAAGAAGATGGAAGCAGTGGCCGTCCACATCAAGGCTATCAATTACTCACAGAAGTAAAGAATGGAGCCCCCATGTCATCATTGTTCTCCATTCTATCACTCTTCACTGAAGACGTCAAGCTTCGACATGAGGAAGAGGACGACGAGCAGACTCCCGCCGGATCGCGACCAACGACAGCAGATGGTAGTCCATACGGACCAGATCTCGCGACACCAGCCACAGAAGTTCCACATTCGAATCTTGCTTCTCCTCGACCGTATCTTCGTCGAGCTGGGTCTTCACTAACTTCCATTGCGGAACATCTACCTAGCGTACCACCATTCTCTCTGGACTCACAAGTGGCAGATCACTCTCAAATAGCATCAAGATCGCAAGATACGAAGAAACAGTCATCAAGGAAGAAGAGGGAATCAGCTCATCCCGATATTGTGGCTCGAGCAACTCGTGACACTACAATCGCAATTATTCCAGCTACTGCATTTCGTCGCCTAACTCGACTCTATCCCAAAGCGTCCGCTCATATTGTACAAGTTATCCTTACACGTCTGCAACGCGTAACACTGAGCACTGGGCATGCGTACCTTGGTCTCACCAGTGAAGTATTGCGCACGGAAAAGTTGATGAACAAATTCACGACATATGATTTGCCAGGATTTCTGCGTGGGTCTGCGCTCGACAGGCTCAAGGAGAAATTCCAAAATGAAAGGCAAGATGCAGCTCCGGAAGATAGCATGAAAGGTATCGCCCTTCACAATCCGAGGCGTGTTAGAAAGCCATCGGCAGGAAATCTACGTAGAGAAGCAGTCTCTCATGCCACTGCAGCTGCACAAAATGGGCTTGGGGTCAATAAGAGACGACCAGAAACAGCAATACGCATACCTTCGACAGAGAGCGAGAGACTCAACGTCAATGCAGGAGACCTCTTGACAAATGCGCAATTTGGTCGACTCAGTCATCGTCGTGGTCGACCAAGTGTTTCGACCCCTGTTGATACAAATTCACCCGTGCTGGGACCAACAAAAGACCGCACCTCCTCACTCTTGACATCGTCTCCACGAGCGGATAGATTCGCATTGAAGCGTCAAGAGTCCATTGACGAAGACTCACACTTTCGGGACTCAATCACGGATTGCATGTTGAGGGCGATAGGATTAAGCAATTCGCACAGTTCCATCACAAATGGAGCCGCTTCTGTTGAGCAGTCACCCAGAATTATGTCCTACGATACTAGAAGCCACAGAGCAACGTTCAGTAATGCGTTCGGGTTCCTGGACGCTTTTGAACCATCTATGGACGGCGATACAGAATCGGTAGTCTCGGCAGCAGCATCAACTATTGGGGCTGGTGGGTCTATCCGTGATGAGCTCAGTAGAGACATGGAGATTGTTTTCTTTCCAAAGGGGGCTGTTCTTGTGGAACAAGGAGAGCGCAACCCTGGGCTCTACTATGTGATTGACGGCTTTCTGGACATTAGTGTACCGCTTGGAGAAACAAACTCAACCTCCGATCCGTTAGGCAACTTTCCACGCTCAGGCGATATGGCGTCAGATACGCAGGACTTTGAAATGTTTGCTGGACGTCGCAGTACTACCAACAATACCAGACGCGAGTCTGATTCCGGGTCTAGAAAGAGTCAACACAGGACACTGTATCTAACAAAACCTGGAGGACTAGCTGGCTACCTAGGCACAATCTCTTCTCGCAGATCTTTTGTTGATATCACAGCCAAAACAGATGTCTATGTTGGTTTCTTACCTCGAACTGCGATTGAAAGGATCGTGGAGAAATATCCTATAGTCCTGCTGACTATGGCAAAGCGACTTACAACTCTACTACCAAGACTAATCCTGCACATTGATTTCGCACTGGAATGGGTCCAAGTGGATGCTGGTCAAGCTATTTGGCGGCAAGGAGATGAAAGTGATGCAATATATATTGTTCTAAATGGACGTTTACGTATGCGTAGAGAAGGCGAGAAGGGTAAGATGCAAGTGATTGGAGAATATGGTCAAGGTGACAGTATTGGCGAGCTTGAGGTATTGACAGAGTCGAAACGACCTGGGACCCTGCATGCCATTCGCGATACTGAGCTAGCAAGGGTACCAAAGACGCTATTCAACAGCATTGCACTGGATAATCCGGAGATTACCATCAAGATGTCGAAAATCATTGCTACACGAATGAGAGATTTGACAGAGAATTCGACATTCGAGCCTGGCGTTGAGCGGACCGCTAAAGCACAGAATGCGTCCGGAACGTCCACTATCAATCTGAGGACAGTCGCAGTGTTGCCTGTTACAGCTGGTGTACCTGTGGTCGAGTTTGCTAGTCGTTTGCATAGTGCTCTTGCACAGATTGGTACTCCAAATGGAGTGGTTTCACTCAACCAGGGCGCTATTCTTAGTCATTTGGGTCGGCATGCTTTCAATCGTATGGGAAAGCTCAAGCTGTCGCAATACTTAGCCGACCTCGAAGAGAAATACGGTCTCGTCTTATATATTGCTGACACCAATGTCAACTCTCCCTGGACGAGTACTTGCATCAGTCAAGCTGATTGCATACTCTTAGTCGGACTCGCCGACGGATCTCCCAATGTTGGTGAGTATGAGCGTCTGCTCTTGACCACTAAAACTACGGCTCGTAAAGAACTTGTACTTTTACATCCAGAACGATACTGTCCTCCAGGTTTGACACGAAGATGGCTCCGCAATCGTACATGGATTAATGGAAGTCATCATCATATCCAGATGCCATATCGCGAATCATTAGCAAATCCACCTATGCACCCTCCTCAGCTCCGTCGCTTCGGCACGGCCATCAAACAGCGAGTGCAGGTTTTACAAGCGGAAATCCAAAAATACACGTCCAGGCGCATTCGCGAAACACCACTATATAGTGCAGATACCCCGTTCAAGGGCGACTTTCACCGCCTTTCCCGTCGTCTAATAGGTAAATCTGTCGGACTTGTACTTGGTGGCGGTGGTGCAAGAGGCATATCACACATTGGTATAATCCGTGCCCTCGAGGAAGCTGGCATACCAATCGACATTGTTGGTGGTACATCCATTGGCAGCTTTGTCGGCGGACTCTACGCTTGGGATGCCGACGTCGTCCCTATGTACGGACGGGCTAAGAAGTTCGCTGGTCGTATGTCAAGTATGTGGCGATTTGCACTCGACTTGACATATCCAAGCGCCAGTTACACTACTGGTCACGAGTTCAATAGAGGCATCTTCAAAACTTTTGGTACAGCACAAATCGAAGACTTCTGGCTCGAATTCTACTGCAATACTACCAATATCACAAAGTCTCGGGTCGATATTCACACTTCTGGCTATGTATGGAGATACGTACGCGCCAGTATGACCTTAGCTGGCCTGGTTCCACCAATGGTCGATGAACATGGTAGCTTGCTCGTCGATGGTGGCTACGTTGATAACCTGACCGTTGCACACATGAAGTCACTAGGTGCTAATGTCATCTTTGCTGTTGACGTAGGAGCTATTGACGACGAATCGCCACAATCATACGGAGACTCTCTTTCTGGCTTCTGGGCCGCATGGAATCGCTGGAACCCGTTCTCTACACAAATTAATCCTCCCACTCTCTCCGAGATTCAAGCACGATTGGCGTATGTGTCTAGTGTGGATGCGTTGGAAAGAGCGAAGAACACACCGGGATGTAGATATATGAGGCCGCCGGTGGTTACATACGGGACATTGGAGTTTGCCAAATTTGACGAGATCTACAAGGTTGGGTATGAGTATGGAAAAAGCTATCTTGCTGATCTCAGGGCAAAAGGTGTGCTGCCGAATATGGGTGGAGGTGTTGATGCTGGAGGTGGTAGCTCGGAAGATGTAGAGGGTGAGAGGGGCGTCAGAAGAACTATGGCTCCAAGAAGAGCAAGTATCTGAGAGATGTATAGGATATCGTGGTATGATAAGATGGTATCGTATTCTCTGATGACCATTCTGTAGATTAATAGTCTGAAGCTTGATAATATTTCACCAAGTTCTTCAACTCTTCACAAAGGCGTCGGGAATAGCTATAGCATATCTTCTATCGCCCTTGGTACAAGGACAATAAAATAGAACAAACAGCTTGCATTGACTACCTGGTACCTTAGGAAGCTGGTGGCAAAAAGCGAATGTCACTGTAGTGATTGTACTTAGCCTGAATATACTGCCGCATTCAGGCGACGGAGGGGTAAGACCGAGAGCGATAATAAACAGTATCAGTCGCTTTCAAACTACTTATATCCTTCTGTTCCGGTTCCCTCTATCCTCTTCGTATTCCACACATCGCATCACATCACAACACACATCATCCATCATGTCGACCTCTACCGATCTCCCCAAGATGCAATGTAAGTTCAATTGACTTTTGATACCCCGCACTTTATACCCCACCTCCACTTTGTGAAGACAACAGCAACCACCTCAAAAAAGAGCATACAACTGATCATACCTCCCTCTAGACCGCTTCCTCGGCCGCTCTGGTCTCCAAGTTTCCGCCATCTCCCTCGGTGGGTGGCTTACTTACGGTGGTCACGTTGACGACGAAAAATGTTTTGAAATCATGAAGGCGGCTTGGGACGCGGGCATTAATTTTTTTGATGCAGCTGAAGTAAATCCTTCTCTTGTTTCTTCTCCTCGTGCTCTTCGGAAGCAATAAAACTTCGTTCTGTTGTGTAAAAGAAGGTTTTTAATCCAGCAGAACGGCTCAAGACTGACACCATTCGCAGGGATATGCTGGAGGCGAAAGTGAGAAGAGCATGGGCAGGGCAATCAAGAAGTTTGGTTGGAAGAGAAACGATTTGGTCATTAGCACAAAGTTGAACTGGGGCGCTGCGTTTGGTGACAACCCAGTTAACAATGGTGGTTTGAGCAGGAAGCACTTGATTGAGGGCATGGATGCTAGTTTGAAGAGACTGGATCTAGAATACGTGGATCTGATCTACGCGCATCGTCCTGATCGTCAGACTCCTTTGGAAGAGGTAAATTCAGATCCATCATCTCATTCCCAGTCGCACTTCCAGTACTAGAACCAACCACTAACGCATCCCCCCTTAGACCGTCCGAGCATTCAACCACCTCATCACAACAGGCAAAGCCCTCTACTGGGGAACCTCCGAATGGACCGCGCAAGAAATCGCCACCGCCCAAGGCATCGCCGACCGCCTTCACCTCATCGGCCCTACGATGGAACAACCCCACTACAACCTCCTCGTCCGCGAAAAGGTCGAAAAAGAATTCGCTCTCCTTTACGACTCCGCCAATGGGGGAATCGGACTTGGCCTCACCATCTTCTCTCCCCTGAAAATCGGCATCCTGACGGGCAAGTACAATGACGGAATTCCAGACGATTCCAGACTAGCTACCGCAAAAGACGGCTTCATCACTATGATGAACGAGACATATGGCAACGAGGACTGGCAGAAACAATTCGAAATTGTGCGCAAGCTGAAGCCTGTTGCGGAGAAGCTTGGGTGTTCGCAGGCGCAGCTGGCGATGGCGTGGGTGCTTGCGAATCCGAGAATCAGCAGTGCGATTATGGGCGCGAGTAAGGTGGCGCAGGTGCATGAGGCGGTAAAGAGTTTGGAGATTGTCCCCAAGATGACAAAGGAGATTATGGATGAGATTGATGAGATTGCGGGGAATAAGCCTGAGCCGTTGGTGCAGAGGTATTAGTGTACGTGTGATATGATGCACGATAGAGGCCACGATGTGTGAAGAGGACGATTTGATGCGGCAATGTAGAAAAAATACCCTCGTACCCGTGTTCACTCTCTAATTCAACAGCCATTATCCTCCTCCTTTTTGTGACCTAATCGCCATCATATACAGTCCTCGCTGGACTGCAAAGCAGGAAACATAAAGCTAGGTCTGGTAAGCCGTCAAGCAAGAATCCCGCTCTGTTGCAAGTTAATAGCATCAGCCATCCCATCCAAAACACACTGGACTCCCACTATGCTAGCAAATCCAGTAAACTAAACTGTCACTGTACTCAGTACTGCAGCCCAAACAAGAACACAACTTTCAAAATGCCACTTCCAATCCGGACCCAAACCCATTCCCGTCCACATACCCTACCCCAGTTCAAGTGTCGATGTCCGATTTGGATACTACTAGTGTGAGGAGTGCTGCAGTTACTTTAGACTTAGCTAGACCGCCTCTACCATGCCGTACTCTTGATGAGGTAGAGCTTAGGATAGGTGCCTATCAAAGTACGAAATTCAGCTATATCCTGGGCTGTGAAGACTGCTGGTGATCCTGAGAGGTGTCTTGCTTAATGCCTTTCAACTGGCTCGTGTCGTGTTAGTTGTGCTTCCCATTCTCTGCTTTAGGCTCCTAGCCTGAGTCTTGCTGGTCGTATTTGTAATTATAGTATCTAGGTCGCCTTTAGTGCCTGACTTGACCTCGGCGTCTGAGCTGACTTCTTGGAGAAGAAGAAGAAGAAGTAGGAAGAAAAGAAGAAGTAAGAAGTAAGAAGTAAGAAGTAAGAAGTAAGAAGTAAGAAGTAAGAAGTAAGAAGTAAGAAGTAAGAAGTAAGAAGTAAGAAGTAAGAAGTAAGAAGTAAGAAGTAAGAAGTAAGA
>Ga0160429_1000847_pt1 | contig 19617 bp, 17 predicted proteins | sample SolpanmetagenomR_FD_108199 | JGI IMG/M metagenome (GOLD analysis project Ga0160429, IMG submission 108199) | Solar panel surface microbial communities from Lawrence Berkeley National Laboratory, California, USA - R | ecosystem: Engineered > Built environment > Solar panel > Unclassified ...
CTGGTGGTGCAGCAGCTCCGCATTCCGACCCTCACTGTGCAAGGGCCCCTGCCGGGTGCCATTGACTTCACGTTCAGTGGCCTGCGCTTCAGCAACACTAACGTGGAGTTGATTAATCAACTCCAGGTAGCCGACCCGGCCACCCCTACGCGGTTCCGGGGAGTGGTGGGTATTACTGCGCCCACTACTTACTCACTGGGTGGGCTAGCGCGCGAGGGGTTGTATCGCCTGGCTAACTACGACGCGTGCGGCCTCGATTCCACTTTTTCGGAGTCCGTGCCGGCCATTAACCTTGCCGCCACCTCGGCCAACAACGTGAACACCGTAACGTGGCCGGCTTTTGGCCCGGTGGTTAGCTACACCCTGCTACGCAACGGCGCGCCGCTGGCCACGCTGCCCCCTGGCACCAGCCGCTACCCCGACGCGGCCGTGACCTGCGGCACCCGCTACACCTACCGCCTGCAAACGACTACGGTGGGCGGCAGCCTCGCGCTTTCCAGTGAAGTAACCGTGCAGGCGGTATCGGCTTTGCCCCCGCCGGCCCCGCTGCTCAATGCCAGCTTCGACCTGCAAAACCGCCTCACGCTCACGGCCCGCCAGGCCGGCGGCGCGGCCCTGGCGGCGGGCGGGCAGCTGCGCTACAGTCGCCAGGGTGGCACCGGCAACCTCGATTTTGCCCCCCAGCCCACGGCCCCCGACACCCTGCGCGACCCCGCCCCCCTAGCCGACCTGCTGGCCGCGCCGCCCTGCTACACCGTGCGCCTGCAAGATGTGTGCGGCAACACCGCGGCCGCTAGCCCCACCACTTGCCCCAGCCTGCTTACGGCAGTAGCCGCCGACCCCGAGGGCCTCACGGCGCGCCTGAGCTGGTCGGCCTTCCGGGGGCCCGATGGGGCGGCGGGCGTGAGCTACCGCGTACTTACGCTGGCGCCCGATGGCACAGTGCTGGCCACATCGGCCGCCACCACGGGCCTGAATTATCTCGATGCCAGCCCGCCCACCGACCGCCAGGTGGTGCGCTACCGGGTGCAGGTGAGCGGCGGGGGCCTGCCGGCGGGCACCGTCAGCTATTCCAACGTGGCTAGCCTCACGCGGCAACTGCGCCTGGTGGTACCTAATGCGTTTACACCCAACGGCGACGGCCTCAACGACGTGCTGGAGCTGAAAGGCCGCTACCTAAGTGGCTTTACTTTCGTAGTAATAGACCGCAACGGGCAGGAGGCCTTCCGGGCCACCGACCGAAGCCAGACCTGGGACGGCACCATCCGGGGCCACGCGCCAGTGAATGCAGCCTACGTGTGGCGCTTTACCCAGCGCGACGAAACCGGCCAGGAATTCAGCCAGACCGGCACCGTAACGATTTTGAAATAACTTTTTTCGGCGCCCACCTTTTACACAGGCGCACCCAAACTCTTCCTTTCATGAACGCTCCCGAGCAAACGCCGGCCTACGCCGCCACCTACCACCTGGGCCAGTACCAGCCGGCCGTGCAGGCCGAAATCGACACCCTTAACAGTCAGGATTTCACTACCCGCTTCTGGCAGAAAGATGCCACTCTCTGGACCCAGGATGCCGAGGCCCAGCAGAGCGTGCGCAGCTTCATGGGCTGGCTCGACAGCCCCGAGGTACTGACCAAGGCCGTGGCCGAAATTGTGGGCTTCGTGGCCGATGTAAAAGCCGCTGGCTTTCAGCACGTAGTAGTAATGGGCATGGGTGGCAGCACCATGGCGCCCATCGTGTTCGAGCGCTCGTTCGAGCAGCAGGGCCTGCCGCTGTCTATCCTCGACACCACCGACCCCGGCACCGTGGCCGAGCTCGAAAAGTCGATTCCGCTGGAGCACACGCTGTTCATCGTGGCCAGCAAGTCGGGCACCACGGCCGAGCCGCTAGCCTTCGGCGATTATTTCTACGACAAGGTAAAAGCCATTAAGGGTGATAAGGCGGGCGAAAACTTTGTGGCCATTACCGACCCCGGCTCCAAATTCGTGACCCAGGCCACCCAGGAGGGCTACCGCAAAATATTCCTCAACTTTGCCGAGGTGGGCGGGCGTTTTTCGGCCCTCACCTACTTCGGCCTCGTGCCGGCGGCCCTCTACGGCATCGATATTGCCGCTCTGTTGCACGGCGCGGTGGACATGATGCGGGCCTGCGGCGCGCACGGGGCGGTGGCCGACAACCCTGGCTTGCAGCTAGGGGCCGCCATTGGCGTGCTAGCCCAGCAGGGCCGCGACAAGCTCACGCTCATCACCCCCGAGTCGCTCAGCAGCCTGGGTTTGTGGCTCGAGCAGCTGCTGGCCGAAAGTACGGGCAAAGAAGGCAAGGGCATTTTGCCGGTAGCCGGCGAGCCGCTGGGCCGCCCCGACGAGTATGGCCACGACCGCGTATTCGTGTACGTGGGCTACGCAAGCGAAGCTGACCAAACCAACACCGACAAGCTGACGGCGCTGGAACAGGCCGGCCACCCGGTTATCATCATCCGCCTGGGCAATACCCTGGACCTGGGCCGCGAGTTTTACCGCTGGGAAATCGGCGTGGCGGTATCGGGCATCGTGTTAAATATCAATCCCTTCGACCAGCCCAACGTGCAGGCCGCCAAAACGGCTACCGACAAGCTGATGAAGGAAGTGACCGAGAAAGGCCAGCTGCCCAGCCCCGGCCAGCCCGCCACCACCCAGGACGGCGTAGCCTACTACGGCGACGTAACCGGGGCCGACGCCGCGGGCGTGCTCCAGGCGTTCTTTCAGCAGGCGCAGTCCGGCAACTTCATGACCCTGCAAGCCTACCTGCACGAAACCCAGGAGCTGAACCAGGCCCTGGCCGAAATCCGGCAGCTGGTGCAGGACAAGCTGCGCATTGCCACCACCTCGGGCTACGGCCCGCGCTTCCTGCACTCAACCGGCCAGTACCACAAAGGCGGCCCCAACACCGGTCTGTTCGTGCAATTCACGGCCGACCACCCGCAGGATTTGCCCCTGCCCGGCCGCACCTACACCTTCGGCACCTTTGAGAATGCCCAGGCCCAGGGTGACCTCCAGGCCCTGTGTGACAACGGCCGCCGCGCCCTGCACATCCACCTCGGCCCCAACCCCGCCCAGGGGCTGCACACGGTAGTAGCCGCGCTGAAAATGGCCCTGACCAAGCTGGGCTAGCGGCAAAAGAGGAAGCTGGAAAACATTGCTCAGCATCTAAGCGTACGAAGTCCGTCTGGCTGGTAGCGCACGTATATTGCCTACCAGTCAGGCGGCTAGCCGCTTGACTACCATAGTTATCCACTTTCTCTTTCCCTGCCCATGCTTCTTACTACTCCACTACGCCGCTGGCTGCTGGCGAGCGCGCTTCTTTTGCTGGCCGTGGGGGCACAGCAGGTCCAAGCCCAGACGGCTACACCCCAAACGGGCGGCCCCACGCCTCAAACACCCGACCCCACCCCCCAAACACCCGACCCCACCCCAGTGCCGCTTGACGGCGGCGCCTCGCTGCTGTTGGCGGGCGGTGTGGCCTACGGCCTGCGCAAGCTGCGCCAGCGCCGCCGCCAGTAGCCCTTTGGGCACTTATGCCAACCAAAACGCCCACCCTAGCTAGCTAGGGTGGGCGTTTTGGTTGGCATAAGTGGGCCGCGCCAGTCCAATGCGGCAGTAAGGCATTGGGGCTGCGCGTAGCCAGGGCGGCCTGCGGCTAGGGGCTGGAACCACGGCTGGCACTACAATGGGCAGGATGGCCCGCAGACTGGTAGAAGCAGCGCCTGCGGAGTGCTCTGCCCCTAGCCGGCCAAGCCGTTTACAAACTATTTCCGGCCGTTGAACAGGAAAAAGCGGCCGTTCGCCAAATAACCAACCCGTAATATAATTTATACCTACCTTTATTGACAATATGACGCGCTGCGTCGCACCGCTCTGGTACTATTACAAGTAAAACTAAGAGTTTAACCGTCAACTCGCGCACCTTTTGCCTTACCCGCTAGGGGCTCCCCGGCCAATTGGACGCGCGGCCTGAAGCTTCTCCTACTTAGCCGGTCACTGCTGGCACCTCGTCTGCCAAACACTTCAGGTTATTTGCCCTCCCAATGTCACAGTTAGCTTATATAATCGAAAACGACCATATTACGGCTGTCGTTACGGAGATGGTGCTGCGGAAAAACCTGCGGCGGGGCGAAGTCATGCACTTCGTCAACGGACAAGCAGCTATCAATCAGCTACTGATATCCGTAGAGAAGAAGGAAAGTATTCCGGACTTGATTTTACTGGACTTGGATATGCCCGTTATGGATGGCTGGGAATTTCTGGACGCCTTCCTGAAGCTGCCCATTGCCAAGCAGGTGTGCGTGTTTGTGCTGACTTCCTCCATTCACCCCCACGACCGCGAAAAAGCGCGGCATTACAGCTTGGTGAAAGGCTTTTTTTCCAAGCCGCTCGACAGCGACAGCGTGGCCTGGATGCAGCAGTTTGTGCAACTGGCGGGGGCCAGCACGCGAGCCAAGCGGCTTTATGCCACCCAGCACTAATTGAGCCCCATAGCAGCTTACTTTTTATATATTTTTTATTCGTGTCAACAACCCTTACTGAACAGTATCCGGAGCTAGCGGCCTCCATCGCCTACAACCCGGTGATTTATGACTTTCTGCAAAATTCCCTGCCGGATGGCCTCTGGTACTGGAATTTAAAGCAGCCCACGCAGGGGTGGGTGAACGCTACCTTCTGGCAAACGCTGGGCTACGCGCCCGACCAGGTACCCGCCGACCCCGCTGCCTGGCGCGCCTGCCTCAACCCCGTTGACCTGGCCGCCGCCTGGCAAAGGGCCGAAGCCTGCCTACAGGACTCCACCCAAAGCGTTGACCTCGTGCTGCGGGGCACCCACCGCGAGGGCGCACCCGTGTGGCTGCGCTGCCGGGCGCTGGTGCTGCCCGGCGACGAGGAGCGCCCTACCTGGCTGGTAGGTGCGTTGTTCGACGTAACCAAGGAGAAGCACCGCGAAGCGCACGCGCAGGAAGTAGCCACCCATTATAGCTCGATTTTGAGCAACCAGTCGGTTTATATTCTGAAGACCGACGCGCAGGGCAACTACACCTACGTCAACGACTTTTTCTACGAGCGTTTCGGGCATGAGCAGGACCTGCTCGGCACCTCGTCGCTGCTCAGCATTATTGAGGAAGACCGGCCCAAGTGCCTGGAAGTCGTCATGCAGTGCTTTCAGGCGCCGGGGGTGCCGCACCAGGTGATTTTGCGCAAACCCTACCGCGATGGCTCCATTAAATCCAACCACTGGGAGTTTAAGGGAATAGCGGGAGAGAACGGCGAGCTGCTGGAGATTCTGTGCGTGGGCTACGATGTAACCCTGCTGCTGGAAAACCTGCACCGGGCCCAGCACCTGCTCGACGTAACCAGCCAGCAAAACCTGCGGCTGCAAAACTTCGCCTATATTATCTCGCACAACATCCGCTCGCACTCGGCCAACCTGACGTCGCTGGTGCAGCTGCTGTCGGAGGCCAAGAGCAAGGCGCAGAAAACCATGTTTTTGCAGATGCTGACGACCAGCACCGAACAGCTGGCCGATACCATCGTTAACCTCAACGATATCGTCACCATCAACAACAACGTGAGCAAGCCCAAAGCCGCGCGCGCGCTCAAAACGGAGATTGACAAAGCCCTAGAAGCCCTTAGCGTGCTGATTCGCCAGCACCACATTACGGTAGAGGTAGATGTGCCGCCTACGCTGACCCTGACCGTAGTACCGGCGTACCTGGATAGTATTCTGCTCAACCTGATTAGCAACGCGGTAAAATACCGGGCCCTGGACCGCCCCGCCCTTATTCGGCTGCGGGCGCAGCCCACGCCCGAGGGCGTGGTGCTGACGGTGCAGGATAATGGCCGCGGTATTGACTTGGCCAAGTACCAGTCGAAGCTCTTTGGCATGTATAAAACGTTTCACGACAACGAGGACGCGCGCGGAGTGGGGCTGTTCATTACCAAAAACCAGGTAGAAGCCATGCAGGGCACCATTCAGGTCGAGAGTGAGGTCGGCGTGGGTTCTACGTTCACCATCCAGTTTCATGAGAGCGCCTGACCTGGCATACGTAATTGAGGATGACCGCATTACGGCCACCATCACGGAGTTCATCGCCAAGAAGGACTTATGCTGCCGCGCGGTCCAGACGTTTCGAAACGGGCAGCTGGCCTTCGACCAGCTCAAGGCCACGGTGCAGGCGGGAGGCAGCGTGCCAGACCTGATTCTGCTGGACCTGAACATGCCGGTAATGGATGGCTGGGAGTTTCTGGATGCCTTTGGGGCCCTCCCCCTGGTTCAGGCGGTGTGCGTGTTTATCCTCACGTCTTCGATTCAGCCCGAAGATGTGCAAAAAGCCACCCATTACAAAGAAGTAAGAGGCTACTTTTCGAAGCCCCTGGGCAAGGCCAACGTGCAGCGCATGCAGACCCTGCTACTAGACATTGGGGCCTAGCCCTGGCCCTGGCTGTAGCCCGCCAGCCTTCCTATGCTAAAGCGGGCGCCGGCTTTTTGCGCCCGTAGTAGCGAAGAAGGCCGCCGCAACTATACTATTCCTTGGTTACCATGCCTGCTTCGCCAGCTACCCCGGCTTTTCCGCAGTATTTTTCCTATGTCGCCGTAGGCGGGGCCAGCTGCCTGGGGCTGGCATTGCCCGGGGCAGCGCCGGCTGTGCTGGGGCCGATACTCCTGGTGGGCTTGGTTGTGCTCGGCCTGGCGCATGGGGCCTGCGACCAGTTTGTGCTGCCGGCGGTGGGCCACATCCGCGGCACCCAGCGGGCCTACTTGCTGAAGTTTGTGCTAGGGTACCTGGGGCTGGCCGGGGCGGCGGGCCTGGGCTGGTGGCACTGGCCGGGGATAGCGGTGAGCTTATTCTTACTCCTAACCGTGTGGCACTGGGGCTCGGCCGATGCGCCAGCGCAGCCCGGCCAGCTTTGCTTGTGGCTGGTCCACAGCGCGCTACGCGGCACATTGCTGTTTGCCGTGCCGGCCCGGTGGTGGCCCGCCGAGGTTCAGCACAGCGTCAGCGGTCTGCTGGTGTTTGCGGGAGCCGGCCCACTCGACGCGGCTTGGTTTACGCAAGTGGCGCAGGGGCTGTGGCCCCTGGTGGGCGCCGGGCACCTGGCCCTGTGGGGCTATTATGCCTGGCGGCAGGAAGCCCGGCGCTGGCTGACCGATGTGGGGGAGGTATTGCTGCTGACCGGCCTTTTCGTGACGCTGCCCCCGCTGCTGGCGCTAGGAGTCTATTTTGTGTTCTGGCACAGCTTGCAGCATATGTTGCGCCTCAACCGGGTGTTTGGCTACGTGGCAGCAGGCAGCCCCCGGATGCCCTGGGCAACGCTAGGTAGGGAAATAGCCTTTTTTATCCGGCGGGCACTTCCCATCCTGGCGGTAAGCCTAGCCATCCCGGCAGGCTTGTACGCACTCTTGCCGGCCAAGCTAGCCACCCTGGACACGCTGCTGGGCCTCGCAGTTATGACGGCGGCTATCCTGACGCTGCCGCACGCCCTGCTCGTGAGCGTGGCCCTGGACTCGCCGGCCTGGCGCACCGAAAAAACCAAGCCGGCAGCAGCCGGCATACGTGAACTGGCTTAAAAAACCAGATTGTTCGAGCCCCTAACTCTCCCACGTTCCCGGCCCGGCACGCAGCGAGCCAGCTAAGTTGCCGGCCAGCTTGCCTGGACAAGTATCCAGCTGATTTGGCACCACCTAGCTCACGGTATATGCACACTCCTGACTTGAAGCTAACGTACGTAATTGAGGACGATTCTATCACGGCCATTACCACCAAACTGCTCCTGGAAAAAACCCTGGGTGCCACCCAAGTGCAGCTGTATGCCAATGGCCAGCGGGCATTAACGCAGCTTAAGGCGGTATTGGAAGCGGGGGGCGACATTCCAGACCTGCTGCTCCTTGACCTGAACATGCCCCTGATGGACGGCTGGGAATTTTTGGATGCTTTTGCCAGCCTGCCCCTTACGCACCCGGTGTGCGTGCTGCTGCTGACTTCTTCCATTAACCCAGAAGACCGCGCGCGCGCGGCGCGCTACCAAACCGTAGCCGGCTATTTCAGCAAGCCTTTAGACATGCGCGTGGTATCCCGCATACTGCGCGTGCACCGCGAAGCGAGCGGGCCCGGGCTCGGGCAGCCCAACATCCAGGGCGAGCTGCACTATTTAGTTTACCAGAGCTGCGCGACGGTGCCATTCGGCGACTTGCAGCTGGCAAAGCTGCTCACCCAATCCCGCGCCTTCAACTCGGCCCACAGCCTCACGGGGGTACTGCTTTACAGCGAGGGCCAGGTAGTGCAGCTGCTAGAAGGCAGCGAAGCCAACGTGCGCGCCGTGTTTGCCCGCATCGTGCACGACCCCCGGCATACCCATATTATAAAGCTGGCCGATGGCGCGGCAACCCATCGCTTATTTGGCCAATGGTCGATGGGTTTTCATGCCGTTAACCCGGCCGATTTCAAGCAGCTGACGGGGTACATCAACCCCGACCAAAAAGATTATCTGGGCAGCAGCCCTAGCCGGTCCGACGACGAGTTGCACGCGCTGCTAGCCAACTTCGTTAGCGACAGCTACCCCAGTTGAGCCCACCCGGGCTCTTAGCCCGGGTGGGCTCGGTTTCACCAGCGGGCGCAGCCGTAGGAGCTAGTTTGAGTTTCTGGTCAGGGGTGCTCTGCCTTTTTGCCCCAGCTTTTGAAAGTAGCTTTGCCGGCCCGGTGGCAAGCGGAAGCGTTGCCGGAGCTGCCTCATCCTGGGCGGGCCGCTCGCCTCGGTCTGTTTGGTTGCCTACCTTTGCGCGCCGCTTTGTTCGCCGCCGCGGCTACCATTTGCCTGCCCGGCCTAGCAAAATCAATCGCCTGCCCGCGAACCCCGGGTGCTTTCTGGGAGTTGTGCGTAGGCATGCCTTTCGGGTGGCTAGGGCTGGCTATATCCAGCTAACCTTGGTTTGTGTGCATGGCCGAAAACTTATGAGCTTTCGGCAAACAAGCGGGCGATTTTGGCATTTACCCGCCAGGCTGTTTACTGGCAAGCAGCCTGTTTACCGCCCCGGCTACCGCCCGGCTTCTGTACTAGAAACTACGCAAAAACCGCATTTAAGCGCTAAAAACGCACTATTTACTATGGCATTCGACATGATGGGCATGATGGGCAAGGTGAAAGAGCTGCAAGACAAGATGCAGCAGGCCCAGGCGCAGCTGCAGCACCTCACCGCTACCGGCGAGGCGGGCGGCGGGCTGGTGAAGGCCACGGCCAACGGCCACCGCCTCCTTACCAAGCTCGAAATCGACCCTTCCTTGCTCACGCCTGAAGACCGTGAGATGCTGCCCGACCTCGTAGTGGCGGCCGTTAACAAGGCCCTCGAAGCGGCGGCCGAGCAGGCCAAGCAGGAGCTTCAGCGCCAGACCAGCGGCCTGATGCCCAACATCCCGGGCTTCGACATGGGCAGCTTTGGGGCCTAGCCCTGCCACTGGCTGCGCCGATGTTGCCATTGTGATTCTGAATTACAATGGCGCGCATTTTTTACGGCAATTTCTGCCCGGGGTGCTAGCTCACGCGGCCGGCGCCCGCGTGGTGGTGGCCGACAATGCCTCGACCGACAACTCGCTGGCCGTGCTGCGCCAAGAGTTTCCGCAGGTCGAGCTCATCGTGCACGCCGCCAACCTGGGCTTTTGCCAGGGCTACAACCACGCGCTGGAAACCCTCCGTAACCAACCGCTAGCCCCCCCCCGCTACTACGTGCTGCTCAACTCCGACGTGGCCGTGCAGCCGGGCTGGCTGCCCCCCCTGCGCCAGCTAGTGGAGGCTAGCCCACGCATTGCCGCGGCGCAGCCCAAGCTACTAGCCCACGCCGACCCGGCTTTTTTTGAGTATGCGGGCGCCGCCGGGGGCTACCTCGATTGGCTAGCCTACCCCTTTTGCCGGGGCCGGCTGTTTGACACTCTGGAGCGCGACTTGGGCCAGTACAACGATGCCCGGCCAGTGGCCTGGGCCAGCGGCGCCTGCCTGCTGGTGCGGGCTGCCACCTGGCACCAACTCGGGGGCCTGGAGCCCGCTTTTTTCGCTCACATGGAAGAAATCGACTTCTGCTGGCGCGCCCAGAATGCGGGCCTCGAAGTGTGGTACGCGGGCGGCGCCAGCGTGGTGCACCACGTGGGCGGTGGCACCCTAGCCAAGTCCAACCCGCGCAAGACCTATCTCAACTTCCGCAATGGCCTGGCATTGCTTTACAAAAACGCGGCCCCTAGCGAGCTGGCCGGGTCGCTGGCCCTACGCCTGCTGCTCGACTGGGTGGCCGGGCTGCGCTTTGTGGCGGCCCGCAACTGGCCCGAAGCGAAAGCGGTGGGGCGGGCACACTGGCACTTTTTTCGGGATTTCGGCTATTGGCGGCAGCGGCGCCGGCTAGCCCGGCCGCACCTGCTGGTGCGCGAGCGGGCGGGCACCTACGCGGGCAGCGTGGTGTGGGCCTATTTTGTGGAAAGCAAAAAGCGGTTTTGCGAATTAATTAAAAATCAGAAATGAAGAATTAAAAAAGGCTTCAGCAACCCGGGATTGAGGTTGCAGAAGCCTTTTTTAATTCTTCATTTCTGATTTTTACTTCCGTTAAAGGTCCCAAACCGTACTGCGCTGCTGGCGCCAAGCGCGGCGGATATTCATCCAGAAAACGCCCGCAAAATACAGCACCACGGGCGAGCCAAAGGTGAAAAACGAGGCGTAGACGAACGACAGGCGAATGCTGCGCGTGCTAAAACCCCAGCGCTGCCCCAGCGCCGAGCACAGCCCGAAGGACTGCGATTCGATAAAGTCGGTGAGGCGATGCATAGGGGAAGATTTAAGCGGCGTGGTGCAACTTTGCCGGGCTAAGATACAACTCAACCGGCGGCAAACGTTCAGGGTGCTCCTACGTTAGGAGGCGGGCCGGGTTATGGTCCAGCTAATAAATTTTGCCGTTTATTTTCTCTCGATTTGCGTTTATATTCAACAAGTAAGCTCCTGCTGGTGGGCCTGCTGCCCGCGCTGCTCACGAGCTGCGCCTCGCTGCCCCAGATGCTGCAAGCCGCCGAAACCGGCCGCCGCGTGCGCGTGGAGCCTAGCCCGCTCACGGCTGTGGGCGAAGTAGTGCCTTTCGAGGCCACGGCCAGGGTGGCGGCCAAGCACCTGCACAAAGGCGCCGTGTACGAGGTGCTACTCACCTATAAGTACGACCACGACCTGCGCCTCGATACGGTGGGCCGCATTTCCTTCGCCCAGGGCGAGTTTACCTACGACGACTCGGTGAAGGGCCGGCTGGTGAGCCGCCGCCGCTTCACTATCCCGAACACGCCGCGGCGCTCGCCGGGCCAGCTCATGGCCCGGGGCCAGGTGCGCGAACTCAAGCCCCACGGCAAAGTACTGACGGCCAAGACCGAAACCCTGGTGGCGCGCGGCATCTCGGACCCCGCCCGCCGGGTGGTGCTCGAAGACACGCTGCTGGCCCTGCTGCCCGAGCACGCCAGCAACGTGACGAGCGGCACGCGCATCCTGCCCCTGTACTTCGACCAAGGCCAGTGGTTTATCCGCTCCAGCCTGGGCACCAACATTGCGGCGCTAGAAGACCTGATTGACCAAAACCAGCACACCCAGCGCGTGCTCATCGCGGCCGGCCACTCGCCCGATTCGCTCGATGCCCACCAGCCGGCCCTAGCCAGCAAGCGCGTCAAAATGCTGCTCTACTACTACAAGCAGCGGGTGAAAGGCTTTTCGTACCTCAATAAGGTTGAGAATATTACCTTCGATACGCTGGCCTACCGCAACAGCTGGGAGCTGCTGCTAAACCAGGTGCAGCACTCGGTGCTGAAGCCCGCGCAGCAAGACTCGGTGGTGAGCATCATCAACGACACGCGGGGTACGTTCAAGCAGAAGGAGAAGGCGCTGCACAAGCTCAGCTACTTCGATTATCTCGAAGACTACATCTACCCCGTGCTGCGCTGGGGCACGGTGGCCGTGACCTACACCGCGCCGCCGCGCTATAACTCGGAGGTGTACCTGCTGAGCAAGAAAATTTTGGAGAAGGAAGCCGATATCGACGCCCTCACCCCCGAGGAGCTGCGCTACTCGGCCACCCTCACGCCCTTGCTGGCCGAGAAGCAGCGCATCTACGAGCTGGCCGCCGCCAGCACGGCGCGCTGGGAAGCATTTTATAACCTGGGCACGGTGCTAGCCCTGCGCGCCGAGAAAGAGGTGTCGCCGCGCGTGCAGCAGAATTTTTACCACCGCGCGGCCGTCAACTTCACCCTGGCGGCGCACCGGCACCCCACGGCCGAGCTGTTTTACCGCGCCGCCTCGGCCCACCACCACGCCCAGGAGCGCCTGGAAGCCTTGCAGGACTACGACTACGCCATCAAGCTGGGCGGCTCGCGGGGCATCCTGCGCAAGGTGTTTGCCGACAAGGCGGCCCTCGAAATGCAGGTGGGCCAGCCCGAGCAGGCGCTTACCAGCCTGCGCCTGGCCGGCCCCAGCTACCAGAGCTACATGAACCAGGCCCTGCTGCTGGTGCAGCGCGGCGCCTACGACGCGGCCGCCGCCCAATACCGGCTAGCCCTCGACCTGCGCCCCCAGGCCGCCGACCCGCACTACGGGCTAGCTGTGGCCGCCGCCCGCCGCCACGACGAAGCTGCCATGGCCCAGGAGCTGCGCCTGGCTGTGCATCTCAACCACGACCTGGCCACCCAGGCCACCGAAGACCTGGAGTTTCAGGACTACGTGCAGGGCAAGGCGTTTCGCGAGGCGCTGAAGTAGGTGAACAGTAAGCTTTCGCTCGCCGTCGATTGAATTCTGCAGAACGACGAGCGAAAGCTTACTACGCATTCTGCTTTTCCCTTCCCTATCGTAGCTTTGCGTACCGGCCGTGTGCCGGCTTTTTGCTAGTCTATTGATGCGTACTATTCAATTCCGCGAGGCCCTACGGGAGGCCATGAGCGAAGAAATGCGCCGCGACCCGTCGGTATTCCTGATGGGCGAGGAAGTGGCCGAGTACAACGGCGCTTACAAAGTGAGCCAGGGCATGCTCGACGAGTTTGGGCCGGAGCGCGTGATTGATACGCCGATTGCCGAGCTCGGCTTTGCCGGTATTGGCGTGGGCGCGGCCGCCAACGGCCTGAAACCGATTATCGAGTTCATGACCTTCAACTTCTCGTTGGTGGCTATTGACCAGGTAATTAACTCGGCCGCCAAAATCTACTCGATGTCGGGCGGGCAGTACTCCTGCCCCATCGTGTTCCGCGGGCCCACTGGCAACGCCGGTATGCTTTCGAGCCAGCACTCGCAGAATTTCGAGAACTGGTACGCCAACTGCCCCGGCCTGAAAGTAGTTGTTCCCTCGAACCCCTACGACGCCAAGGGCCTGATGAAGGCCGCCATCCGCGACCCCGACCCCGTTATTTTCATGGAGTCGGAGCTGATGTACGGCGACAAGGGCGAGGTGCCCGAAGAAGAATACATTCTCGAAATTGGCAAGGCCAACGTGGTGACCCAGGGTACGGACGTGACGCTGGTGAGCTTCGGCAAGATGATGAAGCTGCTCTACACCGCCGCCGAGGAGCTAGCCAAGGAAGGCATCTCGGCCGAGGTGATTGACCTGCGCTCGGTACGCCCCATCGACTACGACACGCTTATCAACTCGGTGAAGAAAACCAACCGCCTGGTGGTTATCGAAGAAGCCTGGCCCCTAGCCAGCATCTCGGGCGAGCTGGCCTATATGGTGCAGCGCCGCGCCTTCGACTACCTCGACGCGCCGGTGGTGCGCATCACCTGCGCCGACGTGCCCCTGCCCTACGCCCCCAACCTCATCGAGGCGTCGCTGCCCAACGTGGCCCGCATCCTGAAGGCCGTGAAGGAAGTGACCTACGCCAAGGCGTAAGTTTTACTGTTAGCAAAAAGGCCCCGCTGCACACTGCAGCGGGGCCTTTTTCGTATTGGGCGGGGCTAGGGCTAGTTTGAGTCCAGCGCCTCGCCCCTATCGCCGGCCGACTGCACGGTGGCTTTTTTGGGCGCGCTGGCCTTGGCGGCGGCCGAGCGCTGGGCTTTGCCAGCGGCAGCGCTCACTTTGTCGGCGGCCTTTTTTGCGGTGCCGGCGGCTTCGGCAGTGGGGCTAGCGGCGGGCTTTTTGGCAGTTGGCTTTTTAGCAGCCGGCGCAGCCTTGGCTTTGGGGGCTGGGGCCTCGGCAGCGGGCTGGCCTTTGCCTTTACTAGTCACGCGGCCTTTGAGGTCGGCAGTGAGGCCTTTGAACTGCTTTTCGAGGTCGGCGCGCTTGGTTTCGCTGTTTTTGAGCAGGTCGTCGACAATTTTCTTGCCCTCCTGCTCCGAGATTTTGCTTTCCTTCACCAGCTTCTCGATGGCAACTTGCACCGCTTTGTTGCCCTGCGAGAGAAAGCCCACGCCGGTATTGATGAATTTCTTAAACAGGTCGTCCATGGCTGAAACGGGGTTGAGTGAAAGGGAAGTAGCAACGCGCCTAGGGCGGTAAACTTACGCACGGCTAGCCGGCTGGTAGTGCGGTGCTTTGCGTAGGCGAGCCAGCTTATTATCGCGGTAGCCTTTAATGGCTAGCGGCAGCCAGCCCAGCACCGGAATAAAGTACGCCAGCACCAGCGGATTGCGCCACAGCATCCGCCAGAAAGTCCCCGGCTGGTCGAGCGGCATCTTGAAATTGCGCTCGCCGTTGCGCACAAAGCGGCGCTCAAACTCGGTGAATACCGCCGGCCAGGCAAAGGGCAAAAAGAAGGGAAAGTAGCGGCGGTTTTCCTTCATACGCTGCCACAGTTCGCGCCAGCGGTAGGGGTGTTGGCCGTGGGCGAGCACGGCGGCGTCCATTTCGCCCTGCATCCGCAGCCGTATTTGCTCGCTGATGGCTAGCAGCTCGTCGCGGCTCAGCTCGTCGTGCTGCTTGTCAGTGAACTCGGTGGGCCGGATGCGGGTGCCCATTACGTAGGTGAGCTGGGCCGGCAAGGCCAGGTAAAACGCCCAAGGCTGCACAATGACGAGCAGCAGCAGCAGCGTAATGGGCAAAAACGGGATGCCGATGCGCTTCACGATGCGGTTTATCCAATCGAAGCTGTAGGCGTAGGGGTTGAGGTACTCGGCGTTGATGGTGTAAAACGGCATGATGTCGGTGCCGTGCATCAAACTCAGCCGCAGCATACTGGTGGCTAGCCGCTGCAGCTGGTACTTGCGGTTGAAGCCCTTGCCGATACCCGGCACGCCCTCGGGGTAGAGCATGAGGTTGTGCTCCTGGTAGTACATCATGGTTTCGAAGTTGAGCGTGGTGGCGTCGACGCTGCCACACTTTTTCCAGAAATCGGTGATGAGGTAGGGGTTCATCAGCTTGGTAGCCGAGAGCATGGGCGCCGAGAGCGGGCGGGGCAAATCGCGCAGGTGCCCGCGCGTGCGCAACAGGTAGCGCCAGAGGTGCGAGAGCGAAATAATGGCATCCCAGGGGAAGGCCATGCCCGAGTGGTTGGAGGCGAAGATGAGCGGCCGGCTAGGGTTGTTGCGCTGCGGGTAGGGCTCGAAGCCCACCAGCCGCGAGCGAAACCACACCCGGTCGAGCAGCTGCAGGATATTTTCGTCCAGGGTCTGGGTAAATTCTTCCCGAAAATAATCGCGGTAAATGTGCTGGTTTTCCCGAATAAGCGGTGGGGGCGGGGTATCGGGCGCAGCAGCGGTGGGCATAGGGCAGAAAGGAGCGGCCGCGAAAGGTAGCAAATTAATGACGAGTGACTACTGGGTAACGGGTAGTGAAGACTGGCGAATAGCTAACGGACAACAGTTTACCAGCCATTGCCCACGAGCTACTCGCTATTAGTCATTACCCAGTAATCACGCGTTCTTGATAATTATATCTGCCGCTTGAGGCGAATACTGGCCGGGTAAAGGCCGCCGTCGGGGCGGCGCAGCACCAGCAGCAGCACGCGGCCATCCTGCGAGTGCAAAAGCTTGCTGAGGTCGGTGGCCGAAAAAGCCTGGGTAGGCATGAAGTTAATGCTCATCAGCTCCTCGCCTTCGGCAATGCCGGCGGCAGCGGCCGGCGAGCCGGGCACCACGCGCAACACTCGGTAGCGGCGGTAGTCGGGGCCGGTGGCCAGCAGGTCGAGGCCACACATATCGTGCTCGAAGGGTTCGCGCAGCGCGGGCGTGGGCCGCAGCAGCAGCCGGCCGTGCGGGTAGTCGATAACGGTGGTGAAGCGTTTGAGCACCTCGTAGCCCAAGCTGCCGTGGCGGGCGCGTTCGGTACCCGACAGACGCTCGTGCACCTGCGCCGAATCGGGAAACGAGGTGAGCACCTGCGGCAGTTGGTAGCGCCCGAGCTGCACCGCCGCCACCCGCCCCAGCGAGCCGCTCACAATGCCCGAGAGGCCCCGGCCCAGGTCGGTGCGCAGGTGGGTGGCGGGCAGCCGCAGGCGGCGGTCGGCGGTGGTTTCGAGGCTAAGGGCATGGCCCGCGCCCGTGTCGAGCAGCAGCCGCAGCGGTAGCGGTGCCTGGCCGGGCGCGGCCCCTAGCAGCTGCACCCCAGCCTGCACGTAGGCCTTCTGACGGTCGAGCACCAGCGGCAGGCTAGCCCAGCGCCGCCCGGTGGGCGCTTTATACCGAGTGGGCTCGCTCAGCAGCAGCTCGTGCCGCGCTGGCTCAATGGTAACTACAAACGAATGAAACAAGTCGCTGCCGATGATGCCGCGCACCGGCAGCCCCACGTAGCCCGACAGGTCGAGTACGTCGCTGCTGAGCACCAGCCAGTTCATGCCGGAGGCCTCCACGCCGGGCAGGCTCACGCGCACGTTGGCGGCTTCGTAAGCCCGCAGGCCGCTGTCGGTGCCGCCCACGCCCAGAATCCGAAACTGCGGGCCGCGGGTCAGGTGCAGCGAATCGGCCAGCTGCGGGTCGGTGAGCAGGCTGGTGGCTACGCCCGTATCGAGCAAAAAATTATATGGCCCCCGCCCGTTCAGCTGGGCCGAAACAATGAGCAGGTTGCGCGCCGCCGAAAAAGGCACGCGCGCTTCGTGCGCGCGCGGCCGGGTGAGGACAAAGCAGCGGCTCGGGCTCGGCTGCGCGCCGGCCCGCCCGCTGCCCCTCAGGGCCAGCAGCAGCCCCAGCCACTTGCAGCCCGGCAACCAGTTCGTGTGCATAACTCCCCGTAAATCAGCCAATGAATGGCTAAATATACAACCGGTTAGTTGCGTTCGCAAGGCCCGGAGTCGGGGGCAGCGGCGCGGACTTTCAGGCCGCAACCCGGTACGCTGGCGGCGCGCAGCCTACTAGCCCCGGCTGCCGGCTGGCAGCTCCCACGCGCCGCTAGGGTCGTAGTGCAGGGCCCCGGCCCGAATGCTGAGCGGCGCGGCCAGGTTGTTATCGTAGAGCTGGCCGGTACCCAGGCCCTGGGCAAAACTGCCCACCGCGTGCTCGCCCGTGAGTTGAGCCACGGCATTTAGACCGATGTTCGACTCCAGGGCCGAGGTTATCCACCAAGCAATGCCGCGGGCTTCGGCCAGCGCCAGCCAGCGGCGGGTGGCGGCGTGGCCGCCCAGCAGCGTAGGCTTGAGCACCAAGTAAGGCGGGCGCACAGTATCGAGCAATTCTTCCTGCCGGCTAGGGTCGGTGAGGCCGATAAGCTCCTCATCCAAGGCAATCGGAATGGGCGATACCCGGCAAAGCTGCGCCAGCGCCGGCCACTGCCCCGCCGCAATGGGCTGCTCGATGGAGTGAATACCAAACTCGGCTAGTTGGTGCAGCTTGGCAAGGGCCTCGGCGGGGGCAAAAGCGCCGTTGGCATCCACGCGCAGCACGAGCTGGCTAGGGTCGGCCTCGGCCCGAATCTCGGCCAGCAGGGCTAGCTCGGTAGTAAAATCGAGGCTACCGATTTTCACCTTCAGGCAAGCATAGCCGGCGGCCAGCTTTTGCCGAATCTGCTCGCGCATGAAGGCCGCGTCGCCCATCCACACCAAGCCATTGATGGGAATCGGCGCGCGGCCCCGGCTGAAGTTATTTTGATAAAGCTGCTGCCGGCCGCCGCCGGCCAGGTCAAGCACCGCCGTTTCGAGGGCAAAGCGCAGCGACGGCAGCGAGGCCGGCACCAGCGCGGCGGCCTCGGCGCCCGTCAGCAGCGCGTGGCCCGCTTGGTTGAACTGCTGGCAAAACTGCACCACCACCGGCTCGAAAGCCGGGCCGTAGTCGGGGCTGAGGCCGGCCAGCGGCGCCGCCTCGCCCCAGCCCACTACCAGCGGCTGGCCGCTATCGCGCAGCGCCAGGTAGTAGGCCACGTGCTCGGTGAGGGCGCCGCGCGAGGTGCGGGCCGGAAAATTAAAGTGCAGCGCCCGCCGCTGATACGTAAGAAACAGCATGGGGCAAAGGTGCGGCCCAAACCAGGTTAGTCGGTGGTAGCGGGCGGCTTTTTGGGGCCCCGGCGGCTTATCTGGCCCCCAATGCGGCCGGCCGCGCGGGCTTCATCGGAGGAGAAGCGGTGGCCTTTGCCGCTCTCGTGCGAGGCGCGGCCGCCCTCGCTGGCAATGCGCCGCTGCTGCTCGGGCGACATGGCGGCGAAGCCCCGGCGGCTTTTTTCGCCCACCCGGCGGGCCGGGCGCTTAGGCGTTTTTCCGTTGGAGGAAAAGGAATCGGACGGGCTGGAAATAAAACCACTCATACTCATAAAAGTAACTGTCTTTATGTAAACAAAAAGTCGCGAAAAGAGGCCGCCTTGCGTGCCAATGTCAATGGCTAATGCAAACCGCGTTAGTAATCGGTAAATTCCTTCCCAGCCGGAATTTCTTACCTAATTTTTGCGGGCTAGCCAGGGCGTTGCACTCGGCTTTGTCCCACCTCGCTGCGCTCTGCTGCGCCGGAGCTTCCCGACCCGGCCGGGGGCGCGCAACTCTGCGGCGCCCGGCGCTGTTACCTTCCCAAACGCTTTTCCTGCCCTACTCCCGCTACTCCCGTTGCCCCTATGGATTTTGCTTATTCACCGGTACTGCCCCTTGCCTCCCCTAGCCAGCTTAGCGCGGGGCTAGCCCTGCCGGCGCACTTTCAGGCCGTGCGGGCCCAGTCGGTGGCCCTGGTGCAGCCCCTGCTGCCCGAAGACACGGTGGTGCAGCCCAGCCTCGACGTGAGCCCGCCCAAGTGGCACCTGGCCCATACTACCTGGTTTTGGGAAACCATGCTGCTGCAAAAGTTTTTGCCCGGCTACAAAGTATTCCACCCTGACTACGCGTTTTTGTTTAATTCCTACTACAACTCGCTGGGCTCGCGCGTGAACCGCGCCGACCGCGGTACGCTCTCACGCCCGCCCCTGGCCGAGGTTTATCGCTACCGCGCCTACGTAGATGAGCACATGGCCACCCTGCTGGCCCAGCTGGCCGAGCTCCCCGCCGCCGCTGCCGAGCTCATCGAGCTAGGCTTGCACCACGAGCAGCAGCACCAAGAATTGCTGGCCACCGACATTAAGTACATCCTCAGCACCAACCCGCTAGCCCCCGGCTACCTCGAACAGGCGGCGTTGCCCACCCCGGCCACCCCGGCTGATTTTGCTAGCCCGGCGCGGCCCGCCGAGTGGCTGGCAGTACCGGGCGGCATTTACAGCGTGGGGCAC
>Ga0160429_1000850_pt1 | contig 19532 bp, 15 predicted proteins | sample SolpanmetagenomR_FD_108199 | JGI IMG/M metagenome (GOLD analysis project Ga0160429, IMG submission 108199) | Solar panel surface microbial communities from Lawrence Berkeley National Laboratory, California, USA - R | ecosystem: Engineered > Built environment > Solar panel > Unclassified ...
CTTGCCCAGCTTTTTGAGCGTGGCTTGCAGCACCTGCATGTGGTAGTTCTGCTCGTCGGCAATGACGTAGATGCTGCTGTCGTAGCCAAAATCCTGGTACTTCAGCTCGGCCGTGCCCAGGTCTTGGGTGATATAGACGCTCGTGCCATCGGCGCGCAGCAGCAGCTTTTCGTCGAGGCCTTCGTCTTGCAAATCAACCCATACCGAGCCGTTCTCTTTTCTGAAGAACACCCCTTTCTGCAAGCCCTCCGCCACGCGCTCCTTACCAAGCAGGTAGGTGCCCGACTCGTAGTAAAACTTGTCAAAATCGACGCCAATGTTCGCATAAGTGGCATTGAAACCGTCGTAGACCCAGCCGTTCATGCGGTGCCACAGGGCCATTACCTGCTCGTCGCCGGCTTCCCATTGTTGCAGCATCTGCTGGGCTTCGAGCATCAGCGGCGCCTGTTTTTTGGCGATTTCGTTGGTTACGCCCTCGGCTTCGAGCTGCTTGATTTCTTCGCGGTAGTGCTTCTCAAAGAGCACGTAGTATTTGCCCGCCAGGTGGTCGCCTTTGATGTTTGCGCTCGCGGGCGTTTCGCCGTGGCCGAAGCGCTGGTAGGCGATCATCGACTTGCAGATGTGGATGCCGCGGTCGTTCACCAGGTTGGCTTTGGTGACGGTGGCGCCGGTAGCCTTCAGAATCTGGGCCACGCTGTAGCCCAGGAAGTTATTGCGCAAGTGGCCCAGGTGCAGGGGCTTGTTGGTATTGGGCGAGGAGTACTCGACCACCACCCTTTGCGGCCCGCCGGTGGGCACGGGCGCGCCCGCCGGCTGGCGATACAGCTCGCCGAATAGGGCTAACCACTCGGCATCGGCAATTTCGATATTGAGGAAGCCCTTTACCACATTGTACCCGCGCACGGCGGGCGCATTGGCCGTCAGCCACTCGCCGAGGGCCTGGCCGATTTGCTCGGGGCCTTTGCCGAAGGCTTTGGTGAGCGGAAACGTGACGAGGGTGAAGCTGCCGGCAAACTCTTTGCGCGTGGGCTGCAAAACGAGGCTGGCGGCGGGAATCTCCTGGCCAAAAACGGCCTGGGCGGCCGCTTGCAGGGCGGTTTTTAGGTTTTGTTCAAGCTGTTGCACGAGGGCAAAGGTACGGCGGCAGCCGCCAGGGAAAACGGCGACTAAAACGTTAGCTTGCCTCCCGGAACTGATAATCTGAGCAGACAATCCGCGGGCCGGCAGCACTACGTATAGGAATTGCCAACCTGGAAAGGCGTTACCACATCTAGCGCCCTATCATCGTATTGGTGAGCTTTTTATTCTCAAAGTGCAATCAACAGATTTTTTATTATCTTGCCAGCCGCAGAAATACGCAACTAACGGGAAAAGCCCTTTCAGAATATGAATGTAATATATTACCTTTGTAGCAGTAGTTAAACACCCAGCATTTATTTTTGATTTATAGCCAGTTAGCTTATATTTACCTTTACCTACATACCTATTGCCAACAAATCCCCATTGCGATTGCTGCCAAGGCAAGCGCTTTAGCCCTGAAGCACTACTACTACCCAACCCGCTCTAAAACACGATTAACTTATAATTTCCTTCAACATGAAACAACCCTCTACTGTTAATCGTGGCCTAACACTGCTGCGCCGCCTACGCAAGTTGGGCGGGCTGGCTTTGTCACTGGGGCTGCTGATTCCGGCCGCGCAGGCGCAGACGGCAACCTTTCCGCGCAATGTCAGCTTCACTGGCACGAATACTAATGGATTTACCCTGGGTGGCGCGGGTGGTTCAACCGCCTACCTCACGGCGGGTCCTTCGCCTTCGGGAGGCGCACCCATCGATGCAGATGGTATGGGCGTGCTACGCCTCACGGATGCGGCTAACTTCCAGGCTGGCTACGCCATTGATAACTACACCTTTCCTACGCCCGACGGCTTTAGCATCTCTTTCGAGTTTTTCTCCTACGGCACTACTTCTGACAGGGTGGCCGACGGGTTCACCGTCTTTTTGGTAGATGGGGACGGTACCATACCCGGCAACGGCTTTGGTATTGGCGGCTTTGGCGGGTCGTTGGGGTATGCAAACCGTTTTGGTTCGGAGGGAGGAGTTACTAAAGGCTACCTGGGCATCGGCATCGACGCGTATGGCAACTATGGCATTCCATCAGAGAGTAAGACTGGAGGCTACCCCGGCCGCACTACTGGTGCGGAGGAGAGTAATCTGCTTCCCAATGCCGTATCGCTGCGGGGCCCTTATAACCCCGACGATCCGCAGCGCCTCAGTGGCTATGCCTACCTAGCTGGTAGTAATACACTGGATTTTAACCTGGCGGTAGGTACTTCCCAATCTAAGCCTGGTAGCCGCATTACCCTGCCTACTGATCCTGGTTATGGTTATCGCAAAGCCTACGTCAACGTTATTCCAGTAACTGCGGCGGATGGAAAAATCAAGTACCGCATCACGGTACGCATCCAGCACGGTCAGCTGGTAACTACTACGGTCAATAACATAGAAATTACTAACCCACCACCTACGCTGCGGGTGGGCTTTGGTGCTGCTACCGGCGGCTTCAACAGCATTCAAGAAATTCGGGCACTGGCCATCGTGCAGGCTCCGATTGCCAATGACGACTACTTCCAAACCAAGTATAACCAACCGATAAATATTGGGGTACTTAACAACGACACGCCCGGCGGCGGGGCTGCTATCGATCGTACTACGGTAGACATGGACCCCAGCACGATAGGGACTGATAGTGTGTACTTAGTACCGCAGGGCAAATTCAGCGTTAATAATAACGGAGTTGTAAAATTTAGTCCAAACGGTAGGTTCTCCGGGGTAGTGTCTATCCCCTACACGGTGCTCAACTTCAATCAAGATCTCTCCAACCCCGGCACCCTCACCATCACGGTGACGGGGGCCGACGTGCAAACCGTCGCTAGCGGCCTAACCTCCATCCGCCCCGGCCAAACGACTTCCTATGCGGTCACGACCACCAACAACGGCAATGAGCTCGCCCAGAACGTGATCCCCGTGCTAACGCTGCCCGCCGGCTTCACGCTCGTAGGCCCGCTGCCAGCAGGCGCCACTTCCGACAACAGCACCGGCCCGACGGTCATCACCTTTGCCCCAGCCACTTTGGAGGCCACCCAAGCCGTTAGTAATAACGTGCAGGTGATAGCGGGTAACCAGGGCACTTACTCGGTGGCCACCAACTACCAGTACCCGAGCGACGGGTTCATTCCCGATTCTATCGCTCGCAACAATCCCTTCACGCTGACCGTGTCCGTGGATCCTGCCGCGCCGCTGCCCGTGCAGCTCACCACCTTCACGGCCACGGCCGTGGGCGCCGATGCCGTGCTGAACTGGCAAACAGCGCAGGAAGTCAACAATCACTACTTTGCCCTAGAGCGCGCGCGCGATGGGAATACATTTACCCGCATTGGCACGGTAGCCGGCAAGGGCACCACCACCCAAGCCAGCGCCTATCGCTACGTCGATACCGGGGCCAGCGCCCGTACTACCGACGTGCTGTATTACCGGCTGCGCCAAGTAGACTACGACGGCAAAGAAAGCTTTAGCGCAGTGCAGACCGTCCGCTTCCGCTACTCCGAGGCGAGCGTCACCCTTTACCCTAACCCCAGCACCGGCTCGGTTACCCTGGACCTAAGCTCGCTGCCCGCCGACACCTATGTGGTGCAGGTGTTTGAAGCCACGGGCCGCCTGGTGCACCACGCTACCTACCAGCCTGGCTCCTGCCTGCTGCCCGTAGCGGGCCTGGCCACCGGCACCTATTTCGTGAAAGTGCAGGGTACTAGCTACAATAAGGTGCTGCCCTTCAGCCGCCAGTAGCCGGCACTACCCCCCTCACAAACGCACACAGCCCCTGGCCCTACTGGTCGGGGGCTGTGTGCGTTTGAAGCACTCGTAATCTACTAGAATTAAAACTCAGCGAGCGGGCACCCAAACAAGTAGCAAGGTGGCGCACCAGCCCAACAGTTCGCCTTAAAACCTTGGGGCCAGGAAAAAGCCAGTTCTCGGAACGGAGTGCTTAGCGCCAGGCGTTGGGAGGTCGTCCTTTATTCCTTCAACTACTTTTTAGCGTGTCATTATTTCATTCTTCCTTTTTAGCCAAGGTCCGCCTGACCTGTCTTTTTGCTACGTTACTGATAGCGCCCGCGTGTAAAAACACGGCTGCCGACCCTACGGCTACTACGCCGGCTACTACGGTACTGATAAGCAGCTCCTTAATCGGGGAGTATAGCACCACTACCCTGGCCGCCCGCGCGACCTCGGCGCCCCTGGTGGGTAGCTTGGCGCGCTATCCATTGCGGGTGTACCGCCTCACTTACCGCACCCAGACCCCAGAGGGCCAGGAAACTACCGCCTCGGGGGCAGTGCTGGTGCCGGTAGCTGCTACGGCGCTGCCAGTACTCAGCTACCAACACGGCACGCTGATACCTAGCAGCGAAAATCAAGCTCCCTCGTACTACGCCGAGGGCAGCGATGTGTGGTCGGTGGTGTCGGTGCTGGCCTCGACGGGCTACGTGGTGTCGGCGCCCGACTACCTGGGCTACGGTGCCAGCAAGGCCCTACCCCACCCCTACGAACACGCCGCCTCGCTAGCCTCGGCCTCGGCCGATATGCTGCGGGCGGCGCGCGAATTTTGCCAGCAGCAAAACGTGCTGGTGAACCAAAAGAACTTCTTGCTCGGCTACTCGGAGGGCGGCTACGCCACGATGGCGCTGCACAAATTACTGGAGGAAAAGTACGCCGCTACCTTGCCCGTGACGGCGAGTGCGCCCGGCGCGGGCGCTTACCACAAGACGGCTTTTGCGCGCTACATCTTGCAGAGTACGCAGCCGCTCAACTTCCTAAGCACCTACGTGTGGGTGCTGCGCACCTACGACCGGGTATATGGCCTGAACCGGCCGTACTCCTTTTATTATCAGGAGCCTTACGCTACCCAGCTGGCTGCCGCCCCCTTTGCGGCCGTGCCTAGCCAGCAGAGCCAGCTATTCGCCAGCTCATTTCGAGACGCGGTGCTCACTGGCTCGGATGCGCCGCTGGCCGCCTCACTGGCCGATAACGATATCTACGACTGGCAGCCCAAGGCGCCGCTCGCTTTGTTTCACGGCACGGCCGATGACTACGTGCCCTTCTTCAACTCGCAGGATGCGTACGACGCCATGCAGAAGCGCGGGGCCACGCAGGTAGAGCTGCACCCCATTCAGGGAGGCGACCACTTTTCATCGGCTACGGCGTACACGCTGGGGGCCTACGCTTTTATCAGTCAGTTTTAGAGAATTAGCACTGGCACTTACTAGCTGAAAGGGCCCAATTTTTGCGCGCATTGCCGAGTCTTCACCTAAACTCGGTAGCATATGCAACTTCCTCTACACCTTGGGGCCAGCGGGCGGCGCGGCAGCTGGCCCTGTTAGTACTTGGGCTGGGCTGGGCTGGCTGCCGCCGCAGCTAGCGCGGGCTACGCACATTCGGGCGGGAGATATCCAGACGCGGGCGTATAATAGCGTGGGCGGCAACCCCAACCACATCTTCTTCCGCCTGACTATCTACCGGGATAAGGTTTCGCAGGCCTTACAGTCGCTAGATGATACGTACATCTTTTTTGGCGACAACTCGGCCCTGCACGGCTCCGACAAGGATGCCAGCGGCCGGCCCCTGATGATGCGCACGGCAGATCCGCTGCTTTCCACGGCCGATATCGAAGTGCTGTATTTTGACTTTGAGCACACGTACGGCGGGGCAGGCACTTACCGGGCCGGCTTCATTGGAGAAAACCGCAACGACAACATCATCAATATGATGAATTCGGTGGCGACCTCGTTTTTCATCGAAACCCAAGTCATTCTAAACCCAGCGTATGGCGTGCCCAACCACTCGCCCGTGCTGCTCGCCCCAGCCGTCGATAAGGCCGGGCTCGGCCAGGTGTACCTGCACAACCCCGCGGCATACGATGCCGATGGTGACTCACTGGCTTTCAAGCTGCGTGACTGCCAGCAAGTGAAGCCAGGTTATCGGCAAATCGGCGACTTGGCGGCTAGCGCTAACAAGGCATTTATGCCGGTGTCGTGCGATAATTACGTGTATCCCGACAATCAACGTATAGCCCCCGGCGCCAAGCAAGTGCCTTATTCGGGAGTGCCAGCCGGGCGTCCGCTCGATAATGCTATTCTGGTGCAAGACCCTACTACCGGGCAGATTACGTGGAATGCGCCGGCTCGCATCGGCATTTATAATATCGCCTTCAATGTGGAGGAATGGCGCCGACTCGCCAATGGTAGCCGCCGCCAGATTGGTAACGTCATCCGCGACATGCAGATTATCGTGGCGGCCACCAATAACCTGCCGCCGACGCTGACCGTGCCCGCCGACTTGTGCGTGGTGGCAGGCACGCCGGTGTCGCTCACCGTGACGGCCACCGATGGCACGGCGGCCGGGGCCCAGGCCCCGACGCCGGTTTCGCTGTTTGCCTACAGCGGAATTATTCCGCCGGCTACGTTTACGCAGGTGGCCAGCGGCCCTACGACCACGGGTACGTTTCGCTGGACGCTCGATTGCAGCACTGTATCGAACCAACCTTACACGGTGGTATTCAAGGCGCAGGATAGCCCGCCGGCTGGCTCGGGTGCGCCGATTTTGATTGATGAAAAGCCGGTGCGTATCACCGTGGTGGGGCCACCGCCGCAAAACGTGCGCGGCGTGCCGGCTACCCTACCCGGCGGTAACCTGGCTAGCATCGTTACTTGGGAGCGCTACCCCTGCCAGAATGCGAATCAACTGCTGGTTTTCAGGAAGGAAGGGCCGTATAACTTCACGCCCGGACCGTGCCAAACGGGCTTGCCCACGGGCTCAGGCTACGTGCAGGTTGGCGCCGTAGCACCCACTACTACTACCTTTACCGACGACGGCGCGACGCCGAGCCGGAGCAAAACCTACTGCTACCGCGTGTACGCCGTGTTTCCGCTGCCGGCGGGCGGCACCAGCATTGTGTCAAATGAGTCGTGCGTGACGTTTGGCGGCCGGGCGGCGCTGCTCACCAATGTGGATGTGAACACGACCGCCCCGGCGGGTCAAATCACCGTGAAGTGGAGCCAGCCCCGCCCCGACAACGGCGGGCCGTTTGGCGCGCCCTATGGCTACCGCCTCAGCCGGGCCGTGGGAGGTAGCACCGCCTTTACACCAGTAGCAACCATCACCAACCTCAGCGATACCACCTACGTCGACCGGGGCGTGAACACGCTGGCAAGCCAGTAACACCTACCAACTCACGTTTTTCAGCGCCGACCGCACCGAAATTGCGGCTACGGCCAGCAGCGTACGCACCAGCCTGGTGCCCACTGCCGATAAGTCTATCACGGTGAACTGGGCATACCAAGTGCCCTGGGATAATACCAAGCAGCCCACGCGCATTTTTCGCCAAAACTCTGGTAACGCCACTTTTACGCAGGTGGGCACTTCGGTATCGGGGGCTAGTAGCGGGTCTTTTACCGACCGCGACCCCACGCTGCAAGTTGGCCGGCAGTACTGCTACTACGTCCAAACCAACGGCCAGTACCCCGGCCCGCTGAACTCAGCCAATCAGCCTATTTTTACCAACCTGCTCAATAACAGCCAGCAGCAATGCGTGCAACTCAATGCCGCGCCCTGCTCGCCCGTGCTCAGCCTGCGCCAAACCAACTGCGACAGCCTGGCTAGCTCGGCACAGTTTCCGAAGCCCGAGCAGCAGTACCAAAATAGCCTGAGCTGGAGCGTGGGCAACACGCCCGCCAACTGTAGCACTGTGGCAGCCTACTACCGCATCTTGCGGGGCGAGGCAGCCGGTGGCCCTTACGTGGCTATCGACTCGACCCGGCAGTTGCGGTAGTAGGCTGCTTCCTGGCCAGGCCCAACGGCTGCTACGTGGTGCAGGCCGTCGATAGCACCGGCCTGCGTAGCGCCTTAAGCAATGCGGTTTGCCAGAGCGAATGCGTATTCTTCGTGCTGCCCAACATCTTCACGCCCAACGGCGACCACACCAACGAAACCTTCCGGCCCAAAACTACCAGCCCGCTGCGCCGCACCCGCATTCAGGTGTTCAACCGCTGGGGCCGCAAGGTGTACGAGAGCGACCAGGATCCTTATATCAACTGGGCGGGCGGTGGCACGGCCGGCGAAAGCAGGGGCAGCACCCTGGTAGCCAACGGCTTGTACTACTACCTCGCCGACATCGAGTTTGACGATTCGGCCAGCACCCGGCGTACTTTCAAGGGCTGGGCCGAGCTAGTGCGCTAGCCGGCGTTACTTGTTTTGGCCAGTTGCCACCGCCGCTCGATAGCGGCAGTGGCTTTTTGCAAGATGCCGAAGGCGTTGTCGGCCATCGTATTCTCGCGGTCGAGCGTGGGGTTGATTTCGCCCATCTCGAAGCATACCACACGCTCGTTTTCCAATAAATCCTGGCACAGGTTTTCGCCTTCCGATAGGTATAGGCCTTCCTCTACCGGCGTGCCGGTGCCTTTGCTAAAGCTCGAATCGAGGCTATCGACATCAAAGGAAATGTAGACCACATCGCAGGCGCGCAGGTGTTCGTAAATCTCGCGGCTGAGTTGGCGCGAGCCTTTTTCCTTGATTTCGGCCAGCCGTATCCACTTGATGCCCAGGCGCTCAATGAGCGCATCTTCCTCGGCCTCGGTGTCGCGCACGGCCACGTACACCAGGTGCTCGGGGCGCAGCTTGGGGCCGGGCTCGCTCAGATTTTGGAGGCGGCGCCAGAAAAACTCGGTATCGGCGTCGGGCTGGTTGCGCTGGCAGGGGCGGTTGTCTTCGCCCAGCGCGGCGGCGAGCGGCATACCGTGCACGTTGCCGCTAGGCGTGGTGTAGGGCGAGTGGATATCGGCGTGCGCATCTATCCAAATGACACCCAGCGTTTTATTGGGGTACGCAGCCTTGATACCGGCAATGGTCGCGTTGGCGCTACTATGGTCGCCGCTCAGTACCAGCGGAAACTCGCCGAAGCGCAGCGTCTGCTCCACAGCGCTCGCCACGCCCTTCTGCACGGTGTAGATGGCGTCGATGTGCTGCGCGTAGGGAAACGGGTTTTTGTCGAATAAGACGTAATTGAGGTCGGGCACCGCCACGGCGTTGTAGCGCCGAAAATAATCGGAGCCTTGGTTGAGGCAGGCAATGCGCAATGCATCGATGCCCAGGCTGGAGCCGCGGGTGCCGGCGCCCAGCTCCGAGCGGATTTCCAGAAGCTTAATGCGTTTCATTCGGGGTGGGGAATAGTAGGTCAGCAAAGCGGGCGGCACCGTGTCGCAAGGGCCTGGCCGCCTGCGCGCGCTGCCTTGCGGCGAAAACTCGCCGTAGCCACGTCGCTTCCTTCCACCGGAATCCGAGGCGGGAATCCGGTCGTTTCCGGCCCCCGGCGGTACTTTTGGCCCGCCCACCGTAAAGGTCGGAAACTGACGCCGATTTTCCTTATCCATGGATACCTACCAGGACCTCATTACCCAAACCTTCGACTTCCCGAACGCCGACTTTCAGGTGCGCGACAACGAGCTCTTCTTCCACGACATCGACCTGATGGCGCTGGTCGAAAAGCACGGCACTCCGCTACGCCTCACGTACTTACCCAAAATCAGCTCCCAGATTCAGCGGGCCAAAAAGTGGTTTGCCGATGGCATTGCGGCCACCGGCTACACCGGCTCGTACTCGTACGCCTACTGCACCAAGTCGTCGCACTTTCACTTTGTGCTCGACCAAGCGCTGAAGAATGACGTGCACCTCGAAACCTCGTCTTGGTTCGACATCAGCATCATTCGCTCGCTCTACGAGCAAGGCAAGCTTGGCAAAGACAAGTACATCATTTGCAATGGTTTCAAGCCCGAAGAATACAAGCGCGACATCACGGCGCTGCTCAACGACGGCTTTTCCAATTGCCTGCCCATTCTCGACTCGCCCCACGAAATCGACTACTACGCCGAGCACGTGCAGGCCGATAAAAAGGTGAAGATGGGCCTCCGGCTAGCCTCCGATGAGGAGCCGCGCTTCCAGTTCTACACCTCGCGTCTGGGTGTGCGCTACGCCGACGCCGTGCCGCTCTACGAGCAGCGCATTAAGGACGACCCGCGCTTTGAGCTCACCATGCTGCATTATTTCATCAGCAGCGGCATCAAAGACACGTCGTACTACTGGACTGAGCTCTCGCGCTTCATCCACAAATACTGCGAGTTACGCAAGCTGTGCCCGACGCTCACCACCATTGATATCGGGGGCGGCTTGCCCATCCAGACCTCCATTCAGCTCGAGTACGACTACCCGTACATGATTGCTGAGATTCTGCGCACCATTCAGCGCATTTGCGCCGAAGAAGGCGTGGCAGAACCCAATATCTTCACCGAGTTTGGCATCTTCACGGTAGGCGAAAGCGGGGCCATAATTTACTCGATTCTGGACGAGAAGCTCCAGAACGACAAGGAGCTGTGGTACATGATCGATGGCTCGTTCATCACTAACCTGCCCGATACCTGGGCCCTCAGCCAGCGCTACATCATGCTGGCTCTCAACGGCTGGCAGCGCCCTTATCGCAAAATTCAGCTCGGCGGCCTCACCTGCGACTCGCAGGACTACTATAACTCCGAGAAGCACATCTACCAGACGTTCTTGCCGCAGCTGCAACCCGCTCGCGACCAGCCGACTAGCCCCGAGCCGCTATACGTGGGCTTCTTCCACACCGGCGCTTACCAGGAAAGCCTGAGCGGCTACGGCGGCCTCAAGCACTGCCTCATCCCGGCGCCCAAGCACGTTATCCTCGACCGTGCTGCCGATGGCACGCTCACCGACACTGAATTTGCCCCCAAGCAAAGCGCCGAAAGCATGCTGAAAATCCTGGGCTACACCGAATAATAAAAGCCCGCAGTAGAAAGTTGAAGAGGTAGAAAAGCACTATTCGCAGAATCGGCGGGCTAACCCGCCGCTACCTTGTCACCTCTGCTTCACCGGCATTATCTTTGAGAGCTAACCGTGTATCGCTCAACTTTTACCTTGATTATGAAGAAGCTTCTTATTCTCGCCGCTGGGGCTGCCACGCTCGGCCTGGGCGCTTGCAGCCGCCATGCCTGCCCCGCTTACACCTCAACTAAGGCTGCCGTAGCGCCCATCACGGCCAGCACTGCCACGCCCGCCGTGCGGCAATAAGCTGGGACTGATTTTACTAAAAGCGCCTGGTCTGCACTTGTATGCAGGCCAGGCGCTTTTAGCTATGGCTACTTTAACAATCTATTACTACGCAATGCTTAAACAATTACTAATCACTGCTCTCGCTCTATTTTTAATCGGCAGCTGTGCCTGGCCCTTATATGCTCAGCAGCCGCCTATACGGACTCTGCCTGAACTTATCAATACGCAAGAGCCCGGCTGGGAATTGGTAACTACCTGGATTAAAGAGGCTAAGAACAAGGTTCAGGTCCTCCCTAAAGTTCCAGCCCGTGCTGACAGCAGCCTAGTAGCCGCGCAGGTCACTACCAGGTCGCCGATGGGCGCCGTCGTCTACGAAACAGGCGGCATTCTAGTTGATGGCGGCTGGCTCCGCATTTTAGGGTCCGGCTGCCCGGCGATGGACCGTGATTTAATGGGCTGGAATAAAGACAAGCAACAGGGCTTTTTGCTGGTTGCCGATGATGTGATGGGAGGGTTTTATGCCCTCAATGGCGGAGCCTTTGGTGCTGAATCAGTGGGTAAAATATTCTACTTCGCGCCGGATAACCTGCGCTGGGAAGCCACCAACAGAACGTATTCAGAGTTTTTAATCTTCTGCTTTACCGGCAACTTAGCTAGCTACTACGAAAACCTGCGCTGGAAAAATTGGGAGCAAGAAGTTCAAAATCTGACTGGCAACCAAGGCATCGCTTGCTACCCATTCTTGTTCACCAAGGAAGGGAAAAACGTGGCCAAAAACAAGCGTGCTATGGTGCCAATTAAGGAGTTATGGAGCTTCGGCCAAGATATGCAGCGCCAGCTAGACCACTAAACTAACCCTATTTATTAGGCCGGCAATGGCTGCGGGGTGAACGTAGGCCCCTGGCAGCGTGGCCCTTGCGCCGTCCAGGCTAGCCGGTCGATGCAGAGCTGGCGCTCGGTCATGGCAGGGTTCCAGGCGTGGTACACGAGGTATTCGGTGCGGCCATCGGGGCTCATTGCGTGGGAGTGGTGGCCGGGGCCGCGCACGTGGCCCGGTACGGCGTGCAGCACCCGGGCACCCTGCCCGCCACCCGCTTCGGAGTAGGGGCCCATAATGCTATCAGCCACGCAAAAATCGACACCGTAGCGGTCGGTCAGGAAGTTGGCGCCGCTGTAGAAACAGTAGTATTTGCCGGCGTGTTGGCGCACGTAGGGGCCTTCGAGGGTGTGCCACTGGGCAAACGTGCGGTTGTCGTAGAGCGGCATGGTACGGTTGGCCTCGAAGAGCGTCCAGGCGTGCCGGGCCCGCATGACGGTGCGCGACTGCCCGGCCAGCTTGGTCATGCCTACCAACTTATCGACGGCCAAGCCGGTGCCGGGAAAATACCCATCATCGGAGTCGATAAAATCACGCGCATAAAAAAGATACCACTGCCCATCGGCGTCGCGAAACGGGTGCGCGTCGATCGTGAACTTGCTCTCGGGCACGTCGAGCATGGCTACTTCGGTGTAAGGGCCCTGCGGGGTAGTGCTGGTAGCCACGTGCAGCCGGTGGCCCACGGTGGCCGCAATGGCCCCGCCGCCCCGCGAGTAGAACATATAAAAAACGCCTTCGTGCAGCACCACTTCGGGCGCCCAGAAGTCGGCGCCATCGGTACCGGCTGGGGGCGTGAGCGCCCCGCCCGCCTCGCGCCAGTCCACCAGGTTGAGGGAAGTCAGCACGCTAAAGATGCGGCCGTCGGCCATCCGGCCCTGGCCCGTCGTGGCAAAGGCGTAGTACGTGCCCTCGTGCCGCAGCACGGCCGGGTCGGGTAAGTTGCGGGCCACCACCGGGTTGAGGTACGTGCGGGCGGCGTGGGCGGGGCTGGTCGGCAGCATAGCTGCTACGCTACTCATGGTAGCGTAACGCAGAAAATCGCGGCGGTCGATAGGCATGGCAAGAGGTGCACTTGGTGGGAATACTGGCTGGCTCGCAAGATAAAATATTTTCGGGGTTTGTGCCCGGTCCAACGGCGCAGCCGTCCGACCGGTTACCGAGCAAACGACGGTTACCCCTATTGGGAAGGTGGTGCTCCCGAGTAACCGGTCGGACGACTTACAGCCGTCGGACCGGACACCGACCGCGAAACTGCGTTAAGCTCTCGGGAAAGTAGCTAGCTGGCTTAGCTAGCTGCCCCACCGATGGCCTGGATTCTCTCGGCCGACAGCTCCGCAAAGTGCTGGATAACCTGGTCGGCCTGGCTTAAATCCTGCAAGGCCGAGTGCGGGCTCGCGTAGCCCACGCAGTAGATGCCGGCAGCCTTGGCCGCCGCCACGCCATTGGCCGAATCTTCAATCACAATGCATTCGCTCACTGGCGTTTGGGCTACCTCGGCGGCGTGCAAAAAGATGGCCGGGTCGGGCTTGGACTGCGCAAAATCTTCGCCACTCACGATGTACGAAAAGTACGGAGCCAGCCCAAACCGCCGAAATACCCGCTCGATGGTGGCCTTCGAGGCCGAGGAGCCCAGCACGAGCTGCACGCCGTGCTGCGCCAGGTCTTCGATGAGCGCACGCACGCCCGCGAGCAAGTCGAGGCTAGCGTCTTCGTCAAACGACTGGTTGAAGATCTCCCGCTTGCGCTTCATCAGGGAGTCAACATCTTGCATTAACTTATACTCCTGCTTGAGGTACTGGAATACGTTGCGCGTTGACTTACCCAAAAACGTCGCGTACTCGGCCGCGGATACCGGAATGCCGAGCTCGCCGAATTGCGTGAAAAATGCGTGGTGGTGCACGGGCTCAGTGTCGATAATGACGCCGTCCATGTCAAAAATTACGGTCCGAATCATGCGGGGTGGTTAGTCAGGAGCGGGAGCTTCAGCGGCTTGGCCGTTGAGCTGGTCCAGGAGTTTGTCGGCGCTGATGCTATCGACGGCCTCACCGCGGCGTCGGCGCGGCTCGTACTCGGTGTAGCACACGTATTTACGGTTGATTTTGCCGGGGGGCTTGGGAAACTGGCCGTAGTCGTAGCTCAGCTTTTTATCCTGGTACACGGCTTCCATGTAGCGGCCGTAGATGGGCAGCGCCATGCGCCCACCCTCACCCTGCTGCGAGCGGAAGAAGTGAATGCTACGGTCTTCGCCACCCACCCAAATGCCTGATACCAAGTCCTTAGTAAGGCCCATGTACCAGCCGTCGGAGTAGTTGGAGGTGGTGCCAGTTTTGCCGCCGATCTGGTTGTCTTTGTGCCAGAGGTCGTGAAAATCCCAGAGGCCCTGCGACGTGCCGCCGGGCTCCTCCATGCCGCCGCGCAGCATGTAGGTCATCAGCCAGGCCGTTTCGGGCGAGATGGCGCGCTTCTGCACCGGGTCGAACTGCTGGAGCACGTTGCCGTTGCGGTCCTCGATGCGGGTGATGAGGCGCGGCGTCGAGCGGAAACCGCTGTTGAGGAAAGTGGCGTAAGCATCCACCATCTCGTACACGCTCACGTCGCCGGCCGAACCCAGGCCGATGCTCGGCACCGCCAGCAACGGGCTGGTAATACCCACTTTATGCGCGTAGTCGGCTACTTTGCCCCAGCCTACTTTCTCGGTAAGCTGGGCCGTGACGGAGTTTACCGAGCGCGCCATGGCGTGGCGCAGCGTCATGTTGATGCCCGTGTACTCGCGGGTCACGTTGTCGGGCTGCCACTCCATGGGCTTGCCGTTTTCGACGTAGTTGATGGTCACGCGCTGGTCGCGGATGCGGTCGCAGGGCGAGTAGCCATTGTCGAGGGCCGTGAGGTACACAAACGGCTTGAACGTGGAGCCCGGCTGGCGCCGGCCCTGCTTCACGTGGTCGTACTGAAAAAAGCGGTAGTCGAGCCCGCCCACCCAGGCCTTGATGGAGCCCGTGAAGGGATCCATGGTCATCATACCCGCCTGCAAAAAGTGCTTGTAGTAAGCCAGCGAATCGAGCGGCGACATCACCAGCGTAGTATCGTGGTCCTTCTTTTTCCAAGTAAATACCTTCATCGGCCGCTTCGCATGCAGGGCTGAGTCGAGGCGAGCGGGCTGGCCCTGATAGCGGGCAGCCAGGGCTTTGTACGACTCCGTGCGCCGCATCTGGTTGGCAATAAAGTCGGGGATTTCGTTGCCCTCCTCATCGACCCAGGGGTTTTTGCGGCGGTTGCGCCAGAAGTTATCGAAGTTCTGCTGAAGCTGCTTCATGCGCTGGCTCACCGCATCTTCGGCGTGCTCCTGCATCCGCGAGTCGATGGAAGTATACACGCGCAAGCCATCGCGGTAGAGGTCGTAGCCGTGCTCCTCGCACCACTTATTAGCCGCTTGGCTAATAGCGCCCCGGAAGTACGTATCGGGGCCATCGACGTGCTTTTCTACTTGATAATCAAGCTCAATAGGCTTGGCTTGAAGAGCGGCTACTTCGGCTGGCTTTAGGTAACCGGCCTGGCCCAGGCGCTGGAGCACTACGTTGCGCCGCTTGGTAGCGGCCACCGGGTGAAAGCGCGGGTTGAAGGCCGTGGGGTTGTTGAGCACGCCAATGAGCACGGCGGCCTGCTCGGGCGCCAGGCTGTCGGGCGTGGTGCTGAAAAACGTCTTGGCCGCCACCTTAATACCGAAGGCGTTGGAGCCGTACTCGACGGTATTGAGGTACATCCGCAAGATTTCCTCCTTGGTGTAGCGGCGCTCCAGCTCCACGGCCGTCATCCACTCCTTGGTTTTGGCCACCAGCACGCCCACGCCGGGCACGTGGCTGAGCCCGCCCCGGTTTTCGCTGCGCCGGATTTTGTACAAGTTCTTGGCGAGTTGCTGGCTGATGGTTGAGCCGCCGCGCTTGTCGCCGCGCAGGCCATAGTAAATGGTGGAAGCCAGCGACGGCGCATCGATGCCCGAATGGTCGTAGTAGCGCGCATCCTCCGTGGCAATCAGGGCTTTGGTAAGCCAGGGCGACATTTGGCTGAGCGGCACCGGCGAGCGGTTTTCGCGGAAGTAGCGCCCCAGCAGCACCCCATCGGCCGTGTAGACTTCGGAGGCTTGCTCGACCTTGGGATTTTCTAATTCTTCGAGGCCCGGCGACTTCCCGAACAAGAACAGAAAGTTGCTTTTTACCAGCAGCGGATACGCTAGAAAAAACCCCGCGCCGAACAAAAAAACAATCCAGGCAACGCGCACGAGGCGGCGAGTGCCCCGGCCCGGGCGGCGGCCACCCCGCGGGGCTAAGGGCGCGCTGGAGCGCGGAGGAGCGGAAGCGGGCGGGAGAATTTCGTCGGCCATGAATGGCAATTACAAGAGCGAGGAAGGGCAAAGATACCTGCTAGGCCAACGCTACGCGTTTTTTAAGAGAGCCCGCAGGTTGGCGCGCTCGCGGTAGCGCCGCCAGTTTATTTCGAGCAGCGCCGCCAGCGTAAAAACCAGCCCCAGCCGGTAGCTCCAGTTGAGGTAGCGCAGCTGGCGCATGGTAGGCGCGTCGATAGTATGCAGGTAAAGTGCTAGCCCCCAGAGTTCATCAATAAGGGTAAAGACCCACACAATGACCGCCCGGCGGCGCCCCACCCGGCCCAGCACCATCACCCAGCGGAAGGCGTAGAGCACCAGTCCGGGCAGCGCGGCCGGCGCCAGCAGCGGGTGCGCCAGCACCAGCGGAATGCCCAATAAGATAATAGTTGCCGTTTCCTTGGTGAGTTGGAGAGCAGCCAGCCCGCGCCCCAGGGGCGAAAGCAGCTTGGGCGACGGAATGGGGTGGGCGTGCGGATGAGGCATGGTGCAAGATAGGACGCGGCCGGCTAGCCCGCGCTAGCGGCGCACTACCAGGCGCTGGGCCTGGCAACGCCACGTGAGCACCACAATCAGCAAACCCTTGAGCGAGTCGAGCAGCAGGTTGTCGGGCCGGCCGAAAGTCACGTAAACCCCTATTCCCACGCCTATCCACCACAGCCCCAGCAAGTAGCACAGGCCCGCGTAGCCCGGCCGACCGCGCTGCACCTGCCCAAAGGCCAGCAGCCCCATGAGCGTGACGAACAGTAGCAACCACCCGACGAGGTAGGTTAGCAAGGCCGTATCAGGACCGTATTTCACCCCAAACTTGGCGAGGGCAAAAGCTGGTTCCAGAAATAACCCACCCATAAGAACAGCCTCCAGCACAATGGCCAAGGCAAGCACAACCAGCAGCAAAGTGCGGGGCATAGGCAACGCGACAGAAAAGCAGTACTAACCAACGGCCACCACCCGGCGGCAAGCGAAACTACTGCATTTCTGCCTAACTATCTACTGGTAGCCGGGTAGCTAAGCAGTACTGCTTAGCTTTCCTAACCACACCAGCGCGACTGGCCCACTTAGCAGCGCGACCAACCACGCGGCCAACGCGAGGCTCACCACCCCCAGGTAGGCAGCAGTAGCGAGCACCTGTACCCAGTTGCGCCCCTGGTAAGCTCGTAGCCAGCACCAGCACCAAACAGCTAGCTGCGGCAACAGCGCCAACACCAACGCGCAGGTTACCAGGAGTATTATCAACTGCTGTTACGCACTACCCACGTCAGCTTGCTGGAAATGACCTCCAGGAGAGCAGAAAAAGCTTGTTTCCAGCAAACTGGTTCAGGTGCTGCGTAACATCAGTTATCAATTTGGCGCCGGGCGTGTGGGACCAGATCCCGGCCAGGTACGCCAGGTTCAGCAAGCCTACTGGCCGGCCAGCTAGCGTCAGCCACAGTCCGTGGGCCAGCAGTAGGGCCAGCGCCAGCAGCCTACGCACCGCGCCGCTCGGCTAGCCCCCATTCCAGCGCTACCACCACGAGGGCGCCCAGCGTGTACCTCAGCATATCGACCCAGGCAAAACAGCTACCCAGCACCGCGAGCGCCAGCCGCGAGTGTTGCACTCCCAGGTGCGTGGCCAGGTGAAAATACTGCGAGATTTCAACCAGATAAGCAAAAAACAGCACCGCCCCAATCGTGGGCCCGCTCGGTACGGGGGCCACGCTCTTGGCAAGGCAGTAGAGAAAAACAACGGCCAGCAAGTCGCCCACGTAGGGCCGCACGAGGCGGTCGTGCAAAAACGCCGCAATGAATACTTCGACGCAGAGCAGGCAGCCGGCTCCGTAGAGCCAGCTTTGGCGCGAGGGCACTGCAAGTTCTTGATGCATAAGAGTTACTATTTTATTGGTTGTGTAATAGTCTGCCTAGCGGGCGGCCCGCAACTGCTGGCTCGGCCACTGCCAGGCCCCGGCGGGGCTAGCCGGCCCAGCCGGGGCTGGTGGGCTGCCGCGCAAGGCTAGCAGGGCGCCGGGCCGCTGCATCTGCTCGACGCGGCTATACTCGGCGGCAACCGCCGCGCAAAAGCGCCATAGGCCGTAGCCACCGGCGCGCAAGGTGCGCCGGGCAGCCAGGTAGCTTAGCGGCGTCAGGCCAACTAGTAGCCCACGGCAGGCTTGCTGTCCCAGCCACGCACTCAGCCAGTTGCGCCGGGTCGCTAGCTGCCGCACGGCCAGGCAATGGTACACTATGTGCATCTCCTTATCGAGCAAGATGCGACGGCATAGCTGCTGCAAGAGCCCCGAGTAGGTAGCCTGATACAAGGCGCGGTAGTAGCCGATAGCCACCACTTCGGCTAAGAGGATGAAGCGCACCAAGTGCATTAGCCCCAATGCTCGCCCGAAAGTGCGGAAAACCGTAGCCAGCCAGTGCGCGGGCCGCCGCTCGATGCCTTGCTGGTCCATAAACCGGCCCAGCAGGTCGGTATGGCTTGCTTCCTCCTGCACGAAGAGCTGCGTGGCCGCCGCGTAGTCGGCATCGCCGAGCTGGCTAACCAGCGCCAGTAGGTGCTCGCCCCCGGTGCCCGCGCCGCGCTGGTAGGCTTGGAGGGAGCCGCGCACGGCGCGCAACGTAGCGGGCCCGAGCTGGTGCGGGTCGTCCCAGGCCAAGTCGGCAAAGCGGTCGCCGTTGGCTTGGAAATAGGTTTTTAGGTCGTTGAAGGTCATATAATTACGAAAAATAAGATTGTCAGACGTAGCTGCTACTCTACCAAGCAGTATAGGCTATGATGGTGCAGATGAAACCTACTAATGCGGTTACTATTTGAAAGACAATGAGTGTTGAGAGCCAAGTACCTGCCAGTATTTTAAGCCAAATCTGATTGGCTGGCATGAGCTGAATCCAGAATGTTCCACCGGTTACACTTTTCCACCAGATTAGCAGGTGCACTAGCCAAAAGCTTGTAAAAGCAAATAGGTCAGCTAGTTCATTACTAACGACTTTTGTATGAACTAATTGTATGGTCCCGGCAAGTCCTGGTGTAGATTTGGATTCTGCTTTTCGTGCAAACTTATGGACCAAGTACTTCACGGCAGCGCCCGTACAACGCCGGCCGTGCGCCAAGCCATCCAGGCC
>Ga0160429_1000853_pt1 | contig 19496 bp, 13 predicted proteins | sample SolpanmetagenomR_FD_108199 | JGI IMG/M metagenome (GOLD analysis project Ga0160429, IMG submission 108199) | Solar panel surface microbial communities from Lawrence Berkeley National Laboratory, California, USA - R | ecosystem: Engineered > Built environment > Solar panel > Unclassified ...
CAACCGGTAGAGCAGGTGCTGGCCCTGCGCACCATCCCGAACATCGTGGTGCTGCGCCCCGCCGACGCCAACGAAAGCACCGAGGCCTGGCGCATCGCTATGACCACGCCCAAGTCGCCGGTAGTCCTCATCTTCTCGCGCCAGAAATTGCCGATTCTCGACCAGAGCAAGCTCGGCTCGGCCCGCGAGGGTGTGCGCAAGGGTGCCTACATCCTGAGCGAGGCCCAGGGTGGCAAGCCGCAGTTCATTCTCATCGCCACCGGCTCGGAAGTGGCCTTGGCCATGAAGGCCCAGGTAGAGCTGGAAAAGGCCGGTACGCCCACCCGCGTGGTGAGCATGCCGAGCTGGGAACTGTTTGAGCACCAAGATAAAGCCTACCGCGAGCAGGTGCTGCCGAAGGACGTCAAGAAGCGCTTGGCCATCGAGGCTGGCTCGCCTATTGGCTGGCACAAGTACACCACCGACGAGGGCGGCATCATCGCCATGAACCGCTTCGGCGAGTCGGCCCCGGCCGAGGAACTGTTCGAGAAATTCGGCTTTACGGTGGAGAACGTGGTGAAGCGCGCCCAGGGCGTGCTAGCCGGCCACCCCGAAGACGAAGGCCAGGAAGAAGAGAAAAAGCAAGTAGTAGCCAAGGGCAACTAAGCGGCGCGTTGCGGGTGGCCGGGCAATCGGCCGCCGCGCGTGTCGCTAGGTGCCACCCAGCATCCCGATACCCGACCACCCGCAACCAACCCCGCTCGTGTCTGTAACTACCTTTTTTCGGCGGCCGGCTGGCCGCCGCCACTGGCTGGCCCTTGCCGTGCTAGTTGGTTTTACTCCGAATACGGTTCGTTTAAGCGTGCCCGTAACTAGTTGGTTTGATGGCCTTAGCGGTTGTTGAGCCAGCTGGTTGCGGGCATTTTTATTTTCTGTCCAATCCCAATTACTCCCTTCCACAAGCATTCTGCAATTATGAAAAAAGTAAACCTGTATGCGCTGGCCCTGGCTGGCCTGCTGGGCACGGCGGCACTCACTGCCAGCCAGCGCCCACCTGCCGAAAAAGGCCTTAAGGACTACTATAAAAGCTACTTCCCGGTGGGCGTGGCCGTATCGCCGCGCGCCCTGCAAAACCCGGCCGAGGTGGCGCTCATCCTCCAGCAGTTCAACAGCCTGACGCCGGAGAACGACATGAAGATGGGGCCCATCCACCCCGAGGAAAACCGCTGGAACTGGGCCCCCGCCGATGCCATCGTGGACTTTGCCCAGGCGCACAAGCTCAAAGTTCGCGGCCACAACCTCTGCTGGCACGAGCAAACACCTCGTTGGATTTTCAAAAATGCTGATGGTAGCCAGGTGAGCAAAGAGCTGTTGCTCAAGCGACTGCACGACCACATCGACGCAGTGGTGAAGCGCTACAAAGGCAAAATTTACGCCTGGGACGTGGTGAATGAGGCCATTGCCGACAACCCCAACGAGTTTCTCCGCAACTCCGACTGGTATAAAATCTGCGGCGAGGACTTCATTGCCGAGGCCTTCCGCTACGCCCACGCCGCCGACCCGAGCGCGGTGCTCTTCTACAACGACTACAACACCGAGCGCCCCGAGAAAATGGAGCGCATTTACAAGCTGCTTAAGAAGTTGAAGGATGCCAAGGTGCCCATCGACGCGGTGGGTTTGCAAGGGCACTGGTCGCTGGTCGAGCCCACCGAGCAGGAACTGCGCACTACCATCGAGCGCTTTGCCTCGCTAGGCCTTAAGGTGCAGGTGACCGAGCTAGACGTGTCGGTGTACCCCTGGGAGAAGGACCGCCGTGCCAAACGCCCCGACGAGTCGGATGCCTACACGCCCGAGATGCAGGCCAAGCAAAGCGCGCAGTATAAGCTGTTTTTCAAGGTCTTCCGCGACGAGGCCAAGGCCGGGCGGCTCACGGGCGTTACGTTCTGGAACATCTCCGACCACTACTCTTGGCTCGATACCTATCCGGTGGCGGGGCGCAAAAACCACCCGCTGCTGTTCGATGAGAACTTCAAGCCCAAGCCGGCTTACTACGAAGTGGTGAAGTTCTAAGTAGTCTGCTTACTGTCAAGATTATGAAGGTTATTCTGATTCGCTTTCGCACTGTAGCTGCGTTGCTGCTGCTGCCTACGCTGGCGCTGGCCCAGTCGGCGGCGCTGCCCATGGGTACGAGCTACATCTCGGCCAAAAAAACGACCGGCAGCTTCCCGCTGGTGGCGGGTGGCAAGGCCGCCGCGCTCTACGCCAGCGAGAGCGACTGGCCAGGCGTGCTACGCGCGACCCGCGATGTGCAGGCCGACATCAACCACGTAACGGGCCACGAGCCGGCGATGCTCACCGACAAGCCGCAGGGCCAGCAGCCGGTGGTGCTTATCGGCACGGTAGGCCACAGCCCACTCATTGACGAGCTGGTGAAGGCCGGCAAGCTTGACGTGAGCAATCTGGCCGGGCGCTGGGAAACCTTCGTGGTGCAGACCATCGACAACCCCCTGCCGGGCGTGGCGAGCGCCCTGGTGGTGGCGGGCAGCGACAAGCGCGGCACCATCTACGGCCTCTACGACCTGTCGGCGCAGATGGGCGTATCGCCCTGGACGTGGTGGGCCGACGTGCCGGTGCCGCACCAAAATAACCTCTACGTAGCCGCCGGCCGCCACACGATGGGCACGCCGAAGGTGAAGTATCGGGGCATCTTCTTGAATGATGAAGCGCCCGCGCTGACGGGCTGGGCCAAGGAAAAATTTGGCGGCATCAACTCGAAGATGTACGAGCACGTGTTCGAGCTAATTCTTCGATTGAAAGGCAATTACCTATGGCCCGCCATGTGGGGCAACGCCTTCAACGACGACGATAAGCGCAGCCCCGAGTTGGCCGACACGTACGGCGTCGTGATGGGTACCTCGCACCACGAGCCCATGCAGCGCGCCCAGCAGGAGTGGAAGCGCTACGGCCACGGCCCCTGGAACTACCAGACTAACGATACCACCCTGCGCCGCTTCTGGCGCCAGGGTATCCGCAACATGGGTACGCACGAAAGCATCGTGACGATGGCCATGCGCGGCGACGGCGACGAGCCCATGAGCGAGGGCAGCAACATTGCCTTGCTCGAAAAAATAGTGGCCGACCAGCGCCAGATTCTGGCCGAAGAAACGCACAAGCCCGCCGACCAGACGCCCCAGCTCTGGGCCCTCTACAAAGAGGTGCAGGACTATTATGACAAGGGGATGCGCGTGCCCGACGACATGACCCTGCTGCTGTGCGACGACAACTGGGGCAACCTGCGCAAGCTGCCCCGCCTCGGTGACGCGCCCCGCAAGGGTGGCTACGGCATCTACTACCACTTCGACTACGTGGGTGGCCCGCGCAGCTACCGCTGGCTGAATACCAACCCCTTGCCCCGCGTGTGGGAGCAAATGCACTTGGCCTACGAGCACGACGTAAAGCAGATTTGGATTGTGAACGTGGGCGACCTCAAGCCCATGGAGCTGCCGATTTCGTTCTTCCTCGACTACGCCTGGAACCCCGAGGCGCTGCCCGCCACCGGCGTGGCGGCCTACACCCAGCGCTGGGCCAGCCAGCAGTTTGGCCCCAAATACGCCACTGACATCGCCGATATCCTGGCCAAATACGCGAAGTACAACGGCCGCCGCAAGCCTGAATTGCTGTCGCCCACTACCTATAGCCTAGCCACCGGCGAGTGGGCCGGCGTAGTGGCCGAGTACAACCAACTGCTGACCCGCGCCGAGGCCATCAACCAGAAGGTGCCGGCCGCCAACCGCAATGCGTTTTACGAGTTGGTGCTGCACCCGGTGCAGGCCTGCGCCAACCTCAACGAGCTGTATTACACCGTGGCCCTGAACCAGGAAGCCGCCAAGACCAATCAGCCCAACACCAACGCGCTGGCCGAGAAAGCCAAGGCGTTGTTTGCCAAAGATGCCGAGATAAAGCAGCGCTACCACGCCGTGGCTGGCGGCAAATGGAACCACATGATGGACCAGATGCACATCGGCTACACCTCCTGGCACGACGAGCGCGCCGACATCATGCCCGCCGTGGTGACCCTGCCCGCCGGCGCAGTGCCATCGCCGGTGCCCGCCCCGGCTGCGCCCGAAAAGGGTGCCTACGCGTCGCTCGATGCGGAGCAGTACACCCAGGCCGTGAATGCTGGCCCCATCACCTGGCAGCGCCTGCCCGACCTGGGCCGCACCGCCGGGGCCGTCACCGCCCTGCCCACCAACGTGGCGCCTACGGCCGCGCCGGGCGGGGCTAGCCCGCATTTGGAGTACCGCATTTCGCTAACCCAGGCCGGCCCGGTGACGGTGAGCGCCTACCTGGCCCCGACCCTGGACTTTACCAATACCACTGGCTTGCGTTACGCCCTGTCCATCGACGATGAAGCGCCGCAAATCGTCAACCTGCACACCGGCATGAAATCCGGCGAAGGCAACATGGTATGGGAGCGAGCCGTGGCCAACAGCATCATTCTGAAAACCTCGCAGCACAACGTGGCCGCCGCTGGCCCGCATGTGCTCAAGTTCTGGCGCGTAGACCCCGGCGTGGTGCTCGAAAAACTGGTGGTGAGCCAGGGCAATGTACCCGCTAGCTACCTCGGGCCACCCACCACGGCGGCTGGCAAAGCCAAAGACCAAGCCGCGGCTGGCAGCCTGGGCAGCCGCTAGGGTAGCGGTTATCGGGTAGCTCACTAGGAAACAGTTCGCTCACTTCGTTGGCACAGTTCGACGATTCGGGCGAGCGTTTTAGTGCGCGCTACACGTCTGATTCAATACGCCATTATTTATTCCAATTCCCACCCATGAAATTAGCGCACCTGTTTTTAGGCCTGGGCCTGCTGGCTGCCAGCGGGGCCCAGCGCCCACCGGCCCCGCGCCCAGCCGCCGAGTACCCTTTCCAGAATCCCGATTTGGCCATCGACCAACGGGTGAACGACCTGGTGGGCCGTCTGACCCTAGCCGAGAAGGTATCGCAGATGCTGAACGCCTCGCCGGCTATCGACCGGCTGGGCATCCCGGCCTACAACTGGTGGAACGAGGCGCTGCACGGCGTGGCGCGCACGGGCCTGAAAACCACGGTGTTTCCGCAGGCTATCGGCATGGCAGCTACGTTTGACAAAGACGCCATGCTGACCATGGCTACCATGACCTCCGACGAGGCGCGGGCGGTGCACCAGGAGTACGTGCGGCGCGGCGAACGCGGTATTTACCAAGGGCTTACCTTTTGGACGCCGAACATCAACATCTTCCGCGACCCCCGCTGGGGGCGGGGCCAGGAAACCTACGGCGAAGACCCCTACCTGACCGGCCAAATGGGCTCGGCGCTGGTGAAGGGTTTCCAGGGTGATGACCCCAAGTATTTGAAAATTACGGCCTGCGCCAAGCACTTTGCCGTGCACAGCGGCCCCGAGTCGTCGCGCCACGAGTACAACGCCCAAATCAGCGATTACGACCTGTGGGACACCTACTTGCCGGCCTTCCGCGACCTCATCGTGGACGCCAAGGTGGCCGGCGTGATGTGCGCCTACAACGCCTACGCCGGCCAGCCCTGCTGCGGCAGCGACGTGTTGATGACCGATATTCTCTACCGAAAATGGCAGTTTAAAGGCTACGTCACCTCCGACTGCGACGGCATCAACGACTTCTGGCAGCACCACAAAACCGACCCCGACGCGGCCACCGCTGCCGCTAATGCCGTGCTGCACGGCACGGATATCGAGTGCGCGACGGGCAAGCTCTTTACCTACAACTCGCTGCTGGAATCGGTGCAGAAGAAGCTCATCAGCGAGCAGCAGCTCGATACGTCAGTGAAGCGGCTCTACAAAATCCGGTTTCAGCTGGGCATGTTCGACCCCGTGGAGCGCGTGAAATACGCCCAGATTCCGTTGAGCGTGGTGGAAAGCGCCCCGCACCAGGCCCACGCCCTGAAGATGGCCCGCGAGTCGGTGGTGCTGCTCAAGAATGAGAAGAACACGTTGCCGCTACGCAAAGACCTCAAGAAAATCGTGGTGCTCGGCCCCAATGCTGACAACGAAAACGTGCAGCTCGGCAACTACAACGGCTTCCCGACCAACATCGTGACGCCCCTCGAAGGCATCCGGGCTAAGGTAGGAACAGGTACGGAGGTAGTTTACATGCAAGGCGTTGATTACGCCAGCAACACCGTGTACGAGCCGCTCGACATCAACAAGCAGCTGGCTTATAAGGGCCAGCCGGGCTTTCAGGCCGAGTATTTCAAGGGCACCGACCTGGCTGGCCCCGCCGTGGCTACGCGCCAGGAAGCTGGCCTTGACCGCTACCTGGCCAACGTGAAGCTGGAGATTGCGCCCGGCCTGCCGGCCGAAAACGTGTCGGCTCGCTACCGCGCCACCTTCACGCCCACTGCTACCGAAGAGCTGGCCCTGCAAATTAATGGTGACGACGCCTATCGGCTGTATGTCAACGACAAGCAGGTGATTGATGCCTGGGCCAGCCGGGGTTTTTCGACCCGCCAGTACGTGCTGAACGTGACCAAGGGCCAGCCCCTCGACTTGCGCCTGGAATACGCGCAGTACGACCGCCGCAGCATCCTCAAATTTACCGGCGCGCGGGTAGTGCCTATGAATGCGACTAACATCCTGGCCAGGGTGAAGGATGCCGACGCCATCGTGTTTGTAGGTGGCATCTCGCCCCAGCTCGAAGGCGAGGAAATGACGGTAAAAGTGCCCGGCTTCAGCGGCGGCGACCGCACCACCATCGGCCTGCCCCAGGTGCAAACCGACTTGCTGAAGGTGCTGCACAGCAGCGGCAAGCCGGTGGTATTCGCCATGATGTCGGGCAGCGCCCTGGCCACGCCTTGGGAAGCGGCCAACCTGCCGGCCATACTTACAAGCTGGTACGGCGGCCAGTCGGCCGGCACGGCCTTGGCCGACGTGCTCTTTGGCGACTACAACCCCGCTGGCCGCCTGCCCGTTACGTTCTACAAATCGGAAACCCAGTTGCCGGCCTTCGATGACTACAGCATGGCCGGCCGCACCTACCGCTACTTCACCGGCGAACCGCTGTTTCCGTTTGGCCACGGCTTGAGCTATACTACGTTCAAGTACAGCAACTTGAAGGTGCTTTCGAAACCAACTACTGGCCAGTCCATTCGGGTGAGCGTGGAGGTACAGAACACCGGTGCCCGCGCCGGCGACGAGGTGGTGCAACTCTACGTGCGCCACCCCGGTGCCACGGGCCGCGTGGCCAGGCACGCCTTGGAAGGTTTTCGCCGCATCAACCTCGCGGCGGGCGCCCGGCAGACGGTGCAGTTCACGCTCTCGCCGCGCCAGCTTTCGCGGGTTGATGCGCAAGCCCGGCGCGTGGAGGCGCCCGGCAAAGTGCAGCTGTTTGTGGGCGGTGGCCAGCCGCTGGCGGCGGCCGTGGCAGCGGGTAAGGTACAGCAGGCCAGCCTGCTGCTAGCCGGCGCGCCGGTCACCATCGACCAGAAGTAAGGGGCGCGAGCTTGGTAGCGCACGTTTCCGCGCCGGTAGTAGCATACTGCGGATGCGGGGACGCGCGCTACAGAGTTCGCGCTACTGACCTACGCGCCTCTGCCTTCGGAAACAAAGTGGCCGTCGCATCTTTACGCTTCGCTTTGTTCTTCTTTTTGCATGTTTAAATTTTCGTTCGCCCCGGCCGTTGGCCGGCGCCTGCCGGCGGCGTTGCTGGTAGCAGCGGGGTTAGCCGGCTGCACCCGCTCGGTGCCTACGGCCAGCAACCGTGATTATCTGGTGTATATCGGCACCAATATTTCTTCGCCCCAGGAAAACACCATTTACCTCTACCATCTCAGCCCGGCCACCGGCGAACTGCTGCCGCTGGGCGCCATGAAGGGCGGCGCCCAGCCCACCTACCTGACGATGGACGCCGCGCATCGCTACCTCTACGCGGTGAGCGAAACCCAGACCTACCTCGGCGCGCCGGGCGGGGGCGTGAGTGCGCTGGCCATCGACCCGCGCACGGCCATGCTGACTATGCTCAATCAGCAGCCCTCTACCGGGGCGTCGCCCTGCTACATCAGCCTTGACCGCACGGGTAAGAATGCCCTGGTGGCCAACTACTCCAGCGGCAACGTGGCGGTGCTGCCCGTGCGCCCCGACGGCCAGCTGGCCCCGCCCAGCGCTACCGACCAGCACCAGGTGCCCACTGGCCCCCACAAAAACCAGGACCAGCCGCACGCCCACAGCTTTTTGCCCGCGCCTGATAACCGCTACGTGTTTTCGGCCGACCTGGGTACGGATAAAGTATATGGCTATCAGCTGGATGCGGCCAGCGGCAAGCTTACGCCGCAGCCCGCGCCCGCCTTCGCAGCCAAGCCGGGAGCAGGGCCGCGCCACCTCACGTTCCACCCCAATGGCCGCTGGGCCTACCTCGAAAACGAGCTAAACTCGACCGTGACGGCGCTGGCCTACGATGCCAAGGCGGGAACCTTCCAGGAGATTGAAACCGAAACGACGCTGCCCGCCGGCTTCGCCGGCGATAATGCGGGGGCCGACGTGCACGTGAGCCCCGACGGCCGGTTTGTCTACACCTCCAACCGGGGCGATAACAGCCTGGCCGTGTTTAGCATCGCGCCCGCCGATGGCCGCCTCACGCTGGTGCAGCATGTGAGCACCCAGGGCAACTGGCCTCGCAACTTCGCCCTCGACCCTAGCGGCCGGGTGCTGCTGGTGGCCAACCAAAAGTCGGACGATATTTTTACTTACTTGGTTGACAAGCAAACGGGTAAGCTTACGCCCACTGGCAAGTCGATTAAAGTGCCCTCGCCGATGTTTGTGGAGGTGGTGCCCGATTTCACCAAGTAAGCCGGTACCTGCCTAAAATCAAAGAGGCGGTTATGCTGAGCCCCGCTCGGCATAACCGCCTCTTTGATTTTAGGCTACTTTATTCAGTCGGTAGCAGGGCCAACAGGTCACTCTCAGAAATAATCGGCACCTTGAGGGTGGTGGCTTTTTCGAGCTTGGCGGGCCCCATGTTGTCGCCGGCGACGAGGTAACTCAGCTTTTTGGAGATGGAGCCCGTGATTTTGCCACCGTGCTGCTGAATGAGGGTTTGCAGCTGCTCGCGGCTGTAGTTTTCGAATACACCCGAGAGCACGAAGGTGAGGCCGGCTAGGCGGTCGCTCACCGCCTTGGGGGGCTCGCCGCTGGCTTCGAGCTGCACGCCGGCGGCGTGCAGGCGGGCCAGCTGGGTCTGGTTTTCGGGCTGCTGAGCCCACAGGGCCACCGAGTCGGCCGTGATGCCGCCCACGTCGGGCACGGCGGCCAGCTCGGCGGCGGGGGCAGCCGCAATGGCGGCCATCGTGCGGTAGTGTTGGGCCAGGCGTTGCGCGCCGCCCTCGCCCACATAGCGAATACCCAGGCCGAAGAGCACCCGCTCGAAGGGTACAGTTTTGCTTTTCTCAATGCCGGCCAGGAGGTTGTCAATCGACTTTTCGCCCAGGCGCTCCAGGCCCACCAGCTCGGCGCGGCGCCGGGGCAGGTCGTAGATGTCGGCGGGGGTAGCCACCAGGCCCAGGTCAAAGAAGCGGCCCACGGTTTCGGCGCCTAAGCCGTCGATGTTCAGCGCCTTGCGGCTCACGTAGTGTTCGAGCCGGGCCTTGAGCTGGGGCGGGCAGGCGCGCTCGTTGGGGCAGCGGAAGTGGGCCTCGCCCTCGGGGCGCACCAGGGGCGTGCCGCAGGCCGGGCACTCGGTGGGGAAGCGCACGGGCACGGCCTCGGCGGGCCGGGCGGCCAGGTCTACGCCGGTGATTTTGGGGATGATTTCGCCACCCTTTTCTACGAACACCATGTCGCCGAGGCGCAGGTCGAGCAGGGCTATCTGGTTGGCATTGTGCACGCTGGCGCGCTTGACGGTGGTGCCGGCCAGGGGTACGGGGGCGAGCAGGGCCACGGGCGTCACGGCCCCGGTGCGGCCTACGTTGTAGATAATCTCGTTGAGCCGGGTGCGGGCCGCGGCCGTGGGGTATTTGTAGGCGATAGCCCAGCGCGGGCTCTTGGCGGTGAGGCCCAGCTGGTCCTGCTGGCGCAGGTTATCGACCTTGATGACAATGCCATCGGTATTCACGGGCAGCGTGAAGCGCTTTTGCTCCCACTCGTGGATGTAGGCGAGCACCTCTTCCAGGTTCGCGCAACGCCGCCAGGTGGGCGACACGGGCAGGCCCCAGGCGGTGGCGGCCTCCAGGCTTTCGCTGTGGCTGGCGAAGTGGCGGCCCGGCGTGAGCACCGAGTAGGCATAAAAGCGCAGCCGCCGCGCTGCCACGGCCGCCGAGTCTTGCAGCTTGAGCGCGCCGCTGGCCGCGTTGCGGGGGTTGGCCAGCAGGGCCTCGCCGTTTTGCTCGCGTTCCTGGTTAAGGTCGTTGAAGACCTGGTTGGGCATGAAGACCTCGCCGCGCACCTCCACCTCGGCCGGGAAGCCGGGGCCGTGCAAGTGCAGCGGCAGCGTGCGGATGGTGCGCACGTTGGCCGTTACCACGTCGCCGCGGGTGCCGTCGCCGCGCGTCACGCCCTGGTGCAGGTCGCCGTTTTCATAGGCCAGGCTCATGGCCACGCCGTCGAATTTCTGCTCGCACACGTAGCTGTAAGGTGCACCTTCGAGGCCCTTTTGCACGCGCTCGTCAAACTCGCGCAGGTCGTCTTCCGAGTACGTGTTGCCCAGGCTCAGCATGGGGTAGCGGTGCTGGGCCGTTTCAAACTGCTTGGTGATGGTGCCGCCCACGCGCTGGGTGGGCGAGTTGGGCAGGGCCAGCGCGGGGTAGGCCTTTTCGAGCTGGTTGAGCTCGGCCAACAGGGCGTCAAACTCCTGGTCCGACACTTCGGAGATGTCGTGCTGGTAGTACTGATTGTTGAGGTAATGCAGGCGCTGGGTCAGCTCCTGAATGCGGGCTTGCGGGTCCATGGGGCGGGAGAGGGGCTAGCGGGCGAGGTTTTTATAGCGACTGAAAGCAGAACGTCATGCTGAGCTTGCCGAAGCATCTCGCTCGCGCCGTCAGGGTATCGTAACCTGACGGCGCGAGCGAGATGCTTCGGCAAGCTCAGCATGACGTTCTGACGTTTTTCGGGGGCGGATTACGCCGCGTTCGACGGCTGGTGGCCGGGCACTACGTAGGTGCTACCGCCCTTCTGGGCGTCGGCTTCGCCCTGCTCCTCGGTGCGGGCGGGGGGGGCGGTCTCGTCGGCGCCGGGGCGGCCCTGGGCTTCCTTGGCCTCGGTGGGGATGATGGGCTCGGCGGGCGCCTGGGGCTTGAAGCGGGCGAGGAGCACGAAGGCGAGGGTGGCGACGGCGAACCAGGCGAAGAATTTCATGGGCGTAAAGAAAACGGGCAAATGCAAATGTGGGGCAAAAATACACTGCCCCTTGCCAACGGCAACCCTGGCCCGGCGGTTGCGGTTGGGCGGGCAAGCGAATTTATGAAATGGGGAGGTGATGAGTGGCGACGGCGCATATTTGTGCGGTCATTGCGGCAAAGTTTAGTGGCCAAGGGTATGCCCACTGCTAGCCGCATCCAATCGAAAAACGTATTACTCGCCACTTCACCCTCTCACTACTTCACCACCCCCCATCCATGCCTGACCAATCCGCCACGTCCTGGGCCGAAACGGCCGCCTCGTTGCTCACCAAGCTCTCGGGCGGCGTTGAGCTGAATCTGGCCTTCGACCAGGTCGAGCTGCAAGTGCCCAACTCGGCCAACCCCGCCGGCCTGCCCGCCACCTGGAAGCTCAACGGCGCCCTGCGCATCCGCACCAAGGGCGAGGCACCGGCGGCCAGCGCGCCCCGCATTTCCCCGGCTACCGACCCCGGCACGCCGCGTGGCTAGCGCCCTGGAGGTAGAGGCCCGCCTGGTGCTCACTTGGCCGGGTGGGCACGACATTCAGCTGGCGGCCGCGGGCTCCTACCTCATTCTCAACGTGCCTAGCCAGGAGGTGCTCGACCTCATCACGAGCGGCCCGCCCCAGCCGCCCGGCACGCCCAAAAAGCCTAAATCGCCCGGGGCCGACCCCCTGGAGCAGCTGCACTGGCTGGCCCGCCGCCTCGGCCTGGTGCTCGACCTGCGGGTGGCCGGCAAAACCTACGCCACCTTCGGTCTGCCCGACCGCAACGGCCCCAAGATTACCCTGAACGCGGTGCTGGGCAAAATCGGCTCGTTCTTCAAATAAGCCGCTACGGCCGTTTTTCATGGCCGTTGGCCGCGAACAAAAAGCCCCGTTTTTGCCTTAAACAAGAGAGTTTTTCATGCCGTAACATCCCCCTTGTGCAAGCCCCCCGCGACGACCATAATACTCCTTTAGGCACCGGCCGCCGCGCGGCGGGCGGCTCGGCTTTTAGCCGCATCGAGCGCGTGCCGCCGCTGCTGATGCTGCTGTACCTGGCCATGCTGGGCATCACCATGCTGTTTGTGACGCTGGTGGCCATGTACGTGGCCAGCCGGGCGCAAAGCGCGGTGCCGCGCGGGCTGCACGCGTTTCCGCGCTATTTTTCGCTGAGCACGGTGGTGCTCATCGTGTCGTCGTACACGCTGGCGCAGGCGCCGCGCCTCTACCGCGCCGACGACCTCACCGGCCTCGTGCGCTGCCTGGGGGCCACGCTGCTGCTGGGGTGCATTTTTAGCGGCTTGCAGGTGCAGGGCTGGCGCGAGCTGGTGCAGCAGGGCGTGCTGTTCACGGGCGAGCGCAGTGGCACGTTCGTCTACGTTATTTCGGGGCTGCACGTGGCGCACATCGTGGGCGGGCTGCTCTTCATTCTGGCGCAGCTGCTGCGCACGCTGCACGCCAGCCGCGACAGCGTGCGCACGCTCGTTTTCATCCGCAACCCCTACCACCTGCGGCAGCTGCGGGCGCTGCTCACCTACTGGCACTTCATTGACGTGCTGTGGATTGTGCTGTTCGTGCTGTTCCTGTTCTTGTATTGAGTAAACTTTAGGTACCCCAGTTCTCGGTCCCGCAGATAGGGCACTGGCTTAGTTTGCTCCAGCTAATAAACTCCACGCCGCATTTTTTGCAAGAACCTGACTGCCTAGGCTCAGCTTCTTCGGTTGCGGGAAGTAGCAAGGAGCCAGCCAAGGAGCTGTAGTCAGTAGGAGGTGCTATGACTTGAATACCATGTCCGGCGGGCTCTGAACCGAAGCCCGCAAAGTAGCCAGCCTCGGCAATCACTAATCTAAATTCACCGCTAGGTACTTGGTCTTTTATGGCCTCGCCGTGATAATAGTCAGTTGGAGCCCTGGGTAAGTCGCCTAAAATTTCATAAAATAGCACGGCGAGTTCTACCTCAGTAAGTTGTTTAGCCCAGGCTATAAATGCGGAGCGTTCCATTTGTAAAGACACTCTACTGCACCACCTCGACCCAGCCCTTGTAGCGGCGGCCGGTGGTGAAGGTGAGCAGGTAGTAATACATACCCGCTGTGTTTTCGCCGGCCCAGTGGAAGTCGCGGGCACCGGACTCGTACACCAGGCGGCCCCAGCGCGAGAAAATTTTGATGCCCGCGAAGCGCGCGTCGCAGAAGTCGGGCGGCAGGCTGCTCATCGTGAACACGCGATTGGCCTGGTTGGGGCCGGTGGGCAGGATGATGTTGGGTGGGGTGAAGGCGGCGGTGTCGGGGTCTACCACCTGGAAGCGCACGGTGCGCACTTGGGGCTGGGGCCGGCAGGTGGTTTCCTGCAATTGAAACGTGACGGTGAGCACCTGCGGCTTGCCGCCCTGCACGCTGGCCGCGTCGCAGTTGGGTAGCCACTCAAACAAGCCGGCGGCCCGCCCAGCCGGGCTAGGGGTGGTGCTGAAGCGCATGCCCACGCTGGCCAGGTCGAAGCCCTGGCCGGTGGCGCTGAGCGCGAGCACGTCGGTATCGGCATCGAAGCCGGCTAGGGTAGCCGAGTACGCCTGGCCCAGCGGCAGCCGGACGAGCGGCGGGTCGGCCGGGGCCGGGCTGGCGGCGGGCAGCGTGGTGGTGAGCACCGGCGGCACGTTGCTATAGTCTACGATGACCGGAATGCTGAGCGGGGCCGAGGCCAGCTGCGTGCCGCAGGGGGTAGCGGAAGTGGCCGTGAACACCAGCTGCCGCACCGTGCCCGGCGGGTCGGCGATGGCCCGGCAATCGACGGGCCAGGTAAAGCGCGCCCGGCGCGTGGTGCCCACCTGCGCCTGCGGCGCGATGGCCGCCCCCAGCGCGTTGGGCACGAAGCCGGCCGGGCTGCCCGCCAGCGTAAACACAATCGGGTCGGCGTCGGCATCGGTGGCCACGAGGTCGAAGGCCAGCGTCTGGCCGGGGCGCACGCGCAGCGGCAGGGTGGGGCCAGCGGTGCTGCTGAGGGTGGGCGGCGCATTGGGCGGCGGCACCCCAATGAAGGCCACGTGCACGGTATCGTGCTTGGGCAGCGAGCAGCCGTTGTCGGCCACCAGCACGTCAATATAGCCTACCTGGCCCTTGGTGTCGGTGCAGTCCGAAAAGCAGAGCGAGGCCACCAGCGTATCGGGCTGGCCGGCGGTGCGCACCGTGCCGGTAGTGGCCGTGGTGAAGCTGGGCAGCGGCCCGCTGTAGTTCACGGGCCGCAGGCTCAGGGTGAGCTGTGAGCGCGGGTCGGGGTCGGTAAAGCGCAGGCGCACGCAGTGCGGGCCGCCCGCCACGATGCGCAGCGTATCGCGCCCTGGCCGGTACACCGCGCTGCCGCTGGTGCCGGGCAGCAGCGCGAGGCTGGGAGCCAGGTTTTTGGGGCAGGTGAGCACTTGCAGCTGGAAGTCGCGCCGGGTTTCGCCAATCTTCACGCCCCGGCGGTATTCGGTGCAGCGCACCCCAAACACGAACAGCCCCGTGGTGGTGGGCCGCACTTGCAGCCGCCCCGTGCGCGCCCCGATGGTGAGGGCCGGCGCGCCTGGAATCTGGTTGGTGGCGCTGCGGCCCGCGGCCCAGATTACCTCGGCGTAGGGGGCGCTGGCGGCCTGCGTGGGCTTGGGCTCCACGGGCGTCGAGTGGCCGTTGAAGGGCGTCACCATATCGTAGGCCAGCGAGTCGCCGTCGGGGTCCTGCCCGGCAAAATCATACGTGAACAGCTCGCCCAGGCAGGCGTAGTCGGCCAGCGGCGGAAACACGCGCGGCGTCGAGTCGCGGAATGCCTGCCCGCCGCGCGTCACGGCCGGAAACTCCAGGTAGAACGTCTGCGCCGCGTTGGCCGGGGCCACGATGTTGCTAATGGTCACGTTGCGGCAGCAGCGCTCCACGGCCACGTAGTAGCCCTGCGGGCCGTTGTAGGTGCCCGCCGGCAGGTCGATGGTGCTGCGATACACCAGCGCCTTGGTGCTGAGCGAGCCCACCGTGCACGCCGGGTTGGTGTAGCTCACGAAGGACGTGCTCAGCAGCGGCAGCACCACGTTGGCCAGGCGGCGGTTGGTGGCCTTATCAAAAATGCCCGCCGTGAGGTCGTTGTCGAGCGCGCCGGGGCTGCCGTTCACGGCGTCGAAGTACAAATTCAGGGTCAGCTGGTAGCTATCGCCGCGCAGGTATTGCAAATCCATCTCACCGCCCACAATGTGGGTAGCCCGCGCTGCCGGCGCGCTCAGCAGCACCAGCGCCAGTAGGAGCAGGCCGTGGGTGGCCCGGCGCCGGCTGGCTAGCCCGGCGCGGGCCCCCAGGGCCAGCAGCGCCGCGTATAGTTTTAGCATACAGTAGAAGTTGGCAAATAAGCGAAGGCAAAAAAAAGGCGCCGGGGCAGGCTGCCCCGCATCCCGAAGATAAGCCGCCGCGCCCGCCCGGCCAACAGCAGTTACCTTCGACTAACTGCCCGGCTAACGCCCGTCCCGTGGCTTCCCGTACTTCGTTATGCTTAAAAACTTACTTGCCTGGGTATTGCTGGCCGCCTGGGGGCCAGCCGGGGCGCTAGCCCAGGCGCCCGCTGCCGCCACCACCTGCCTGCAAGCGCACCCCGGCGCGGCCGGCCGCCTGGCGGCCACGCCCGGCGTGTCGGTGCGCCACCGCCAGCTCATGGACCGCTACGACCTGAAGTGGGTGAAGCTCGACCTAGCGCTCGAAAACAACTCGCGCGCCCTTGCTGGCTCGGCGCTGCTGCTGGTGCGGGTGGGCGCCCAGCCTCTGGATTCGCTGGCTTTTGAGCTGTACCAGGCGCCGGCGGAGGCGCCGGCCGGTGCCCCCACGTTGCTCATCGACTCGGTGGTGGCCGATGGCCGACGCGCGCCGGGGGTGCGGCGGCAGGGGCAGGCCGCTACGGCCGCGCTGGCGCAGCCCGCGCCGGCGGGCGCACTGCTGGCCGCGCGCATCTACTACCACGGCACGGCGCCCAACGATGGGGGCGGGGCCGTGGGCAATGGCTTTAACACGGCCACCAGCTATCGCCGCGACGGGGTCGATTATCCGTATAACGTCACCTGGAGCTTGTCGGAGCCCTTCCTGGCCCACCAGTGGTTTCCGTGCAAGCAGGTGCTCACCGATAAGGCCGATTCATCGGCCGTGTCCATCACGACTACGCTGCCCAACAAGGTGGCCTCCAATGGCCTGCTGCGTCGCACCGTGCCGCTGCCAGGCAAAAGGGTGCGCTACGAGTGGAGCAGCCGCCACCCCATTGCCTACTACCTCATTTCGGTGGCCGTGGCGCCCTACGTCGAGTATACGGCCGCGGCTAGCCTGCCCGGCGCGCCCGCTATGCCGGTGGTGGCTTACCTCTACGACCAGGCTACGCTTGATTATAATAAGCTAGCCCTGAGTTCGCTGCCGCATACCATCGCGTACTTCTCGGGCCTGGTGGGTACCTATCACTTTGCCGATGAGAAATACGGGGTGGCCCTCGCGCCCATCGGCGGGGGCATGGAGCACCAGACCATCACCACCCAGAGCGACCTGGGCACCGACCTGACGGCCCACGAGCTGTTTCACCAGTGGTTTGGCGACAATGTAACCTGCGCCTCCTGGGAGGATATCTGGCTCAACGAGGGCTTCGCCTCCTATGGTGAATACCTCAACTTGCAGCAGTCCGGCAACCCGCGCAGCTGGCTTACCCAGGCGCACAGCTACGCGCTGCAAGACCCGCTCGGCACCGTGCGCGTGCCCGACACCACCAACGTCAGCCGTATTTTCAGCTACAACCTGAGCTACCGCAAGGGCGCCTCGGTGGTGCACATGCTGCGCTACCTCTGCCACGACGACACCCGGTTTTTCCGCGCCTTGCGCACCTACCAGCAGCAGTTCAGCGGCCGCACCGCCCGCACCCTCGATTTGCAGCGCGTGTTCGAGGCCGAGCTGGGGCAGTCGCTTACCTATTTTTTCGACCAGTGGTACCGCGGCAACGGCTACCCCGTGCTCAGCGCCCGCTGGAACCAGACCGGTAGCACGCTGGCCCTGCAAGTCGAAGAAACCGCCACGACGGGCGCCTCGCCGGGCTTCTTTCGCACCGAAGTCGATTACCAGCTCACCTTTCAGGATGGCAGCACCCAACTCGTGCGCCTCAACCAGACGCAGGCGCGCCAGGGTTTCAGCCTGCCCGTGGCGGGCACCGTTACGGCCATCGCCATCGACCCCGACGCCTGGCTGCTGGGCTACATCGGCACCGCGCAATACGACGCCGGCCTGGTGCTGGCCACCCAGCCCGCGCGCCCGGCCGCGCTGGCCCTATTCCCCAGTCCGGCGCACGACTATCTCATCGTTAGTGGGCTGGCCCCGGCCGGGGCCGTGCGGGCCGAAGTGCTCGACGCTACCGGCCGCGTGGTGCGGCGCCAGCCGCTGGGCGCGCCCGGGCCGCTACCCACCACCGGCCTGGCGCCCGGCCTCTACTGGCTGCGCCTGCTGGGCCCCGCGGGCGAAGTGCTCGGCCAGGGCCGCTTTGCGAAGGAGTAGGGGCTAGCCTTCGTAGTATTCCTGGATGCGCTGGACGGTGCTCGCATCGGCCGCCGGCTCATCAAACAGCGCTTGCAGCAGCGCCTCAAAGGCCTGCGGCGGCGTGAAGCATTCTTCCCGCACGGGGTTGGCCATGAGCCGGATAAAGAGCGGCTTCTCGTTGAGGCCCACCAGGTCGAGGGTAATGAGGCCGTAGCGCTGGTTGCAGCGCCCGCTTTCGGCGCAGGTGCTGGGGGCAGGCTTGAAAAGCTGCTTCACGGTGTGCTCGCGCAGTTGCTCGTGGCGGCGCTGGCGGCAGTCGTGGCAGGCCCGGCGGTAGCCCAGCTCGGCCAGGCGCGCGCCCAGCAGGCAGTAGAGGTGCTCAAAGTTGCCGGGCCCGATGCTGGAGTCGTAGAAAAATAGTGCGCCCTGGCGGCCCTCCTCGCGCAGCAGCTCCACACGCAGGCCGCGCCGCCCGCCGCAGCCACCCTTTTGCAGGTGGTAGGCTTTGAAGTAGGGCCCCAGCCAGTTGCGGTACACGCGCGCCCCCACCCAGGCGGCGTGCCGCTGGGCCTGGGCAGGCGTGGGCTCGGCGGCGGGCTGCCAGTCGGCACCCGCGCCGCCGCGGCGCCGCTGAAAAAGCTGGTTGATGAATTGAAGCACGGTAGAAAAGGCAACCTGAACGGGGAAAAAACACCGGTTCCGGCAAATAGTTTCGGCCGCTGCTAAGTTGGCGGTCCCTAAAATTTGTAAAAAAACGGCGGCCCTTCCCGCAGGAAAGGCCGCCGCTGCCGGGCCGACGGGGCTAGCCGCCGGGCTTACTTAACCCGCGTCCAGGTTTGCGACTTGCCGATGAGCGAGAAGCCGATGTAGCCCTTCACTTCCATCGTGTTGGCCGACTCCATTTTCATGTAGCACGAGTAAGTCTTGCCACTCTCGGGGTCGTATATTTTGCCGTTGTCCCACTTGTTATCGTCGTCGTAGCTAAAGCCTTGCATGAACACCAGGCCCAGGCGCGGGCGGCTGCGCAGCTTGGGGTCGGGGTTCTGGGTGTCGGTTTTGGGCTTGCCGGTGGCGGGGTCGTTGGGCACGGTCAGGGTCACGATTTTGCCGCACAGCTTGTCGCCGCACTTATAAATCTCAAACGTAGCTTTCTTCTCGGCGTTGGTCCAGATGCCCAGGGGCGAAAGGGTTTGGGCCTGGGCCGAAATGCGGGCGGCACCCAGCCACAGGGCCAGCAAAAAGAGGAGAGACTTGTACATCTTGGAAGAGTGAAGAACTAGTGAGGAATGGATGAGAAAGGAAATCTACGGGAAAAAACTGTGATAATCAGGGAAAGGCAATTATGCGGCCAGATTTGGCTTGTCGTCTGCTATGCCCGGCACTCCAGCACCCGCGGCCGAAAGCGCAAAAAGGCGGCAATGCGCGAAAATTAATGCCCTTGATTGTCAGTTAGCTATCCCAAAAGCCGGGGCAGGGCCTATAAAATACTCCCGAAAGCTTGGAACCTCTGCCCCGGCAATTAACTTTAACACTCAGTAGCGAGTGCTACGGCCCCGGACGAGCCGCCCTAAATTGCTGGGAAGCGACCCCGAGGTTATGTGGAACCATAAAGAAAGGAGGTACAAAATGTCTAGTAGTCCCAACCAAATCCTGCC
>Ga0160429_1000854_pt1 | contig 19482 bp, 7 predicted proteins | sample SolpanmetagenomR_FD_108199 | JGI IMG/M metagenome (GOLD analysis project Ga0160429, IMG submission 108199) | Solar panel surface microbial communities from Lawrence Berkeley National Laboratory, California, USA - R | ecosystem: Engineered > Built environment > Solar panel > Unclassified ...
GAAGATGCGGGCGTACCATGTCGTTGTGCTCGCGGCTGACTGTGCGGACGACAACGAGCGCGAGGCGGCGCACGTCGGTTGGCTTCCCAGGTGCAATTACTGGCGCCAATGCTTCGAGGACCGGCTTCGTTGCATCATAGGACTTGTTGCTCGATTCAGTCAGCAAGTATTTTCCGGCTGCTAGGATACAATTTTCAGCGAGGTAGGGTTGCTGCTGAGAGTCAGTGAGACGTAATTTTTGGTAATTGGCAAGACTTACGTTACTGCCAACACCCTGAGTGATGATATGGGCAGTTTCGTCAGGGAAGCCTCGCGTGAGGGTCTCCGGAGAATCAAGGAGCACAGCATTCAGCGCTAGGACGGAAGACTTGCTGATATGCGAAGTCAAAACGCGAGCCTTGATTAAGCTGGAGGCCGTGTCAGGCGGTAACACCTTGATGAGCGCACCAAGAAGTCGTGCGTTCGTGATAGCCATTGAGTCATCCGCATCACCACTATCGGTATCGATGAGGCCCAAGATGGCAGTCCTGGACGCCTCGTTCATATTACGACCAGCTTTGCTGACTACCTCGTACAACGCTTTCAGCATTGCGGTCCTGACACCTGGATCGGAAGTCTTGGAACCAGTCACCAGCTCAGCGATAAGAGGGTCAATTCGGGGCGTCATGGTTATAAGCGTACCCAGCGCCTTCGCAGCACGAGTGCGCAGCACCTCGCTAGACGTATCCGCGAGCGACTTCGCAAAGGTGCGCTGAAGCTGCGGCAAGAAAGGCTTTAAGAACGTTGGAATCTTCTCGAGCAAATTGTTGAGCGTGTGCAAGATAGCCGCTCTAACATCGACCGAGCGCTCGGAAACAACACGGATCAATGGACCAGTGATTTGCGTGACGAACGGCTTGAGGCTGTCCGCGCTGGTGCGATCGATGATGTCTGAGATACCGAGGGCAGCCTGAGTTCGTTGCTCGGCAGTACCATTCATCAAGCCTTGCAAAAAGATGGGCAAGATAGCGTTGATACCTTTGAGTAGACCGAAACCGGGTAGGTTGGAGCCCGCAACGCCAACGTGACCAAGCATTTGTCTGGTAGATGTGACAAGAGATTCCATCTCTTCCTTGCGTAGACGACTGGTGACGGCGCTTAGTGCAGTCCAGGCGGCCTTCACGACGTCGCTATCGCTATCATCGAAGGCAATCAAGAAAGCACGGATGAGGTCGGGGTAGTATCTTGACATATCCACTTCCGCATGCGCGATGAATTTTGCAAAATGCATGTCGGCATAGTATCGTCGGCGGTGATCGTCGTGCTTAGCGAGCGTAAGCATCACGCTCATAGCTGCATTCAGTCCGTCGTATTCATCGACGGACAGTAGCACTGTGTCGAGGGACGTCTCCAGCTCCTGCTTGAGCTCCTCGTTTTTGGTAGTGATGATGTTGTCCATGAGCGCGTTGACGATGTTAGGAAGTCTGCGGGTGAGGGCAGTGCTGGCCACCTCAGCAAGCGAAGCGATAGCCCTAGCATTGAATGCTGATATGGGCGACGTGAGCAGCGTAGGCAGAAGGTTTGGAAGGATAACATTAGCGCGTGCAACGTCGGTAAGTAGGGTAAGTAAGGCGGAGAGAGCGTTCTCTGCCTCGTCTTCTGAGCGAAGAAGGTTGAGTAGATGCGGTAACACTTGATCGATGGCTCTTTTTCCAAACATCTTCTGCAGTGAGTCGAACGCTTCAGCGGCAGCTTCTCTTACCTCGTCGTCAGAGTCAGTAAGCGCTGTTCGAACAACCGCAATGAGCGTCTTCTCGTGCTCTTCAACAGATTCAGGCATGGCCGAGGTGATAAGCTCGCGAAGTGCAATGCAAATACCTTGCCTGGCATCGGTGTCTGTAGAAGTTTGCAAGCCCTCCTCGAGCGTGGGAATAAGGGTCGCCAGCACGCCTTCTCCGGCTTTCCTGATAAGTTCCCCGAGAGCATTGCCTGCAATGACCTTCTGCTCCATGTTCGAGCTTGCGAGACGGCGAATGATGAGTTGCGTAAGCGTTGGAACAAGCTCGCGAAGTGTGCGCGGAGTAGCGACCAAGGCTTTCCAGACGTTGATAGATGCAGTGCGGACCAGCCCTGAGGTATCGCAGCGGCAGATGTACAGTGCGGACAAGACACGGTTGCGCTTGTCCTCGCCGAGGACTTCGAGCAGAGAAGCACCAGCTTCTTGCGCATTATCCTCCACTTCCTCGTCCTGCTCTTGCTTGCCGCTTATACCTGTGAGATTGAAGAGGAGATCGCCAACCAATTCGACTGAGCTAAGTCTGATGCGGTGACTGTCGTCGGCAAGGCCTCTCTCCAACTCAGGCAAGAGCAAGTCGATAGCCCGAGTGGCAAAGTTCTTGACAATGAGACGACCAGCTCGCAACGCCGTCTCCCGTATAGACTCGATATCGTCTGCAAGGCCAGATAAAATTGGCGGAATAATCTTAGTAAGATAATTGGAAAAGCTTTGGCCGAAGCAAGCGGGCAGGAAGATGAACAGCGTCATAAAGCCTTCGCGGACTGTGGCCTTGCTGCTTGAGATGTTCTGCAGTATAGTCGGCAATGTCTCCTCGAGCCTAGTAGTACCCAACCCTGCCAACACCTCGCTGAGAGCTTGAGCCGATCCGAGTCGGTCGCCAGCAGCAGTCTCCGATTTGAGCGTAGCCATGAGACTTGGTATCAGATCAGGGAGGGCATCTTCGCCCAACTTCTCTACAGTGGAGCCAAGAGCTTTCGATGCAGTTGCACGCGTGGCAGGAACGGGATCTACGATAGCACCGCGGAGACCCTCCACTAGTATCGGCAAATGCGAGAGCAAGTCTTTGCGCTCTGTGAGATGTGCCAAGCTGCCAATGATTTGCGACGACTTGCGCTTCGTCGCGGATCTATCCCCAAGACCTCGTTCCAGGATTCGAACGACCAGAGCGAGTGATGGAGCGTCGAGGTAGTGAACAAACTGGATCTTGATCAGCGAGTCCAGAGCTGCATCCGTGAATTTGGTAGGGTCGCTGAGCGCCTTGAGCAAGACATCAACGACGCCCTTGATCTCGGGATTGCTGATGACTTCCCCAAAACGTTTTAAGCTGCGGTTCGCCGCTTGCCGGACTTCCTTGTGACTGTCCGTAAGAACTGTGGTCAGCGGAGGTATTATATCGGGCAAGCTGACGGCCAGCTGCTGTGGATCAAGGTACGCCATGGAGCCGAGGAGGTCGCAAGCGCCTCGCTTACTGCGCCATTGATCTTCATCAAGGCCATCCAAGAGTTCGGGTAGGATCTTTTTCACGCCGAAAGAGCTGAGGCTGGAGAAGCAGGTCTTTGACGCGTCCAAGCATGCTTCGCGAACGTCCAAGTTTGAGTCACCAAAGCCCGCGATTAGCTGCGGCACAATCTGAAGGATATATGGCTCGAATATCCGGCCAAGAATGAGAGACAGAAGCTCAAAGGCTAGAAAGGCTCCTTGTCGCTGATTTGGGTCTTTCTTGTTCTCGGTCGCGCCCTTGAGCGTGGACATGAGTCGAAATTCGCGGAGGGATCCAAGGCCCCTCCCGCGTACAACGCCAGCCAGACCATATGCAGCACCACGCCGCTCGGCATACTTCTTGCTATTGAGGAGCTGATCCATCAATTTCTGGACATAGTTCGAAGCTTCTTGCTGAGAAGCCTGCACAAGAGGTGGTAAGCATTCTGCGACAGCATATTGAACCGATTCTGAAGGGGTGCTGAGTGTGTTCATGAGTCGCTGCACTACTTTTGGTACACGAGCATCGCCCGCTTCTAGATGGCGCGCCAGTGACCCATACAGGATGACAACTGCCTCGTTAACCTTGTCGTACGCTTCATTGCGTTTATCGGGGCTGTCCAGAGCTTTCTCAAAGAGTTGCATCAGCTCTTCCACCTTTGGCTTCCCTTGAGCGGCGATGATAGTCCTTGCCGCGTCTATCATTGCTTCACGAACGTTTAAGCTCTTATCTCCAAGAGGTCCATTGTTAATCAGGAATTGGATAAAGGGTGTTAGATCGTCGCTCTTAAATATAGGTGCCAGCTCTTTGAAGGCCAGCGCGATGCCGTTGCGTCCCTCCCAAGAATCGGACAGGTCCAGCTTGCGAGGCATGCCATACTGATCTAGCTCAGGTCTCTTTGGCTTTGCCTTCTCTTCGTAGGAGTTTTGGAGTGGCTCCAAGGTATTGTGGAAAATCGATGGATGCGTGTCCAGAATCTCTGCCAGGGATCTAGAAGCGGCTCGCCTCAGCTGTGAGTCCGCTGAATCGAGATATGTTCGCATTTGAGTGGCCAATGAAGGCACCACTTCGAACTTGTTCTCTTCCCAGATGGTTCTTGCAATGTCGATGTTCTCCGCCACGTCATCATGACAGGCCAGCCATATCTCTTCAGGCGGGCTCATGTCTTCCAAATCGAGCTCGTTGTCAATCGCCTGAAGAGTGGAGGTGCGAACAGGCAGCTCGGGCAGGATAGCAGCCCGCAGCAGCACACTCGTCTCATCGGGAGATATGTTGGGCGCCAAGCTACGGCAAAGATCTTGTAGGCAATCCTTTACCGTTCGATAATGCTGTGCATACTTTTGCAGTGACGACACAAGTGTAGACAGCAGCTTGCGACGCGGAAGCGCAGGATTTGAGCACGACTCTGTGTGGAATGACAGAAACTCGAGAGCCAGTACAATTTGTTCATCAGCTTCTTCGCTTCCACGAGCTGCTGTTCCGCCCTTCTCCAGAATCAGGAAGATGAGGGGCAGAATGTAAGCAAGCGATACGGTGTCGAACGGACGTTGCTCTCCTAAGAATCTCAGGCGATACAAGATACGGGTGACCAGATCGTCTAGAGGTTCCTGTTGCATCTCAGGACTGAGCTGAGTAACACCCAATATGCGAAGCGTGGCAACTCCGACGAACGGTCTCATTGACCCAAGCCGGTTGCTGATGCGCTCTGCACAGCTCAGGTAAGCTGCTGGGGCAGCGTCCTCAATAACCAAACCCGCGCCGGCATCAATAGCTCCGACCAGAAGGTCCAGGGCCGTGACGATCCATAACTCTGCCTCTGTTGGTGGGCCGGTGGCCAGTCCCTGCACGATTCCGACACCACGCCTGAGATTGCTTGCGATTTTGGTCACTCGCTGACGAGTTGCAGCTTCTTTGACCATTTGCGCGTTGACTTTAGCCTGTTCCTCCGTAGTAAGCTTCTTCGTCTGACCTTTCTTTTGCGCGAGCTGTGCTCGGAGTTCAGCCTCCCACTTCTGAGTGTCGTAGTCCTTGGCGTTCTTGCTGACCGTGGTTTCGTGTGATTTGGTTGAAAGCACATCTACATAAGCGGACCCCTCAGGTGTCCTGAAGACAGCAGCCTCTGTAGGACCAATCTCGACCAACTGTCCAGGGTCGAGATCTGCCTGTAATTGCTGGACAATACGTGGGATTGCTGTTTCAGGTGCGACAAAGGCCAAGTCTGCTGCTGCGCCGTACGCTGCAGTATGTGCAGCTGGGGTATCTAGCTCAGGCGGGAGCTGGTCACAGTAAGCAAACGATTCGACTGATAGAGCCGATCAACTTACCTCCGTTGTTCGGATGACCTCACGTATGCAAGCGTCCAAATTGTGGCTAACAAGCTCACCCGGATCCGAAGCAAGCTTGAGGCAGGTATCGATCCACGCAGCATGTGGGACCAATTGCGGACGGCATAGCACGAGCATGCTGACGAGGTGGTCGTTCAAGGAGGACGTATCGATACTTATGCCCATGTTCGAGCGCTCTTCGGCTGTCAAACAAACGCACCTGAGCGCGAGCCATAGGTTCTCGTTGCCTGTCTTTGCAGCCAGAGCTGCAGTTTCCTTCTCGCTCAAGTCAATGTCTCTCCGCCACTTCCAGAGACCGTTGATAATGATGCGACCAATGCGAACTGGATATTCGGCGTAAGCCTTCGAGAGAGTCGCACTTGCCTCCCGACGAACGGTTGGTGGTAGGCCAGAAGCGGTAATGAGGTAGATGTACGCCTGAGACCATGCCTCTTCAACAGCGGAATTGGTCCTGGTATCAGCAACCAACGGACTTGCTGCGGACAAAGCGCGTGCTGCCCATGTGAAGTCCTCCTCCGCGTTGAGCTTCGAGTAGACACGATGATTGAGCAAGAATGACGGTTTTGGATCGACGACCAGTAGTTGCTTGCTCAGGGCCGCTTTACTGATGATGGACTGGATCTTATCTTGTTCGGTTTTGTTGAATTTATTCAAACACAGCGCAGTAAAGATGTAAGCGAGCAGAACAAGGCCGTTCTGGGCCGAAGGAAGAGGATTGGCAATAACCTCATTCCAGCTGTCCGTCAGCTTGCCAAGCATAGTCTCTGAGAAGTTGCTCGCTACAGACTTAGCAATTTGATCGTCCGTCATATTCCACAATGTTTCTGCGGCTCGCTGGGCCCAAAACCGCCTGACAGCTGGTTTCTTGTCTGACAAGCCTTTGCCGAACGTCTCCGTGACTGCTGCATCAGGTGTCACGTTGTGAGCGAAGCCGTACTGAACATGCTTCGCAATAGCATGGGTTTCAGCTCCGACAGCAGCTTCATTGGTCTCTTTCAAGGCTAGAGTGCCCAATCCGGACGGGATCTTACTCGCCAGCGTCGCGGATCCATTCAACGAAGCAAGCATCTGCGCTTGCATTACACGTTGATCCGCAGCGGTGACCTTGCCGGATTTGAGTGGAGTCAAAATTTCATCCGCAATCTTTGCGACTGTAACCTCATCATGAGATCGGAGCGCGCTCGTCTCAAAGGTCGCGACCGCGCCGGATCTGATTGATACGTTTGTTGATTTGATATTGGAGAGCAACGGTTTGAGAAGTTGCTTGTGGAGTATGTCTGCTTGGTCGATGTCAGGCGACACAGATCGTAGCATAGGCGAAACCAGGTCGTTCAGAACCACTTCAGGTGCACGGAGCAGAGCCTTCTCAACCGACGGCATGATTTCATTCTCTAGGTCTTCCCGGCCAACGAAGTTTTCGAAAAAATCGTGCAGCCCTTCCGCAGCATGCTTGGGCAGAGCCAGACGTGAGCCGATGATCTCGCGCGTGTAGAAAGTGATATAATCCTTCTTTTTATGTTCAAGTTCCGGTTTGATAGATTGGATCCGTGCAGCTACGCCAGCAGTGACGCCCAACATGACGGAATGACTGGCCGTCGGAGAGCTCCCTTTCCTCGCGAGGCGCTCCACGATCGAGCCGACTGCGCACTTGCTCAGCTCTTCCGCGCCGAACACCTTCCGCAGTGCCCTACGAGTGACGACCAAAGCTGAGTGCTTGACACTCTCTCGAGCTGCCAAACCCACACATAACTCTAGTACTTGGCTGTCTGCCGTCACCACATCGATCCCCCATTTATTCCATAACGTAGAGTGGTCTGCAAAGCCCTGTAGCAGAACAGAGCACCATTCTACTAAGACAAAAGCATTTGCGGGCGCGATGCCTGGCTTAGCAGCCTCATTGGTAAGGAAGTGTATGAGAGAAGGCAGGAGTTCATCGGCGTCTGAGCTGGCAGTGATTGTTCGCATGCATCGCTGAACGGCGCGGCGTGATTCACGGTCGGCGTAGAAGGCGTAGGTTTCAGCAAACAGTTCCAGTAGATACCTTACGTCGGCATTTTCGAGATCTGGTCACGGGTGAGTTGCTAGGTCATCGTACTCCGAGTGTGGTTCTTACCTCCATTCACAAGCCGCTCGTGGATATTGCTGAGCTCCGATATTCGTCGCTTCGTGGAGCTTGAAAACAAAGTCTTGCGCAAAACATGCTTGTCCAGCTTATGTGCTGTATCCCCATTAAGTTCAGCCATGGTCCCGCATGGCCCGTTCAACGATGGTTGGAACGGTGGACGATGTAGTCAGTCGCAAAATGTGGGCGGATTTTGACCGAGTCACGCGATGACCTCAGCTCATTTGCAGTACACTCTCACAGCCAACACCAACCTTAAGGTATCTACAGGTAGGTAGGTTGCCTTCATTGTCCACTCAAAAGTAGGAACCGGACAAAGCTCTGTCAAACTCAGTCAAACTCATCTAGACACTTCGAGAGACGTCGTGCTTGTATGTCTGGCCTCATGTTTATTGCTGCACGACCTGGAATATCCTGCCACGCCGAAGCGTCTTCCTTCGGACACCGCATCGTCCATAATCAGCCATGGCGAAAAAGAAGAAACCCGCTGCGAATCCAGCCCGAGGGTTTGCAACGACATCAACAGCCAGTAAGCCCAAGCCAGAAAAGGCCACTGCTCCAGCAGCGGAACCTGAATCGTCCGTCGTAAAGGCAGAAGCCGTCATCGCCACTAAAGAGCCTTCATACCCACAGCAAAATGGCAAACACGAGACATCGAAAGATCTTCATGAACTTACCCCAGAGGAGCTCGAAGCACGGCTTGAACAGAGCGAGCTCCAGGGTCTCGTTGACGCCTACGCAGCGAAAACACGTCGCGAATCGTCACGTCAACTATCGAAAGTGCAAACTGACTGCAGAGTCCTTCGCGGACAGGCCCAGCCACTTTACACGAGGGATTGGCTTCCAGAGGAGCTTATGCAGCAGGTATTGACCTTGACTAAGAATGATAGTGGTATTGCGACTCCACTTGAGCGCTCTCCCAAGGCCGTCCCTGAAGAGGAGAGTATTGTCAGACTGTGGACCTTGCAGCAAGCCTTGTTGACCCTTGGGATATCGAGTGAGCGGACTCAGGGTGTCATTGAGACCCTGTTGAAGAATCCGCCCGCCAGTGAACCCTCTTCCCAGCTATGGGGTTTTAGGGAGAGTCTGGATATGCTTGCACTTGACGGAGAAGACGCTGAGCTTCCGTCCTTCGAGGGGTCTAAGCCTAAGCTTGGTGTAAGTGGACACAACATGATCCAAGGCGAGCACGATGACGACCTGAATGCGGGTCTTGATGGCAAAGATTGGAAACGTACTAAGACGGTCATGAGCGAGAGTACGACACCTGCTCGGAGCGCTGCCGCCTCTGCCACATTGGGTAACAGCGAAGATGAGCCTGACATCAGCGACTTCGACAGCGATATCGAACCCGATCAACTCGCCTCAAAATATCTATCAGTCAAAGCACGTCTTTACGAATTGGATCCAACCTTACAGGCCCAGTCCGAATCTCATGGCAAGAAGACTCGAAACGCTCAACCTGCTTCGAACAATATTTTGGCAGCCACGTCAAAGACAGTAGAGAAGTTACGGGGGCAGCTACAGCGCCTTATTTCCGACCCTTTATTCGATCAGCATGAGGCCGACATTCAGTGGATAATCAAGCGGAACCAGTTGGCTGAAGAAGTTGCTACACGCCGTAGATTGGAACTAGGTGTCCCTGAAGATGAGTCATCACATACGCACAGTCCGGTGCGGAAGGAAGAGGAGCCATCCAGCGCTGCCGACGATATAGTTCGACAGGCTGAGAGCGCTGCGCAGGACATGATGCAAGAGGGTGATGATGATGAGCTACTTGGGGGCATGTTCGCGGAGATCTCCATTGGTGCTGACGAAGGTGTGGACCACAACATTGCTACTGTGCCAGTAAGCTCGACAGTGTGTATTCGTGATTTTGGGAAGAGTGTGGGTCTCAGTCCCAATAGGATCCTTCAAGAAGCCTGCCGCTCAAGAGATTCTGGCGCTAAGATCAACTACAAGCTTGTATCACCGACAACCTACTCAAGCCGTCATCTTCTATCCATCAGCTGGACAGCGGATCAAGATCCCCTAGAGATCGACCATGTGCCGACCATGACGATAGCAACGTCTTCGCGGAAGTTCAACTTCACCATGACCGGCGCTGCTACACCAGACCCTCAGCAAAGCGAACACTATGCATCTACAGCCGCGCTTTTTGCGTTGTTCTCCGCATCTACCAAGGATGAGAAGGTGTATCTTCGCCTGCCAGCCGCGTGGAGAGACCTTTGGATGGAATTTGCCCAATACAGAAAGGACCAAGTTGACTCCGCCGACCGTGAGACGCTCAAGGAGCTCCAGACCATGATCCACCAGCAGCGCGACTTGGAGGAGTCAGAGGGTGTTGTGCTCACAAGCGCCTTTCGCAGGCGCGGCAGAGATGGCACTCTAACTCCCGATAAGCGCGAAACCAATGGTCACACGACTCCTGTTTCCCTGACGGACCCCGAACATCTCAAGGAGATTTGGAGGCAAAAGAGTTCGACACCGTCATATCAGCGTATGCTGCTGTCTAGATCCAACCTGCCCATCTTCAGGTTCAGGGAAGCTGCTTTAAAGTCGATCGATCATAATCAGGTCACTATTCTTTGCGGAGAGACTGGTTGCGGTAAAAGCACGCAGCTACCAGCCTACATTCTTGAGCATGAGTTGGCCCAGGGCAAAGCTTGTAAAGTATATTGCACAGAGCCACGCCGTATTTCTGCAATCTCGCTTGCTCAGCGAGTAAGTGAAGAGATGGGCGAGCACAAGAACGAAGTTGGTACTGCTCGGTCGTTGGTTGGCTATGCTATCAGACTCGAGTCACACATTTCGCAGCAGACTCGATTGATCTTTGCGACAGTCGGCATCGTTCTGCGCATGTTGGAGTCTGCGCACGGCCTGGACGAAATTACCCACTTGATCATCGACGAAGTGCATGAGCGCAGCATCGATACGGACTTCCTCCTACTCGTTCTGCGGTCGCTGATGATTCGCCGTCCAGATCTGAAAGTCGTGCTGATGAGTGCTACCGTTGATGCACAGAAGTTCTCGAAGTACCTTAATGGCGCACCAATTCTACAGGTTCCAGGGCGAACCTTTCCCGTGCAGACCCAGTACTTGGAGGATGCGATTGAGTTGACTCATTATACTCCTACCAACCAAGTACGGAACGACCGCCACGAGTCAAGTGACGGCGATGAGGACGCGATCGATTCAGGCGTGTCCGGCACCTCTACTCAGCTTCAAGGTTACAGCGTTTCGACTAAGAATACACTCAAGGAGTACGATGAGTATCGTATCGACTACGAGCTTGTTGTCCGCCTAGTCGAGCGCATCGCTGGTGATTCAGCTTACGAATTCTACAGTAAAGCGTTCCTAATTTTCATGCCCGGTATTGCGGAAATACGTGAGCTGAACGACATGTTGGTCGGTTACCCAAGCTTCAGGAACAATTGGATGATCTATCCGCTTCACTCAACAATTGCCAGCGACGAGCAGCAACAGGCTTTCCTCATTCCTCCCCCTGGCGTACGAAAAATTGTCATTGCAACGAACATCGCTGAAACGGGTATCACTATCCCCGACGTCACCTGCGTCATTGACACGGGCAAGCACAAAGAAATGCGCTTTGACGAGCGGCGACAGTTATCACGGCTGATCCAGTCTTTCATCTCGAGAGCCAATGCTAAACAGAGACGCGGAAGAGCCGGTCGCGTGCAGGAGGGCTTGTGTTTCCATCTCTTCACCAAATATCGACACGACGAACTTATCGCTGAACAGCAGACACCAGAGATGCTTCGCTTATCACTTCAAGATCTTGTTATGCGAGTCAAGGTTTGCAAGCTTGGGGACATTGAAGAAACTCTTTCTCAGGCGCTCGATCCACCGTCTTCTCGCAATATTCGCAAAGCCATCGACGCGCTCGTTGAAGTGGATGCATTGTCCACTAATGAGGAGCTTACCTCTCTTGGGCGTCAGCTTGCAAAGCTGCCGTTAGACGCGAACCTCGGCAAGCTCTGTCTACTCGCCAGCCTTTTCGGTTGCGAAGATGTCGGGGTCACAATTGCAGCAATCCTGTCCTCCAAGTCTCCTTTCCTCACTCCAATGGGTGCAAGACAACAAGCAGATACGGTCCGTCTCACCTTCAAGAAGGGCGACTCTGATCTTCTCACGGCTTACAACGCCTACTGCGCGTGGCGTCGTGTCTGCAGTACACCAGGCCAGTCTGAGTTTCAGTTCTGCAGGAAGAACTTCCTCTCTCCGCAGAATCTCGCCAACATTGAGGACTTGAAGTCACAACTCCTGTCTTCTCTTGTTGAAGCAGGCTTTGCACATCTGACCCTGGATGAGCGTACAGCACTACACCGCTACCGACCGACGTCTCGCCAGCGAGCGTTCGTCCCGGTGCCCGTCGCCTCGAACACCCGGAATGACAACCCTCTACTCACGTCTTCTGTCATCGCATGGTCCTTCTACCCCAAACTCCTCGTTCGGGATGGCAAAGGCTGGCGCAACGTCGCAAATAATCAATCCGTCAGCCTCTCACCAACCTCCGTCAACAGCCTCAAAACCGGCACGGCGAACATGAACATGAAGTACCTCTCTTACTACAGCATCATGCAAGGCGCGAACAAGTACTACAACGCGCATTCTACCAGCATCGCTCACGAGCTACCGCTGCTTCTCTTCGTTGGAGACGCAGACTTCAGGATGCACGCTGGTGTGATCGTTGTGGATGGCAACAGGCTGAGATTCAAGGTCGAGCATACAAGCGGATGGAAAACTATGATTGCGCTCAAAACGCTAAGGGCGAGGGTGAGGGAGGTGCTGGACGCGAAATTGAAGGATCCAGGACGGGCTTTGACGCCCAGGCAGACGAAATGGATGGAGGTCTTTGGAAAGATGTTCGAAGGCGCGTTGGAGGCGAAGGCTAGAAAGTCGTAAGGTGGAGCGCAAATCGTGCTCATGCGTGAGACATATCAGATACACATATACAATGGCACGGGTGCTCTGGATCTGAGATTGACTCACCTGATTGGTGATGATCTCACGATGGTATGGCTCCTACAGGGAAGTTGATACCGTTAACACGGCCGCACCACTCCAGCTCTAAGCTTGAGACAATGGGAAATCAGTTCGACATTAGGTCCTATCGATCAAAAGGCCTGCTGCAATGCTTCATCTCGCGCGCTTGTTCAAGAGACATCATTTCCTCCATACTCTTCTCAAAGGCTACAGCTTTTCGATGTGGCTTATATCACTTCCGATGTTGAACGTCTCCCCCTTGCGAGTCATCTCTGCCATCCTCTCACCGTCACCGACAACCTCAATCTTTGGCCCCGAGAAGTTCTTCCTCCCATCCACGAACCATTGCACCGAGCTAACAACCAGCACGACCGCAAATGCCACCACACAGTAATTCATATTACTCCCCGTCACCGGCAGCGCAGGCGGGAACATGAACAACACCGTAGTAACAACCACATACACGACTCCAAGCACGTCCGCACCCCACGCAAACCAACCGGGCAGTCTGAACGCGCGCGTCTCAGGCAGCATACCCTTCCCGCGAACTAAATGCAGCGCGATCGGTATAGCGTAGCTGACGCCCAGCGCGACCACGCTAGCCGCCGTGATGGCACTGAACGCCGCCGTGGAGCCGAGGAAGATACAGCCGAAGATCACATTCAGCACTAGCGTGACCACGAGAGCGTTGAGCGGGCTACCAAGCTTGGGGTGGATCTGGGAGAGGTGCTGCGAGAAGGGCAGGCCGCCGTCTCGCGCGAAGTCGTAGGTCATGCGGCTGCTGGTCGTCATGGCGCCGGTCATTGCAAAGACAAGGCAAAGGAGCGGGACTTTTGTCCAATCCGGATGTTGGCAGTGTGAACCATCATAGAGGTGCTAGTGCAACTCAGAGTGACTGTAGAGTCGCTAGCAGAGCAATACGAACGTAGGGGGAAAATATTCTCAGTTGAAAAGGCGGCAATTTGATTTTCCGAGAGAAGACAAGCTATGTCTGCAATGAGTTTGCCGCTTTATGTGGAAGCTACGGGCCGCCATCTCGTTCTCTACTGGGCGGATGTACGTGCGGGTGGTATGTGCGATTGCTTCAGGCACATACGTTAGCTTTGTCGTCTACCGATCCTTTGCATGCATGTGTTGGATCGCAACTAGCGATACTGTGACATGCACAGCACATCTCGCTTTTCGACTCCGTGCTTGACCTTCACTAGTATATGCAGCGCTGCTTCATCTGCATTAAGACAGCCATTTGTTGCCTTGCCATCGTCGCGAGGGAATGTGGGACTCCTCACAATCCCACCTATAGTACCAAACATCGGCCAATCCTCCCCCCTCTCTCCGCAATCTAGGCATTCAGAATGCCTCAACCGGCCAGTTTCCGGAGGATGTGTACAGCATGGGCTGGTCCCGGCCCATATTCACTTGCCCCGTTTCTGCGCCACATGCCTGCTGACCCAGACACGACACTTTGTATAACAGACTAACGATGCCGAAGACTTACCAGCCAACTACGCTGGGCCAGCTTAATAACGTAGCGGGCTTTGCCAACGCATCTCTCTTACTTTTCGAGGAAACTGAGGGACTCGGAGAAACGAACGTACTTCTTTAGCAGGATATCAGAAAATGAGGAAGAAAAGAGACTGTAGCACGATCAATGGATGGAAATTCCTGGCCACGTTCACGAGGCAGTATGGAGGCTCTGGGAATGAATGAGAGGCGTTTGAGTACTTGCAAACACCGCACAATCTGGCATTCTTCGCTGTCCGATTGCTTGAAATGATGCGTGCCCGAACCGGACGGTACACTGCATGCGATGCTGAGTGGGACGATAAAGTCCTGCTTCGCCAGGCAGGTTGGACCATCGCAGGACAAGCCCCTAGCATCCACTGTCATGATAGCGGGACAAGTCAACGATTGTTCTGCCGCGCCCTCAGGAATTACACAGACACAGCTCTTAGAGATTCATAGTTGTGGAGTTTGGTGTCCTTGAATTCAGCTACATAGGATTACCAATTGAACCTCCACATGACTCCCGACTCTCCAGAACAGAGCGAAAGGCCGTGGTATCTGAAAGCCGGCTAGGCATGATTAGGGAATAGTACGATTCGACGGAGAGCCATGCATTCGCTCAATCGCCCGGCGGTAGAGAGGCGTGCCTTCGCTCAAACGGCGTTGGCAGGCGGAAAAGGCTAGAGGTGTCAACGCCCGTGTAGCCTAGGTTCAGATTTAGTGCGGGTGTTGTGGGTCACGCCTCCAAGGCGCTGCGCCACTTAGAGAGCATCGCCAAGCCTGCTGCGCCTCCTGAAGGCTTTCACTTGACTTGAGCGGTTAGGCTAGACAAGTCGACGTGTGCTCCGGAAGGCGCCGCCACCGAAATTTATGACTTCGTGCTCGATTTGCTCGAGTTGTTCGCCGTGGATGTTTGTCATCGTAAAGGAAGAGGTAGCCATCCTGGCTGGACTATGACGCCATCGAGGTGAATGACGATGTTCGAGTGGGAGGAGTGAGAACCGACGGAAGAGTCGGAGAAGGTTGGACGGGGCAGTGCCTAGGCTGGATGTTGCCGCTAGAGCTATGACTGCCATTTCCAGCTGGTGAGTACCTCCTTGAGGATAACAGGGGCGGCGAGTAAGGGAGCGGAATTTAGTATTCGAGTTCGTTACCTCTTACGTGTGCGGCCGCGAAAGTCGGTCATTCCGTCAAGGTAATGGTCGACGTGGACTTCCGGTTGATGTTTGCGCGGAACTACTTGCGCGCCAGCTGCGAGTGCGAGAGCGGGAGCGCGGCGCGGCGCGTTCCGTAATAGTATTGGCATTGGCCGAAGGGTTGCAAGATATCTGGCCTACTACTTCCCGGTGTCACTTGTCACGCAGCGCCTCCGTTCTATGGAACGATAAATTGATCCCATAGACGTACCCGTGCCAGATGCCCGGTCCCTCAGACGGCTGGATCGCCGCACAGTGACGACAATTCCTCGGAACATGCATTCCGGCTCTGCTTCAGAATCACTTTCAGCATAACATCTCTTCATCCGTGGCTTGATAACAGCCGAGCTGGCTTCCTTGTCTCGCGTCGTTGTAGACTCGCCTTGTGGATTCGCGCCCGCCTTGTGAAGCCAACTTTGTCTGGACGGTCCGCCTTCTGATGACGACAGCGGAGTGACAGGATTATGTAGTTTTAGAAGGTTTGATGAATCGGAGCTATCACCAGAACCGTCTTGAGTAGATGTCTCTCTCTCTATGGTTTGCCAAGCCTCCTTCTGCCCATCTGCGTATCTCTGTCGAATCTCTGGTGGTGTGTGGCCCGAGAGCCACTCTTCAGCGTTGGTATTGCCGTATTTTTGTCGGCAAAAACTCTGCGTCAGGAGAGCAATGTCTAGTTGGTCCTCTAGCTCCGTTGCGTGGTCTATAGGGAGCGGGACAATCGCTGGGTCTGGACAAGTCTTGCGAATGGTAGGTTTGTCGGGAATCGCGTCAATGGACTGTTGCCCTGTTAGCGGAAGAGAGTACCAGGGAATGTCAGATGATACCACCCAAGAGTACCACCCATGTTCGTTGGCAGCAGGATCGAACGTTTTCATTGCTCGTTGTTCCAACGAAGTCCATTGTGAATTTAAGGGAAGTGGAGCGCGACAATGCGGATGAACGAAGGCACTGTGTCAGAGCAGACCCAAAGCTGTAGCTACCCAAAACAAACCACGATCACACCCTCCTAGATAGCCAAAGGTTGGAGTGGATCACCCGATGTGTGCGCTTCAACGCAAGTTTCGGCGGGCACTGTAGTGGTTTGGTCTGTTAGCAGCAGATCAGCTCATTAACTTCGTTAAGCTCTCTCCTGGGTTGCTTACTCGGGTCACGGCGCGGTGCCTACGGCGCGGTACGCGGTCGTAAAACATGACAAGTTGCGTGCGCGCACGACAAGTTGCATGCGCGCAAAAGCTATTAGGGCCTTTAATACATCTCCAATTGATACGTAGAGAGGTAATTTGGAATTGTAAGATCAAGGCGCACAGTCCCCAGTGACGATTTTTTTTATTGAGGTCCTAGATCAAAAGATAGGTGCAATTTGTATGAGGAATTGGGCAAGGTTTTGATGTTTGTCACATGACTTAGCGCGATGGACCCTGGAAGACCTCTTCTATCATATGTCCCTGGAAGTAGAGAGTTGTGGTTGTTGATAATTGTTTAGCCAAAGTATGTTGTTAATTTTGCCTAGAAACCTAGTGCTCCGCTGTGCAAAAGGCTGCAAAATTGGCCCAGACCTAGGACTGAGCGCACCTGATTGTAGGTGGGAGTAGCGTGCGGGTGCGGAGCGGAGTTCTTAGTCTGGGCCTCCGAGGTAACTCCGAGGCAACATGAGCAAAATACTTCTACGTCACGTGAAGCCTTTGCGCGGGCCATTCCCGAAACGGTACCGCCGAGGTGATGGTAAGATGGACCACATCTCCAATTGTGTGAAGACCGAGCACTTGGATCCAGTGTCATGACAGCTAACTTGCCGAATGCATACGAGCCAGCATAGTATGGTCCGACATGCTATTGAGCCTGCGTGAATCTCAACAATGTAAGAGCAGTTGGTCTCCGCTTTCTGTCCGCTTTCCTCTCTCCTTGATTCTTCGACTCTTTGTAACCTTCTCACTGTCATTGGGTGTCTGTCAAGATGCTCTCCATCGGAATTCTTTCGTTGGTGCTCGTTGTCGCCTTGATAGCCTACAAGGGCTTCTCATTCGTACGGAACCTACAGAAAGCGAGGGCAACAGGCCTACCCTTTGTGCTCAGTCCTATCCACGAGCTGGAGAACATTGCGTACATCACGACAGCTATCTTCCGATGGAAGTACCATGAGTACCTGATGGAGGGCAAGGGGTGGCCGAAGCAAGCCCGGTACATGATTAAAGACTGGATGTACGAGGACAAGTGCAGAGCGCATGCTGAGTTAGGAGACGTGTTCCTCGTTGTTGCTCCCGGTGGTATTGTCTGTTACACCAACGATGCGAACATGGCGAGCCATGTCGGCAATCATAGAAACGACTTTATCAAGCCCCCAGAGAAGATGAGTGAGTCTATACCATGATAATGATATGTCCACATATATCTGACAATACTGCAGAGGTGATTGAACCCTATGGACCTAATATTGCCTCCACCGAGGGTGATATCTGGAAGAAGCATGCTCGTGTCACGAACGCTCTGTTTGGCGATGCCGTTTACAAGCTTGTGTGGAACGAGACGATCCGCCAGAGTGGACTTGTCAGCACAGCTTGGTCTAAGAAGGGCTCCGACACACTGAAGAATGACCTGTACCTCGTCGGCATCAATGTCATTGCCGCTGGTGCTTTCGGACGACAGTTCGATTGGGAGGAGAACGACAAGAAGACCACTCCAGAAGGCCACAGCATGACCCTGATCGGTTCCGTCATGTCTCTAATCTTCCACTTGCCTCACATGGTTCTGCTGCCGAAATGGTTCCTAAGACGCTCGCCCTGGGCAGACGGCATGGTCGCACACAAAGAATTCGAACAGTACATGCACGAGTTCGTCGCAGAGGAGAAGGTCAAGATCGCCAATAACGCTGAAGACACCAGGATGAAGGGCAACTTACTTACCAACCTCGTCAAGGCTAACGCCGGTGAGACCAAGGGCTCAGCTTTGCAGGACAATGAAGTTACGGGCAACCTCTTCATGTTCCTAATGGCCGGCTATGATACTAGTGCCGCGACCATGATCTACAGCGTCATCAACATGGTTCTTCACCCAGAACTCCAAGACCAGATGGTCGAAGAGATCGACCGCGTGTTTGACGAAGCAAGAGCCGAAGGCCGCGACCAACTCACCTACGAGAACGACTACCACAAATTCCGCTACGTCCTATCGTTCATGGTAAGTCCAGCATCACCTCCCCCCTCTATTAACGGCATCACCACTAATACAACCACCCTTCAGTACGAGACTCTGCGCGTCTACCCCGTAGTCATCCCCATCGGTCGCGTCACCCGCAAACCCGAAAAAATCACCACAGGCGGCCAAGACTACATCCTCCCCGCCGACTGCGGCATGGTGGTCAACAACACCGGCGTCCACTGGAACCCCTCCTTCTGGCCGTCACCCGAAGTCGTTGAGCCGAAACGCTTCATGGCCGCCCTTCCCAACGCCTACGACCCCATGGACCACAGCAAGCAAGAAGTCGACCCGACAGCTAGCCCGCGCAACACGCATTGGATCCGCGGCTCGTTCATGGGCTTTTCAGAGGGCGCAAGAGCGTGTCCAGGCAGGAAGTTTGCGATGAGCGAGTATGTGTGCTTCTTCGCGCACTTGCTGCGCAATTACAAGTTAAAGCTGGGTCCGAGTGCGGACAGGGACTTTGTCGAGAAAAGCTATGGGTGGAGGTCTGCTGGGAGCCCAGTCACGTTGGCACCACCGGAGGATGTTCCCATTGAACTGGAGCCGCGGTTCAAGATCGCTGATGATGATAGGAGGGACAGCATGGAAATTTGACAGGCCTGACGTGTGAGAGGGAGATGGTATGGTCGACGATCTGGCGCCTCAGTTGCAACAAAAAAGGCAAAAACAATCGACAGCAGGTATTCCCACGTCGTCACCGAGCGTAGTACTAATCCACCGATTCAAGGCTTGAGTATCCGGGAGCGAACGGGACCGGCTATGTTCCTTGATCAATGATTAGTACTACGCTCGGTGACGACGTGGGAATACCTGCTGTCGATTGTTTTTGCCTTTTTTGTTGCAACTGAGGCGCC
>Ga0160429_1000855_pt1 | contig 19435 bp, 18 predicted proteins | sample SolpanmetagenomR_FD_108199 | JGI IMG/M metagenome (GOLD analysis project Ga0160429, IMG submission 108199) | Solar panel surface microbial communities from Lawrence Berkeley National Laboratory, California, USA - R | ecosystem: Engineered > Built environment > Solar panel > Unclassified ...
AAAAGACGCAAAAGACGCAAAAGACGCAAAAGACGCAAAAGACGCAAAAGACGCAAAAGACGCAAAAGACGCAAAAGACGCAAAAGACGCAAAAGACGCAAAAGACGCAACAATATAAAGAAGCTTTAGAGCTCAACCATAATCCCAGTTTCAAATACATAATCTCCTACTTCTTCTTCTTCTTCTTCGCGGGTTTGCTTGTTGTAGACACAGAAGAACCCTTCTTACCGATGATTTTTCGAAGCGGCTCTATTTGGGCACTATAAAAACTCTTCTCACTTTGGTAATCTGGAGTGCAGCAGCCCGTCTCTTCCACATGGGCATTGACCTCCTTCGTAAAACGATACCAAACGTCAACTAGCTCCTTTATGCTGCTTTTCGCTGCAGATTTTTCAGCTTGTTCTGACGGAAGGTTTTGGAGCACATTGCTGATTCCACACCATGATGTAATAGCTGTATGTATGATATCTTGTCGTGTGCTTGCCAGTGCTGATATGAGTACTTCACGATATGGACGCGAATCTCCCAGGGCAGATAGAGCATCGAATTCGAGGTCGGATCGGAAGCATCTCGAGACAATTAAGATTGATCTAGCGTCTTCACCAGTCGAGCCGACAAGGAATCCACCGTGAGTCGTGATGGTAGCATGTATCCAACACGGAGGAATGAAAATTGCTTTAACTCCAGAAAGTTTTGTGATGACTCCGTGCTCAAATTTGCATCTTCCTAGGCGTGATGATCCAGCGCGGAGAGACTCTAGGTGCGCCATGTTATCTTCTGTAGGTGGCCACAAGAACCAAATCTTTTCGCATGAATCGATGCTATGACTGAGGACCCAACTACCGTCATGATGAGGCTCGACTACGAAGAACGCTGGCGTAATATTAAATGTCGTGTCGTGCCAGCGGGCTTGAACTTGCTGTATAGTGTTCAAGATATTTGGAATAATGAAGTCCTCTTGGAGAACATGTCTTTCTGGTGGTCTCAAGTTGAATGCATGTATTGGCTTGCAAGGATCGGGTTGAAGGAGTTGAGCTAAAACGCTCGCGAGATCTGAGGATTGATATATGCCCTCGGAATCATCGAAGACCTGTGCAGACGATCTCACTCCAGATATAAGGCACAACTCGAAGAAGTCTCTAGTCGTTGGAGGATCGTTCTCCCAGCACTGTCGGCTCGGGACTATCATCGGGAAACCAAGCGCTATCTGGGTGAATATTTCAGGCACCTCCTCTTCCTGGATGTCGCTATCTAAGAACAACATTTGTTGACTCCGTAGTTGCTTAGCAATTCCCCTTATGTACGACGATGTGCTTGCCTTAAGCTCGTCGAAAATCTTCGTGCTTGAGCATGACACCTTTTGAGGTAGCGATACTGCATCTTCTCGCTCTTTAATTCTAGGTCTTTTAGTCGGTGGATGCGGAAGCTCTGCAGATTTTTGAGGAATTCTTCGAGAACCAGGCTGGATGATTAGCATATTTCTGAAGCTAGGTGTAGAAGGGTAGCATACTCCCTGGTCACTTGATAAAGTGGTCGCAAAGTCAGCCAGATCGTGGTTAACAGTCCTCCAATCGACGTATGAATCCATTATATTTTTAAAGTTGGTTGACTTTAGGCCGCTGAGTATAGGCTGGCATCTTTGAAACATAAAAGCAGTCGGCTTTCTCATTCGGAAGCGCTCGCCGTCTCGTCTTTGCACCAGTGCAGTCAAGTCAATAATATTCGAAGTATTTACGCGGGTGTAGATCTGATACCTATAGTCCTGTAGAGCCTTGAGGTGAGTGACTAGCGTGTGAGCTTCATTCTCAGTCGGGATATTCGTGTATTCGAGACAGATATATATGTGGCTTAGGCTCCTAGCAGAATTCAGTTTCGACGAAGATACGTTGACGTTAGGCTCGTCCCGCTGGGCCATTTTGCATTCCTATGTCTCCAGCTCACAGTGAAGTGCAGTACCCTCTCCATACAACAGCTCTCGCGAGCGCAACTTTTTTTGACGTCTACGACTCCAAAGTTGATTGTTGGATACTCGAAAAGTTGGTAGAATATGTACAATGCACTAGCCATAAGACGTTGATGGACATGCCATTACGCATTACGGGTTGACGTGTGGTTGAGGTGGTCTATCATGGAACTTTGCAAGTGATGTGGTACACGCGCAAACGACTGCGCGGTTTAGAGTTACAGTTGGCACGTGACGTAGCCCGTACACCGGCACCTCGCCTATATAGGATAGCCGCGTATAATTGTGCCTTATGTAATAATGCAGGGCATGTATCGTGTCTTTGTATGCGAGATCGGTAGTCTAGATGTAGAAGGCGAGGGAGAGGGAGAGGGATGGGGAGGAGGGATTGGGATTAGGAGGAGAGGGAGAGGGAGAGGGAGAGGGAGACTGAACATCATGATACTAGGTCGAAGACGACTCCAGCTAAGTCAATCAACGTGTGAGCTAAACATCCTAAAAAGCTGGTGGTAATCTTCACGCACTACATTTCGGTACACGGCGACATCGAGAATATGCCATCGACTCTTATCTTCCTGAGCTACTGCAACTGAGTAGACTTTATGGCAAGACACCTATGTCCCGGCGCCTCGAAATGGCTCAAGTAATCCACGGATTCATAGCTCAGTGATATAAGCCGTCGACACTTTCTGCAGTCGCTCCTCATTTAACAACTGCCGATCACCAGGCTTTCCCGCTGCACCCCGGTGACTGCATGGATCCAGTGCTCTGAACCGCTGCGTCAAATCAACCGTCACCGGCACAAACTCCTCCTCCCGCTCCCACTCGCCCTTTCCTTCGGCCTGGAACGCCATGCGTTGCAGTTGCAAAGCGTGGTTCGCCACCCATTCGTCACGAGCACCCGAAACTCTCCCCTTCTTCCTGGCGAGTCTCTTCTGGATCAGCGGCACGACGCCGGGGACGCCGTAGCCTGCCGCAATGAGCAGGGTACCCACGCTGAGATTGAGCGCGAGGTACAGCACATTGAAGGTAACGTGCGCCGCACTGCGGATCTTCTGATTACTGCAAAACGTGTTTGCCTCTGTAGCATCTGCGGCGAAGTTCTGCCAGTACTGCGCAATGAGCTGTTCCGGTGGCCTGCGGTAGTTGACGACGAAGAGGCGTTGGAGTTGGGCGAGGCCGATGGAGAACCAGTTTGCGGCTTCAATTTGCCATTGGTGTGGGGCGAGAGCGGGCGACCAGAAGGTTTCGCCTTTGCTGAGGTAGCTCGAGGCGAGGAGAGAGGTAGAGGCGAGGCGGTCGACGACGTTCTAGATGGAGGGGCTGGTGGCGGCATCGAGGATGATTAGGGCCGTGGTCTGCTGCATGCTGTTAAGGGAGATGTCGTCGAGGGTGGGTACTTTGCTGCCGAGGTAGTAGGGCCAGTAAGCGCCCCAGGTGGACCAACTGTCGAGGTCTGTGCATTTTCCTAGGAAGCCTGTTGTAGGGTTGCTAGGATCAATGTCAGAATCTGGTTGATGCCGATGGCAGAGAGGGTGGATGGCCTGGCCTACCAGATCTGTGCCTGTTCTGTACATGCGAGTACTCTGCCCGGATTCTGACTTTGGTAAAGAGTGTCGTTGATCACCCCCGTTCTACTCGTTACTGTTGTCCTGATGGGAACAGTTGCATTGAACCATGGATCCTCCACTACATCCTAGTAGAACGCTCGATTGGCGAGAAAGACCAGTGTAACTGGAGTGTCGGCATTGGAAAGGATCTTGGACACAGGAGCAAAAGTTGAGTGATTACTAGTTTGCAGTAATGTGGAAGCAATCCTAGGAACATTAGCAAGCGTATCCGCTAGTGTCAACAAGCATCGACTTACATCAGGGAATAGGCACTTTGCGGATCAGTAAATGCGTTCGCACTATACATGAATGTTGCATCCGGCTCAGGTCCCACAAGCGTGATGCCATTTCTTGTGATCTGATACTGACCATTCCCGTACGTGTACAAGGAGATATTTCCAAGTCCGCCATGCCTTTCCACATAGTGGAAGGAATCATCTGAGAAGCCCGACGTTTTCAGCGGTGAGCACGTCGAGACTCTGCGGAAAAGCACTCGGTTTTCCTTGGGTTGGTTAAGTCCGAGATCGTAATGGGAATCCAAGTAGCCAGTGTCCAATTGCAGGATCTGATCGGCCGTTGCTGCGCAAGCGTCGCCGAAAGGACACACGTTTCGATTAGAGACGGAATAGTTGAGCGAAGGTAGGGCATAAGCGTCACAGCTGGAACGCGATGGATCTGTGCTTGCTAGCGTGATAGGTTCGAGCACAAGAGGATTGGTGTAGCACTCTTTAGCAAACGAGTTGCTGAGTGCCATGCTCATGCCATTCTCGGAATTCTGAATGAGCCTGACGATAACACTATCTAGGGACGAGACATTATCAGTTACTTGATTGCCGCATTCGCCTCCTTTAAGCAGACTATGCCCATTCGTCGCGATTCTCGACGACAGAATACTCAGCGCAGCGAAGAAGGAGCTCAACGCCGCCGGACAGAAGATGAGCTTGATAGCTTTCGAGAGTGCCTTCCATCCGTAGCCGATGCGTAGAGCCGTGGCCATGAACGTAGTGCGTGAGCCAGAGTTTCGGAGTGCGGCTTGGAATTGATGATGAGCTGAAGGCAGCGGACGAGGAGAAAGAGCAGTGGGGAAGCAGAAGGGCGTCGGTGGCGGAGGAGGAGGATGCTCACTTGCGTCAACCTCCTAAACATCTCGCACTCATGTATTCTTCTCTCCTTATATTCGAATGAGCTAAAGCCCGCGGGTTTAATGGTATTTACCAGCACTGTTCTTTCCGCCGCGGATGTCTCTACATCTTCTAGCTCTCCCTAGCACTCCTTACTTGAGATTTCGGCTAGGAAATTGTATTATGAATAAGTGCCATGTCTAGATCATACGGCAACTACTTAGACACACCTGTGCCTTCGTCTATTCATTTCCCTATCTGACACTGTCTATGTTGCAAACGTGGCTAGTCTATATTCTCTGTGGTTCTATCTAATAGTCATGTTTTCGGACACAAATTCGAGCCAAGATAAGAAAGAAATATGGAGGAACTTGTTGATGTAGTCAGTAGTGGTGGTCCTTGTAATCATAAACACGACTTATTCTACTAAGTGCTGATATATAAGTCCTGGAGTTATGATCGTTCTCCTATATTAGCAGAGTGCTCGGCTTCTGCTGGATATGTGTAAGTAGTAACGTGGCGTAAGATAACATGGCGATATTATAAACAACTAGAGCAGAATTGCTAATAAATAACGAGTGATACGTAATCCTTGCTATAGACTGTATACTTTCGCTTGGAGAAGATCATGCTCAGCGTTATATAACCTTCTATCACTAGTACCATGTAGTCGAGCGTATATACTAGCAGGAATAGCGTACTGTAAGTTCTTTATTTCATGACCATACTCTTACCAACATCATCAAACACAATTCCGATCCCAACTTGGGCTGAATATCAACAATCTGCAGCACTTCACTTCTTTGGCGACGGAGGCTTATATGTGGCAGACTAGGATACTAGACGGGTCAACGAGTCACCAATAGGCTGACCCTGATAAGTAGTATCCCATTTCCTGAAGCGCTCGTTCAGCTCTGTATAATTATGAACTACCTTCTTGCTTGCTTCCAAGTCTCCATCATATGCATCTGTTTCAGATCAATATAAGTATTCGAAGCTTCTCATAGTAGATATTGAATAGGGTCTCACCTGCAAACGACTTCGCAAGGCCGATAACTGAAGATGCGAGTAGCGCTGTCGATATGACATTCAAGGGTGTCCAATTACCTCCAGGCACTCCTGGCGTAGTCTGGGTAGGGATATCCTGTGGAAAATACGTTGAATTCCCCTCGACATCTTTGCGCAATTCGAAGTATTTGTAGCTCAACCACCCGAGTGCTATGGTCGTCAATGTTGTTGAAATAGCCCTCAACCATAAACTGACTTTGACTCGAAGCCCATCCGGACTCCCTGCGCAGCATTTTTTCAGAAGAGCGACTGCGAAGATGACTCCAATTAGGACTAAGTCGAGGAGTAGAATAGCGTACTAGACTGTGCCGCTTGTCCAGTACATGGCGTCTCCGTGGCTTTTTAGGGTCTGTGCAGCCTCTTCTTGGAGTTGTTTTGTGACTGCTGGTATGTCGATGGTGTCTTGCTCAAAACATACCGCTCGCAACACGATCAGAGGACCTGCACCCATTGGAAAAGTACTTTGAGATCGTGACAGTATCATTAATCCTGCAAGACCAATAGTTGCTATAATTGGCACGAGTTTGATGACTCCATAGCAGACACTGCGGAACCATGCTCTGGGATTCATGGTAAACCAGTTCCTAGTATTCGTGAGGGCATTGAGATTACTTATGACGCTCATCAAGACGAGCAGACAGATTAAATTGTAGACATAGGCGGAAAGGGTACACCCTACGTGTACGGCTGTCACGACCAAGCCAAGGCCAGTGATGCTCTGTTGCACAGAGAGATCGTTGATCAAGTTCTCGAAGCAGTGCATCACACGATCGAGCTTGTGATGAAGATTCTCCTGTTGGCCTCGTTGGAATTTTGTAGCAGAGCGAGAGATAGATTTCCACTCGCAGGAGATAAGACAGATAGAGACTACCGCGCTAATCCAGGAGGTGATGAGAAAAGAGCCGACGAAGTGACATGAAAATCTCGTCAGTACAGATCTATCGAATTGGGTTCGCTCTGTCATACGCTAGCAGATACGAATGTGTGGACGGCAAGGGGATCTAATTGAGTATGAGTACTGGCGTCACAATCGGCGGCCGAAAGACTGCAGGAGCCCGCCGAGGCTGGTATCTGCCAGGTAAAGCCCGGGATGTCGATCATAGCGGTTAAATCCTCAAATTTAGTATGGAATGGTAATCTAGTAAAGCGTGAAGAACTCAAAATGTTTGATGTGCTAAGGAGATGGTAAGACAGCTTTATACCATTGCTATACTTACAATGCTTTGAATGCCTGATAGTGCTGGGCAAAGCGCGGTAGCTTGTATCTTTCTCCTTAGTCTGTGGTGGCTTATTACAATAATCGAGCAATTATCGGATCCGGTCGTCTCAGCGCACGGCATCCCAGATGCATGTCACGTATAGGCAGCAGGCTAGCTATCAAGCCACATAGTGGTAGAGCATATCTCTGGCGTGGTGTGATAGGTCGAGCCGCAAGTCGAGCCGCAAGTGACTGTGAAGTGGGTATTAGTTTGTCTCAGCCCAACATGAGCATTGTCCGATAACAGCTAGCATGAATTGAATCACCTCGTCACTATCACGTAGGAACCACCCGTCCACAGCTCGAGCTCGAAGCTGAAAGCTCTACTTTGGCTGAGCACACTTGGCACAGCTGCAAATCCTTTCCGCTGAGAAAATTTCGATTGCAACGGGAAGCTGTGTTTGTGTCGCACAAAGTCTTTGGAGACGAGGAAAACGACATATTTGGTCGGAGGGCGCTTCCGGTGCACAGCCCTCACTTCATGTAGAGAGCAGATCACCTGGCCAGGTAGTATTTAGCCAAGCCTCACACGTGTCTGACGTGTTTGAATGTGACGCTTGTTCCGTCTTCAACCATCTTTGAATCGATTTCCGTCTCTTAACATTGGCGAACTTGCGCTATGCTTGCGATCCCCGAAATTCCCAGGGTGTGAGCTGTATAGTACCGCAGATAAAAATGTCACGTCCTATCGCGAGTACAAAGATAGGTTTCCTACACATGTCAAGGCCTCCAGGGAGCAGCATTAGAATGATAACATGGGCGGTCCTGGATCTACGGCATAACCGAGGCCTCATGAAATCTCCTCAAGAAGCTAGACGTGCTCATGCAGTGACATGCAGTGACATGCACGACGTGTAGGGAAGCGCAGCTCGACCTGCTCTTGGCATCTGGCTTTGATCATCCAACCATAGTCATTGCACTCAAGGTCTGCGATAGTGTCCCACCACTTATGCCATGGCTGATTTGGGAAATTATATGCCTGCCGAAGAGCAAGGCTCTGTCCGACATGCAGTGGGGCGCTGATCGAGGGCATTGGCTGGAATGTATGTGGAGAAGCTGGCGTCATGCCTGGTCAGCAGGCGAGGATTTCTTAGTGCTTATATGATACCGATCCGTGTATCACCTATCTTACATCCGTCTTTGAATATATGCATGCTCCTTTAGACGCCTTGCAACAGGTCAGATGTATGCTTCAAGAACAGATGATTTTCAGGCACAAGCACGGCACTTGCTGCCGTAGATCAGCCAAATACTAGGACAAGTAGAAAGAGTGCACTAGAAGAAGTAATGGGCGCCTTTAGATAGGCTGGATTGTGATTTATGCTGTTAAGAAGTGACCGAGGGAGGTGGGTATACCCAAATTGACATGAGTTGACTCGATTGCATTTTGTGCTGCCAAGAAGTCACCGAAAAACTTGAGGTACATCCGATCTGACATCAATGGGATGTCTCTAACGATTGGTCAATGCCGACGCCTTGTTCGTAACACGTAGTGCGATTGCTCGATAAATGGTAAACGCCTTACAGAGCCGAGATTCTACATCGAGGATTCACCAACACACTATCCAGCCACAACTTCCACTCTCTTTCGTGCAACGGACGTTGTAACCAGCATAACCTCAGTAGACGTGCCGGGTACGGGTCTTGGTAGAGCGACCGAGAGGTCTGAGCGAGTAGTAGGCTGGTCACGCCGTTTCGACACAAGTATAAGACCTGCGGCCAAGAATATCGCTGGCTTTACATGCAGCCGATAATGCCGCAGGAAGAGGGCTGTAGTATAAGACGACGATATCATGCGCCTCGAGAAAGCCGCACAGTAAGGGACAGACTCGTAGCTACCTGGGTCGGGACGCTGGGCAAAGACAAGTCCTTGATTGCCCCAAGGGTTGAAAAGGGCCGGGAGGGCTTGGAGCATGAGAGACGCAACTTCAGTGCGGGTGGAAGCCATCGTGGTCGCAGTGCTAACCATAGGTCCAGCTTATGTAAATAAGACAGTGCAGGTAGCAGTAATAGTGCTGGTGTACGTATGGCGCCGGTGATGCACGAGATAGGCAGGAAAAGGAGGTGGTGCAAGGTGATACGGTCAATGACGGTGGTCATAACGATGGATAGAGCACCGCTCGTAGGGCCAACAATAGTTGGGCGATCCCGTTCACGATGTGGAAAGATTCTCCAGGGTGGTTTTATTCGGTCGGATGCTCGAGGCGTTCGCAGATCCTAAAGGCGACTGTCACCACCTAGCTTACAGAACATTCCCTGTAACAACGTTTTGTGATCGCGTATTCTAGTCGACAATGACTTCTTACAAGACTTTTATTTTTGCTAGTATTAGTAGTAGGGAGGTGAGACAGAGTTGTCACGATGCTTGGCGGTACTATAGGCCTTCTGGAAATCGTCGAGCTGGTGCGTCTGGTATTCATCACGCGCTGAATGAATCTCAGCTTAGACCAAATTGATGATTTTCCGTAAATAAGTATTACCTTGGCTCTAGACGGGCTCGGTGTAGATGGCTCTGATTAGAGATCATCTGTACTCGTGTTACACAGACGACGAAGCCCCACCTTAGACTTTGCTGCATCTGTCGCCTCCATTAACCCTAGACGAATTAGTGATTGCTTTGACAGGATGTAGATGGCTTGCCTGGTTCTGGGCTGTTTCGAGTGTGAAAATCATGACTTACGTGTAGAAGCTGGATCCGGTTTCACCAAAGCTAGAGCTGGTGAAGTGGAAACTAGAGCTGATGTAGGCGAAGCTAGAGCTGATGAAGGCGAGTCTTGAGCTGGTGAAGGAGAAGCTTGAGTATCGCTTTGTCGTAGACTCACCAGCCTTTGAGCGGCTCGATCTTGTGAAGGCGATCATTGACGATTGCTTCGGTTCGCTTGCACTATCGTTGTAGCCAATCTTACATATCGCGGTTTTCAATTCTTCTGACTCTTGAGCGTACGTAAGTATTTGATGCGCGATGCATAGTCTTGTACTACAGAAACTGTTTCGGCGTATTCATGGAGAGCTTTGACAAAACGAGCAGAGTCTTTAAGGACGCTACCACTCCTGCTTAAAATCGTTGACACTAACATTCTAGAGAGCTGCGGTGTCTTCCATCTTCTTTCGTGACGTTTGCCCTATATTAGAGTGTTTGTGCGCATCTTAGGAACGACACATTCGCCGAAGAGATATGCCATATTTAGCAGGTGATGCTCAAATATCCACAAGATGTGATGCTCAAATGCTCAACGGCTCGAATGCCCAAATGCTTATAAAAAACATACTCATGCTAATCATTCATCTTATAGCATCACGCTTGACATCGCATTACTTGGCAGCTTTGTGCCCAACTACGTCAACGCTGCCATCAAAGCCGTTAGCGGCTTCACCCCATCGAAAGCAACGCAGCATCATATATCGATGTTTTTGTTTTTCTGAAGCGTTGACTTACCCTGGGAATGGCTTCGACGGTGAATTTGCAGGGCGAGAAGATGATGTGAGAATCTTACAGTAGTGGAAGCATAAAATATTTCGAGAACATCACATCCACATCGCTGCTGCTAGTACCTTGAGAAGACAATTATAAGCGAAAACGACCTAGAATCGAAAGTGGTCTTGACACTACTGAAGTCTGGTTTCTACATCGGTCCTCTGGTGCCATTGGCGAATGGTTTCCAGCTTCCTTACATTTTTTGCCCGAAGCATCATCTTTCTCTGTCTCTTCTCTAGTTCTCGTTCCTGCTCTAGGAATGTCGTCGTCGTAACTTCGGCATACTTAATACAATGTAAGAAGTGTTGTTTAGCCGCACTCTATAGACGTCGTTCTACTCGAATGCACAACTGTCACCTTGCCACTTGATCTAGGCCATTCTCAAAAGCCCAAGTTTGAACCTAAGTGACGAATCGCGTAATGACAAAATCTTCTTCGAGTCCGGCACAGAATAGACAACTTGGCACTATATTGCTAGTATGCATATGAGCACACTGTTAAGACATGAAAAAGCTTAGATAGTTAGTGTTAAAATTCATACCTCGTGAAATGCTCTTCTGCTATCGTCGTCGGAGGCGCGACGACTATTGTCTCACAATCATTAATATCTAGTATCGTGCTTAGGCATAGAGCTGGAGCTGGAGCTAGAGCTATAGAATGCCCCGGCGAAGGAAGTTGAGCTGAAATAGTCTGCGTTGTATGCACTTAAGGTGTGATAGTCGTAGTCGGAGAAGTTGCCGAAGAAGTTGCCGATGGCGTAGCCGGGGGAGACGACCTCGAATTCTGACAAGACATATTGTCGAGGTTTTATGGGACTTCCTAGTCTGAATGATTTACGCACTTGAAAGTATTCGCGCATGCTAAGGTGAATGAGCAGACGTAGAATGCTAAACTGGTAGGTTGCTAGTTTTCTCCCTTGTACACTGGTTCTCCCCCTTGCTTTACACTGGTTCTCCACCTTGCTTCTCACTTTGGGTGGCTGACGCTGGCGCCACTACATTCCTTCTCTAGTTTTAATCCGGTGCAGCCGACTCCTTTGATCGATTTCACACACTATTTCTCTTAGCTTTTGGCAAATCCAAGGTCGGAGAAATAGAAGAACGTAGGTGTCTTCTTCTAAGTATCGTTTCGTGATAGAGCTGTGTTAATCACACTGAAGATTAACTGCCAGCACTATCGAAAGCACCTCAGCGAAATCAAATCAGCACAAAAATGTTGCTATAAGCACTTGCTTTGGCGGATTGATCGTGAGAATGCGTGCAAAAAGGAAAGGCAACATTCGTGAAATAAAAGCAATAAACAAGAGCGTCCTCTCAGATTCAATCTCTCTTATCTTGCCCTACGCCTCTCAAGCTAATGGAGCAGCTCCCTCATACAGTAGGTGATATTCAACGCTTTATCTCACGACAGAAAATAAAATCTCGATTTCGGGACGTCTATTACAACCACGACGACATTCTACTCCTCTGCTTCGCTTTGTGGCGGCTGGGGAATGGTAACGATTATTAAAGTATCATTGAAAATTATTAACAGAAGTCGAACGTGGCGTTAACCGCATGCTGCATTAATTTTCGCTTCGGCCAATTTGCCGAAACGAATTTCATGCCAAAGCATCTCGCTAATGATCGCCTTAATGGGTAAAAAGAGAGTCTCGCCTCTTTATCTACAGGCTGGAACCTTAACCTTGATCTCGTTTTCGCCAATCGATTCGGAGACGATTTTAAGCAATATGACCAAACCGCGATGAAGAGGCATTGCCTCGAGCTGAAGCTGTCTGACATGACCTTGAGCGCATGTGTCCGGGTGTCCGCAGAGCTGAGGTTTGAAAGATCTACCCTTTCCGCCTTCGTGGGCTCAACAGCATGGCTTGAGTGGGTACACATATCGATAAACGCAATCGCGGTCATCATGGACATAGTAGTACACACAAAGAGAGACCTCGACTTACCCATATTAGGATGTTGCTAATATTACTTCGACAAAGTAGATGAATGCCGATACAGGCGAAGAAGGAGGGAATTTCCACGTCAATTTCAACTTGTTTTAACCGATTCTGAAGAAGTCTACGTATGTGATTTGCTCTTGTCCGAAGACGTAGATTTGTGCTCTACCTCCTGTTCCTCTTTCTGTGCGGTCACCTTCCAGTATTTTCTCGTTCTCTGAATTAAGCCTGTCTACCTTGCTCAAAATTTCCAGACTCCTTAAGTTTCTAATCTTCTCGGTCTCCTAAGATTCTCTAATCCCTTAGTAGAATTCTTGCGGCACGTAACCTCGTAGAATCCTCTCCGTTTATAAGTTCCGTAAAGTACCTCCCCTATTCCTATTGCATGGCGGGAGGGCATAGCTTATAGGAAAGTATTCCCCGCCGTAGGTATCGTTGACCATCCTATCGAGCTTTCAAAGGTCCGCAACCGGAAAGAGTTGAGCATGGTTAGTGCCGCTATCAAATATGAAATGATGCCCTGACAATTACACTTTCAGCATGATCCGCTTCCGACTGTCGCTCCCTAATGCACATGTCATAGCGGTCCTGATTCCTAGCTATCAACCTTTGCCAGATGCCTGAAGGCATTCTGCTTCGCTTCACTACCAGGTGAGCTACATCATTGTCTACTCGCTCAGCCGTTAACCATAGATAGTCCCCATTTTTGACTATATAATAGCTATGACGGTCCTGAAGTTGGCTTAACGTAGCCATTGCAGCTACCGTCTGCCCAGTTGCCTTCGAATAGCTCACCTCGGTTATAAGAGTACTACTCATATTGTTCCACTTACGGTCATTCCCCCGACATTTGAGGTGTGCTGTCTCTAGACACATTGAACTGATATAGGCGAATGTGGCGCATTCTTGATCGTCGGCAATGATTTGAGCCCAGGAAGTTTGCTCTTTACACGCTATTTTCAGTCCACGTGATACTTCGTTGTGTTCTGGCCAAGCGACGACAAGAGAATTGTCGTGATGATTGTAGCCAGTATATTTAAGCTGTACTAGAATGAGTCGAATTGTGTCTAGTACATATCGCTTCAAGCCCTTCGATAAACCATAAAACCATGTCTCCAACTGGGATTGAGTGCCGATCCTAAATGCACCCAAAATGTCGTGGATATCGTTTAGTGTCTTCCATTGATCTATACGGTCGGGCTGTACATGTAGAGGAAAGAGGTCAGCGACAAGCTCACGTAAGGGAACACGTCTTGCTACTGTTGTACAGAAACTAACTTGCAAACCCCAAGTCCCCTGCAGAAGGGACAGTAATATAGCATCAGGAGCTTGGAGTAGAAACTCCTTCAACGTCCGACCCGGTATTTTGCACCAGGTCTGAGCGCCACCAAGATTTACGTACAGCCCTGCTTGTAAAGATACTTGTCGCTGTTGTGCTTCCCAATATGCATCGTGAGTACAAGTCTGCTTTAGGGCTAGAGCCGAGCTGGCTCTACATGCGGCAAAGTCTATACTGCACTGTCTGTTTTCATTGACAGTAGTGCCAATTCTCATCACCATACCAGAGGTGAACGGTTTGTAACCTGCTCTATGCTGAGCATCTTCGTCAAAACTGTGCCAATGAAATTGCGAGGTTTCAATGTTGGCTAGGTACAACACACCACCTCCAATCACGACTGCTTCAATTTCACCGTCTTGCTTCTTACTATAAATAGGCTGTCCTGGACCCCATGTGTCGAGGAGATCCTCGAGTGTTATTACTACATCATAGCGCGCTATATTATGCTTGAGGGCTTTGTCGCCTGCCGAGACACTAAAAACAAGGACAGGTTTTTGAGTCATTCCCGAGAGACAGGTGAGCTCTGATAGTTTAGCATGAATACCGTGTTCTTCCTCCCCTGAGTGCAAGAAACCAAGAAGCGTTACCTTTTCTAGCGGGGTATCTAGGAAGAATAGATTCAATGGCCCTAAGTGACTTTGTACATAGCATGAAAAAGCCATACATAGGAATTGTACAGTCTGGGCGCAAGCTTGCAAGGAAGCGTATGGCGTTTCATCCTCGGTGTGAAAGCGACCTAAGAGGTTCACGTCTTCCAGGATCCTGGTAGCAACGCCATATACTTGCGATAGTCTTTCATCTTTCTCAAGAACGCGGCGAAAAGCTTGATCGAGTTCTCGAATGGTCTCGAATGGAATCCGTCGCACTTCTACGTATTCCGACTCCTGGATCAGAACGGTGAAGCTATCGCAACAGAGTCCTGCGGATTGAGCCAGTGCCGCTGCTAAGGTCAATCTACCTAAAACCCTGATAAAGGTAATCAGATGACTATTGAAGGTAGGATCCAGAAGGACATCACTAGTGTCAAGAGTAGCCGGACCTCCTCGCAAGGTAACAAAGGAAGACTTGGCCTCGAACGTCAAAGTACCGTTTTTAGTCCCTTTTTCACGTGAGATTGGGATCACGCCACCGAGACCACACAGTTCTTGGATTTTTCGGATAATATCAGGTTGAGGACGAGGCAACCATGGAGATGTTGAAGTACGCTTCTCTAGTGCTTCACTATCCTCTTGCTGCCAACGATGTATGCAATCTTGCTGATGAAACGTAATTTTCAGAACCTGTTTCCTGTCTTCCTCAAATATCTGACTGGTGGAGTAGATCAGAGGCGAGTCTATCCTCTGTTCTAGAAGTAGCTCTACGATATCACGTTTAGAGTAGCCAGCCTCGTCTAGCTCTGATATCCACCTATAATTCTCAGATTGCGCGATAGTCTTGAAGTGTCGTGTTAGAAAGCTCTCAACGGTTTCAATATTCCCAAGTTGCAAAGCCTCTTGAAGGGATGCTGGATATTGATGCTGTGAGATTTCTAGTAGTACTACTGCCTCTTTGACCTGGCCGTCCTCTTGGTATGCTGAAGCTAGCGCGCGCTGAGAAGCTAGTCGAGAGGGATGATCTTCTGCTAGCTCTTCCTTAATCTTAACTACGTGCTCTAGTAGTACTACTGCCTCTTTAACCTGGCCGTTCTCACAGTATGCTGAAGCTAGCGCGTGCTGAGAAGCTAGTCGAGAGGGATGATCTTCTGCTAGCTCCTCCCTGATCTTGACTACGTGCTCTAGTACTACTACTGCCTCTTTGACCTGGCCGTTCCGTTGATATACTAAGGCTAGTGCCTGCTGAGAAGCCAGTCGATCGGGATAATTTTCTGCTAGCTCCTCCTGAATCTTGACTACGTGCTCTAGTAGTACTACTGCCTCTTTAACCTGGCCGTTCTGTCGATATACTGAAGCTAGCGCGTGCTGACAACTAAGTCGATCGGGATGATCTTCTGCTAGCTCTTCCTAAATCTTAACTACGTGCTCTAGTACTACTACTGCCTCTTTGACCTGGCCGTTCTGTTGATATGCTGAAGCTAGGACGTGCTAAGAAGCTAGTCGAGAGGGATGATTTTCTACTAGCTCCTCCTTAATCTTAACTACGTGCTCTAGTAGTATTACTGCCTCTTTGACCTGGCCGTTCACTTGATATACTAAAGCTAGCGCGTGCTAAGAAGCTAGTCGAGAGGGATAATCTTCTGCTAGCTCTTCCTTAATCTTAACTACGTGCTCTAGTAGTACTACTGCCTCTTTAACCTGGCCGTTCTCACAGTATGCTGAAGCTAGCGCGTACTGAGAAGCTAGTCGAGAGGGATGATCTTCTGCTAGCTCCTTTCGAAATTCAACGACCTGTTCTAGCACTTCTACTGCTGTTTTGCATCTTCCAGAATCACTTAAGCACTGCCCGTATAGTTCGTAAACCTCAACCCATTTTCTTGTGACGGCCTCTTTTGAAAGCTGTAGGCCGTATAATAACTTGTTGATGAGTACATTGAGAGCCTTAAGGTCGTGAGCATAGTAGAACCACCAACAAATCCTGAACAATAACCGCACGATCTCGACTTGGCTTCCACAATCGAACATGAAGCTAGTGTCCTGCGCTATGACAGCTTCTAGATGAGATTGTAGATGTCGATTTTGTAGGACCCATAAGCTGTTATATTGGAAGGCTAAGGCAATCATGCAGGTAGCTGCCAGCCATGATTGCTCCTGACTGGTTTGTCGATCTCTCGCCCACGCATGTACCAGGGGGTGCATCGACACGCTGGTTCCTTCGTCTACTTTGTCCAGCGAGATAAGTGCAGCTTCCTTTAGGACACGCATTGCTTCGAAGACTCGAACTAAGTCACATTTTTCTTCGTCAATCTGAAAAAGACAAGGTATCTGGTTTTTGTGCCATTGTGTCAACACATTTAAAGACGTCTGATCCTCTGGTAGTTCTGCTTCCACCTCCCTCGCGCCTTTCCAGACATCGTTGAAAAAGCTGAGTGGCAACCTGCTTTGACCAAGCATTGATAGAAGAGACAACACTTGCAGCGCATCTTTTGATGTTTCTGTACCCATGTCGTTCAACATCTCCGCCGACACCTCGAATGTGGTGTAAACATCACGATAGCGAGATTGTGCTTGATTAACACTGTATTTCAGTATGCGAAGGCGGTTTTTCTCGTAAATCTTGATATACTTTGCGAACGTGCAGTCCGGACTGTTCATGATATAAGTTCCAGCCTGAATGAGCGCGAGTGGGTGGCACCCGAGGAGCTTTGCAACTGTCCGGGTGTCCTCTTCATACCGTTCCCGTTGGCTTTGGTCTGTCTTTGTGACCTGCATAAGTAATTGTACAGCTTCTACGAGCGTGGATTCCTCAAGATTAACATGACTTGCAGTGGCGTGCCGCGAGCATGCTTCGTTCCGCGACGTAAGTAGTATTGTCCCATATGCGCCACTGGGAATATAAGTCCCATAGTCTGTTCTTGGATCATCTGCATTATCTAGAATTAAGAGCCAGGGGCGCTTACAATTGGCTAGATTTTGCCGAGCTTCAGCAAGACTCTCTACACGGAAGTCCATCATTTGGCTGATGGTCAGGAAATCAGTCTCCGCTGTTTTTGCTGTGCTCACATCAACCCAAAAGACTCCCCAGTATCTGTTGAGGTTAGTGTGATATCGCCATTTTGCTACATAGAGAAATACACCCACAACTGACGGACGCGATTGGCAATCTGCAGACAGATCTCGCTCTTTCCCAATCCACCCATGCCGGATATGACTATACGACATTGCTTCGTCATTGCCTTGTCTCTGACAGCTGAACGGAGAGTCTTTTCAATAGAATTCAGGACGTCTTCCCTGCCAGTGGAAAGTGGTTGAGAAATTCGGACGATGCTCCAGTGTACATTTCCTAAGGTCTGGTTTGCGGCTGATGTAATCAGTACAGCATCTTTACTGAATTTTCTCGATTCGATCCTTCTTGAAGAATGGCTGAATCAATGCATTGACTTTCGAGTTCCGATCCAGCCGCACCTTGCGCTTGATTGTGATCACTGAAATCGTTTTCCAAAGACAGCTCTGCTTCAGTCGTTGTAGTCTTGGGGCCTTCAGTCACGTCCATCTCCTGCTCTTGCACGTCTCCGCAAGATACCGGCGTGTCTGGCGGAGTCTGGGCTTGTATCCCTTGTGTACACTGTGCAATGCAGGCTGTAATGATTGGTTTTGTCAAACGTCCTGTGGTCTGGCGATTATCGTAGATTGTTTGAAGCCTGGACATGGCCTCTGGAAACGAAACTTTGGACGCAAGTGTTGCAAAAGCCGTGAGCATGTTATTACCAAAGTCTTTGACCGTTTTCGACAATTCTGGCAGAATCCACTACTCTCATCAACACCTTCCCTGCTAGGTCTGACTCTGCCGAAGCATCAAACGACGACGATACTAGTAAGATGTGGGATACAGTACCGGTCAAGATGAGCGAACAGCAGCGGGACTGCTAGTATCACGAGAAATCTCGAGCAGTAGCAGCTGACACTCCAAAGTCAACTTACAACCCAATTGGCATACCATACGTGGAACCAGCACAACAATCTAATATGACAAGCACGATCTAAAAGCTCGGCACTAGTAGCTAGAAGAGGCATCGGCAGAAGACTTTCTATAGGCAGCCAGCTACCTGTATCGGGGCAGCTAAGGAAGTAAGGCTTGCAACGGCAGTTTGGAGACAATGTTGTTGTAGCGGCACAAGGGGATGAAGAGACAGGTAGCAGTACTTGATTAAGCACCGTCACAACTACTGGCATATGCACGAGGATCTATGTCCTATAACTTACAAGAACAGATCAAACAGTCAAATACCTCTGTCTAGCTGGACCACACACCGTTCACATGAGGCACAACCTCATCGCCAGTGCATCAGTATCACGAGCCGCCCATCCACTTGCCAGCTCGATTGAGTAATACTTCCCGCTTTAGAGAAACTGAGTTGTCTGCCTCAGAAATCCATGTCTCAATCGCAGATGCCGAGCTGTTCGTCGTGGATATCACTGCAGGCTGACTGAATTGATGCGCCGGGGCCAGATCACGGCCAAGGTGGCTGGAGACAACGCGAGCAGCGTAGATAATGTCGCGGTCGGCGCATTCTTGTGGTACGAGATTACCAATGGGAAATTTAAAGAAAATGACTCTGACGCTGGTCACCTGCTATACCGCACGTTGTAGCACGAACTTCAGCACGGGCTGAACAATTAGTGATGACACTATACTCGATCAGCCGCTAGCACAGGATCGAACTACTCAGCGCAACCCCAGTCGAGCGGTGTGTACGACACTTAGGACGGCGATTGTCGTATGCGTTCCGCTGTGCCTGCTGCTCGACTAGGGGTTGCAGCTGGCTCGCAAGAGAACCATTCAAATGGCGTCTCTGCAGACGCTGCGCAATTCATCTCAGGCCACGCGCCTGCAATCACGACGCTGCACAGAGAACGTGTTCGTGTCTTAAGCTTTCCTCAACGAGTGCAACGTCTGCCACGAGGTCGATCTGGTACGTGGCCGCCAACGCCTAGTGGAGCTGCCGTGGTGATACATCAGGAACAAAAGCTTTTGCGTATGGATTGGAGAAGTTGAGCGCAAGGCT